>JGI20214J51650_10002180_pt1 | contig 12385 bp, 10 predicted proteins | sample WetSurMetagenome_FD_51650 | JGI IMG/M metagenome (IMG submission 51650)
TGATAGCATCCGATACCCAACTGGCAGATACGCAAATTGTGAGCATTCATGTTGCCTTGCCAAATCAGGCGCCGAGTATAACCTCGCCAGCTACTGCCTCGGCTACGGAAGACGTTTTATTTAGCTACTTGGCAACGGCCACGGATCCGGAAGGCACGACGCCTTTGATCAGCATCATTCGCTACGCCAGTTGGATGACTGTTACGGGCCATACAATTACAGGCACTGCGCTCGAGGGTACTCAGGATACATCGTTTACAATAGTAGCCAGCGATGGCTTATTGGCAGATACTCAGCTTGTCACTGTTGATGTTATCCCTGTCAATGATGCTCCGCTTATCATCTCTGCGGCTTTCGATACTGCTACTATAGATATCCCGTTCGTCTATACAGGGGAAGCGATCGATCCGGATGGTACGACTCCATTGATATCTTACGAGGATTATCCGGACTGGCTGACAGTTTCCGGCGATGCTCTTGCCGGTATTCCGCCCGCGGGAACCCTCGATGGCGACTTCATTGTGATCGCTTATGACGGCCAACTGTATGACTCCCTGACTGTTGCAATTACTGTTCTGGGAGGATGCAGTTATACCCCCGGCGATGTCAATGGTTCCGGAGTATTCAATGGAATCGATATTACGTATATGGTTGCGTTTTTCAAAGGCGGTAACGCCCCGACCGTCAGCTGTACCTGCCCACCTAATGGTGCCTTCTTTGTCGCCGGCGATGTTAACGCCTCCTGCGGCTTTAACGGGTTGGATGTAACTTACAGCGTATCTTATTTCAAGGGCGGCGCTTATCCCGTGCCGTGCCCGGATTGCCCTCCGGCGGGGATTGCGAAATCAGAAATGCCAATACGCATAGAGATCGATTCGGATTAAAAAGATAACAGGATAAAATCCTAATCAACAAGGGCCCGAAAATCGGGCCCTTTAAATATTCATCTATTGCTATCTAATTCGAGAAGGCATAAATCATTTTACTTTTCCACCCCCGGNTTTTGATTGCAGCAAATTCAGATGCGCCTGGATTTTGTCACGATCGGCNGAGTAGGGGTTTTCTGNTATAAATATTTTTAGCCACTCGATAGTCTTCAGCGTGTCATGATTTGTATTTTCATAGATATCGGCTAATCTTAAGGGAGCCAATCTGCCCTCGGGCAATTCGGGGTATTTTGTGTGCAACTGCTCCAAAAGCTCCGCCGCTTTTGAGTTATCATTGTTATCCAGATAGGCTCTCACAAGATAGCCAAAGGCTTTGGCCGTTTCCGTCTCATCGGCTTTGTTTTGATTGGCAAGCTTGGTAATATAGGCAACACTCGATTCAAAGGCCCGCTTCGCGAGTTCGCTCTGACCTTTATTGCGGAAATAATTGGGAATATGCAGGGCGGCTTCGTAAGATTGCTCCGTACCCGGATATGATACCTGCACAAAATCGTATTTGCCTTTGGCCAATTCCCATTTATCCTCGCTTTCGAAACAAAGTGCGGTGAGATATATCGCCTGGGCTACATCCTTCTCTGTCGCCCCCGATATCTTCTCCATACCATCTACGGCCTTACGGGCTTCGGTAAATCTTTTTTGCGCGAACAGGCTCAGCCCCAGACCGAATTTCGCTGTGGCAATATCCTTGCTTTTGGGATAAGCTGCCGCGAATTCACGGTATGTTTTTTCCGCGCTTTGATTGTCCTGCATCCGGTTTAAATAAATATCGGCGATCATGAGCATGATGTTGGGGGCCGTGTATCCGGTTGTATCCTTGACTGTCTCCAGCACGGCGATTGCCTCGGTGAAACTGTTTTGCTGCAGGAAACTCGCTGCCAGTTTCCCTGCAGCGGCGGCGCCTATCAAGGTGTTATTATTCTTATTCATTATAGCGCGGTAGTAATCCTGGGCTTTTTTCAGACTATTCAGATAATAGCTTTCATTGCCGGCATCCGCCCACATTTCCGCTGATTTTAGCGGCGCGTTCATGGCGTCCATGTTGGGACTTTGAGGAACAATCAACTCCAGATACCCAAGCGCCAGCGAATCGTAATATGATGCCGCTTCCGGGAATGCCTTGGAGAGTTCTTTGGCCATTGCCATAAATCCGTATAAGGCGTTTCTCTGGAGAGGAGTAGTTGCAGGGCAATCGACAACTACTTTGAAAGATTCGAATGCCTTATCGTATTGTTTGGATTCTATATACAAGTTTCCCACCCTGGTGGTCGCCAGCGATGCCAGCGCCCAGAGCTGTCTGCGATTGTCGTTGGAACGCTCGACATCCTTGACCTGTTTGGGCAGTTTTACCATCTTCGCGATATTAGAGTACGCTACCAATAGTTTTTCTATATCGGCGGTTTCGAGTTTGGGCGAATTGTTTTTCGCCTGCTCCAGGTCATGATCGGCCAAAGTCAGCAGCTTTTCCATTTCGAACCTGAGTTCTGAATCGGTTTTGCGGCTGCATCCGGCCAAAATCGATATGGCCAGGAACAATCCCATTATCACTATAGCCCATTCTTTTCGATATCCCACTTTATCCTCCATATTGTCCTCGAATTCTGCTTATGCGCGATGCTGCCATCGCGGCAGATATATACCACAAACGGGGCGGCTTGCAAGAATATTAATATCCTTCCGCTGTATTATTTATCGGATAAAATCGCCCCGAATAAAAAAAGGCCGGTCCTTTCAAGAACCAGCCTTTAAAATTAAGAACGTAGAATGCTATTTTTTGAATTTGCGACGGCCGCCGATAAGTCCGACGATACCAATGCCCATGAGAGTCAGGGTGCCGGGTTCTGGTACTGCGGTCAATTCCGCGATATCGTTGTTGCAGCTCATACCCAATGTCATGGTCACGGGCGCGCTATTAGCGTTGTAGCCGATATCGGCAAACGAGATGCGGCCTTCCATAAGATATGTGCTGTAGCCATTCTCCATGATGCTGTGACCCTGGTTATCCAGGATTTCCTGATAGCTGAACTGGTAANTGTTCAGGGATGTCATCTCGTGTCCAANATTGCTATCGGCCAGGAGGGGATTGCCTCTTTCGGCAAAGCCTCTGTGACCATCGCGATAGGTCATTGTCGGATTTTGGTAAAGGCGTCCGCTGAAACCGCCGAATGTTCCTGCTACATACTGCTGATTACCAACCTGGAATCTGATATCGCCTGCACGGAAAACATAACCGGGATACCACGGTACCTGATTGAAGCCGGTGTTCGGCATCGAGGTTACGATTGAATACACAAGCTGGTTGTTTGTCCAGTCATAATCCATGTACATAGCTTCGATATCGAATACTTCGGAAAGCGGATAGGATGGACCGGGATCCGGTGCGTAGGAATCACCATCAGTGCCCCAATCTTCGTGCGTGAAGTTGCCCCTAACGGGATTCCATGGCATGTTGAATCTACCCTGGCTATTAACCGAGAGATTAACGCCAAAATAGTCGTTCAAGATGCTGGCAGATGCAACCGCCGTTGTCACCATCATGGCAGCCAGGACTAAAAGTAAGATCCGTTTCATCAATACTCCTTTACGGTAAAAAATCCAATATTATTATCAAAGCCAAATCCCCCGCTAATCCTATTGCAATATTAGTGCCAAACGCTTGAACACGGATATGTTTTTTTAAGATGTTGAATAGTAACGCGTTAGCCTTGCAAGCGTTTTTAGGGTTATCATTGAAGATTCGTGGCTAACACTCTTGAATGCATAAATATGAAAACTATTGCAATCTGCAAAAACGCGGAAGCTCCCTTCATAAAATATATTATTTTGCCTATTTCTTTTTTGGGTTTGCATTTATTCAAAATTGGTCGTAATTTCTGCAAGAGATGTTAAGATCGGGACCTTTTCATATAGATGAGGCATAATGAGTTCAGCCATGTCAGCATTCAATAAGCATATTCGACAATATTTCCTGCCGTATCTCTTACTCTCCCTGTTGGTTATGCTTAATATTACCATCTTGTTGGGACTTATCGATGATTGGTATCAGGATGGTAATTATTCACATGGATTTCTGATAATCCCCATCTCTATCTATATNTTTTACCGGAAAAGGGGAGATTTGGCGTTCCCGGCCCAGCCATCGAAAATGGGGCTNGCCATATTTACAATCGCCTGTTTAGGGCTTATTTTCGGGGCCGCGGCCAAGGAATTCTTCACCTCCAGATTCTCATTAGTACTGGGCATCACAGGAATCGCGATCTATTATCTGGGTTGGGCCAATTTTCGCAGAGTCTGGTTTCCCTTTTTTTTCCTGCTTTTTATGATCCCACTGCCGGCNACAATCTATTATTCCGCTACGCTCCCGATGCAGTTATTTGCTACGAAAGTCACTCATATTATCCTGAAAATCGTAGGGATTCCGGCATTGAGACAGGGGAATATTATTCATCTACCCAACTACTCTCTCGAGGTGGCTGAGGCTTGCAGCGGCCTCAGGAGCCTGGTGACATTAATGGCGCTNGGAGCGTTGATAGCATATCTTACCTTATCAGGCAAGATTAAGCCGATAATCCTGTTTGTGTCGGCTATCCCCATTGCAATCGGATTGAATATTTTCCGTCTGGTTTTTACCGCTGTAGGGGCTTATGCTATCAGCACCAAACTGGCTGAACACTTTTTGCACGAGCTATCCGGGATAATCGTCTTTTTCCTGGCGCTTGTGATCATGCTTTTATTTGCGTCTCTACTGCGAGTCAAAGGCGACTGGAAGTTCAAGCAAACTCCGGAATAACTTTCAATGCCTACCTTTTCGGCGGGCTATCAAATTTCCATATTCCCCGATTTGCAGCTAATTTTCGTATTATTTATATCAAATTTGGATTGACTGAGGANTGTAAGTAGAATAGTGCTTTAACTTTGAAACAGCCATCATAAGTAAGTCAATAGAAAATCAATATTTAAGCACCGATGTCGATATACAAAATGAAAGGATTGGGGAAAGACAGTTAATGGTGTTTTCAACCAAAGTCGGTAAGCTTTACCCATATCTGCACCTTGTGCTTTTAAGCGCGTGCCTGGCCTGGTATTGGTTTGCGAAATCGAATCAGGGTTCCCAGGCGTTGGTGTTCTTTATGCTGATCGGCTATGCCGTATTTGTACTTTTTTGCGGATGGCTTGGTCGGCAAAAGTATCTGCTGCCCGCCAATCTTTATTTTATGCATGCGGTCTGCGATGCTGTCATAATCGGCATTGTGATTCATTACACCGGCGGAATGGCCTCGGAATTTTATCTGGCGTTTTTCCCGGTGGTGGCGCTGGCATCGGTAGTCTCCTCCGGCTGGCGGGCGACACTTCTGGTATTNTGGTACGCTATCGTCTTTGGGCTTTCGGTGATACCATTCAATCTCGAACCGCAGTTACTTCAGAAATTNATTATTCGGATCTGCTCCATATGGGGAGTCGGTATGGTCACGTTNGCGGTGGCGCAATCGATGCGAATCTCGGAATCCAAGCTGCTTAAGACTCTCGATGTCCTCAATGAACGTACCTGGGAGTTGGAAAAATCACAAGCCCAGCTCAGCAATATCTACGAGACCACCAGGGCCCTTTCGGGTATCCTCGATCTCGATAATCTACTGGCAGAGATTCTCGATGTCGCCAACAGGATATTCCGTCTGCAAAAGTGCCAGATTTACCTTTCCAACATCACCGCCGATTGCCTTTATCTGTATGCCAGCCTCGGCAATGGCAATAAGCGCATTTTCGAGAAACCTCCGATGCATGTCCGCGATATATCGCCGCTCCTCGAAATCGGCGACCGGACTACAATGCTCCATCAGCTAAATTCCAGCAATCGCGAAATAGGCTCTGAATTTCTCGATATACCGCTTGTTTCCAGAGGCAAGGTGATGGGCATTATGAGAGTGATAACCGAGAAAGGGATTCAGCCCAGCGAAAGGGAACGTCACCTGCTGATGATTTTCGCCAACTCAGCTGCAGTGGCAATCGACAACTCCTTATTGCATAAAAAGACCGAAGAGCTTACCATTACGGATGCCTTGACTGAGTTGTTTAATTACCGTCATTTCCGCAATAAACTGGCGGATGAGCTTCGCAGGGCGGATCGTTATCGCCAGAGATTCTCGCTGCTCATGATGGATCTCGATCATTTCAAGAAGATCAACGACGCTCTCGGCCACCAGACTGGCAACCTGGTCTTGCGCGAGGTCTCGGGAATTATAAAGCAATGTGTCCGCGATGTTGATTTTGTGGCGCGTTATGGGGGCGAGGAGTTTGTAGTAATCCTGCCTCAGACCGGCGATCACGACGCACTGACAATCGCTGAGCGCATACGCTCGACAATCGAAAAAGCATTTTTCTCCAATGCTCAGGGTACGCGCGATGTTAAAATTACCATCTCGATTGGTTGTGCCAGCTATCCCGATGGTGTCCAATCGTTGGAACAATTGCTTGATAAGGCGGATAAAGCCTTGTATAAAGCAAAATCAGATGGTAGAAATAGAATTGTCATGAACACGGAAAGCCACCAAACAACCGATAGCATCGTGGTATGAGTTTTAACGCCGGTCGATTTCTTATATTGGGTTTTCGCGGTTTCGAACTCGGACCCGAATTCGAAAAGCTTATCGCGGNATATCCGCCGGCGGGATATCTACTTCTTGGCGAAAATTACCAGGACAAATCCCAGCTTAAAACGCTTGTTGCCGACCTGAAAAAATACTCAGGGCCGCATGCGCTGATAATGGTAGACCAGGAGCCTGGAAGGGTACAGCGCCTTAAAGATGGATTCCCCTTATCGAAAAATCCTGATTATTATCTCAAGCATTCCTTATCGGAATTTAAGTCGTGGTGCGGCGAGACGGCCGCTGTCCTCGCGGAAATAGGCATCAATGTCAATTTGCTGCCGGTTCTCGATCTCTGGCTGTTCGATAAGGAATACCCGGTGCTCAATGGCAGGTCTTTTGGACCTGATCCTGAAAAGGTCTCAGAATTCGCCGAGTTGGCAATCGAGGAGTTTCGCAAACAGGGCGTTTTTACCTGCGGCAAACATTTCCCCGGGTTGGGCGCGGCGCATGGCGATCCCCATGAAGTACTGGCCCGCTCCGATGAAAAACTGGAGCGGTTTCTGGATTACCATTGGAATCCGTTCAAGGCGGCGGTTAAGGCCAACGTGGACCTGATGATGACAACCCATCTGTTTTGCCAATCCCTCGATTCTGCCGACAGTGCCACATTTTCAAGCAATGTCATAAGCCACCTTCGCTATACGATTGGCCATAAAGGTCTGGTTATCTCCGATGATCTTTACATGGGGGGAGCCCGCCCCGGACGCTCCATGGGGGAGGCCTCGGTTAAGGCAATAGAGGCCGGGCATAACCTGCTTATCATCTCGCGGGATATAGAACTTCAGAGAGAATCGGCAGAATCTTTAAAAAAACGCTTTGAAGATGACGATTCCTTTGGTAAAATTGCGGCTGTAAATGAGCGCGCGATTGAAAACCTCTTCTCGTCCGATAGATAACCCTTTTGTCCTTGCGAAAAAGAAAACTATAAACATTATCGGACTTAATTCCGGCACCAGCGCCGATGGTCTCGATATTGCCCTGATTAGATTCGAGAGCAATAAGAAACCGGAGTTTGTTAAACGCAAGACATTCGATTTCCCGGCGGAGCTCAAACATGCCATAATCGCGGCCGGGGAGCCTGAGAATGTCAACGGCGTAGATTGGCTCAGGCTCGATAGCGATCTGGGTCGGATAATGGGTGAGTACGCTAAAATCTTCATACAGTCGCTTCGCAAGGGANGNTTGAATGCCGANCTNATCGGCTCTCACGGCCAGACGATCCGCCATCTACCGAAAGATTTCGAGCATCCCTTGACACTGCAGGTAGGCGACCCCTCGCTCATTGCCGCTATCAGCGGATTACCGGTTATCGGCGACTTCCGGAGATCAGATTTGGCCGCCGGCGGTCAAGGCGCGCCGTTGTCTCCGGTGCTGCATCAGTTGCTGTTTTCGCATCGCCGAAATTGGAGAGCGATTGTCAATATTGGGGGTATTTCCAATACTACCATACTGCCGCCCACAATCTCTCATTCGAAACTGGTAGCCGGCGATTGCGGCCCCGGCAATATGCTTGTAGATCTCGCCATGCAGAAACTATACAACCAACCCTATGATATGGATGGCGCTACGGCCCTGAAAGGGCATCCCCCGATGGCAGTGGTCAGCCGCATCCTGCAGAATCGCTATTTCGAGNTGGCACCGCCGAAATCGACCGGGCGCGAGATGTTCGGCCAGCAGTTCCTCGATGAGGTGCTCGGGCGCATGTCCAACGTATTCTCCGAGGATATAATCGCCACAGTCAGCGAGGTCACAGTCGCGGGTATCGCCGATTTTATAAAACGTTTTGGAAAGAAGACAGAGGAAATTTATCTCTGCGGCGGAGGCGCCAAAAATAACTATTTTATACAGAGATTAGGTCAGGCCTTTCCCGGAAAGCTGATTTCCACCACCGAAAAGCTGGGNTACGATCCCGATCATCTGGAATCTTTGCTATGGGCGTACATGGCGTTGAAGTTTATCAAGCAGGAACCTATCGAGGCCAGGCATTTTACGGGGGCGGAGAAACCTTATATTCCGGGGAAATTATGTNTGCCNTAAAAAGCGCCATTTTAATTCTAATCTTGCTTTCCACGNCTGTCATAGCCGATGATGCCCTGCTCAACCTCATGCATCGTTTCAACCGCGAAATCCCCATCCAATTAGCCGAAGCTGAGGAGATGACAATCGGTGTCAGGGGAGAGGCGGCGCTCGAATGCTANCGNGGTGTGAAACTCGCGGAAATTTATTATTTCGCCGATGATATTGTAATCAAGTATCATGAAAACGGGCTCGAGGTGGCCGATGAGGACGGCTCGATAGCGTTGGGATTAGCCGAAATTCGCTTAAAGCCGCGTATGGAGACATCGATTATTGTTTACAATAATCATGGTTATCGCGGATACCTGAAAGCGGTCTATAGAGATTCCCCAGATCAAATCCAGCTTATTAACGTTATCGATATAGAAGATTATCTNAAAGGNGTCNTGCCGGGTGAAATAGGAGATCGTACGCAGAATGAATACGAGGCNGTCAAAGCCCAGGCTATCGCGGCTCGTACTTATGCTGTCTGGAAGATGACAGATAATACTTCTTCCCGGAAATTACAGGCCACTATCGCGGATCAATTATACACCGGGCTTGATTCCGAGAAAGACCTGCTTACAAAAGGTATCGAGGAAACCGAAGGAGAGATTCTTACATATAAAGATCGCCCCATAGCGACCTACTATCATGCAGTATGCGGCGGGCATACCGCCTCGGTTGAGAAGATCTGGCCGGAAAAACGCCCGACTCCATATCTCGAGGGTGTAGATGATCAGGATTTCTGCGCCTGGGCCAAATCTTATTCGTGGAGCGAAACCTATTCTCTCGATCAGTTGCGGGAAGCTTTCACGAAATATTTCAAGGGCAAAGGCATAGCGCGCGATGGCGATTTCGACCATATCAAGGATGTCTCTTTCCGGCGCAATGACGAGACCGGCCGGGTTGATCTGATGACTGTGACGACATCGACCGGCGCATATAAGGAAGAATGCGACAGAATCAGATGGGCCATTGGACGGGTTTCCGTGCCGGGCGCGATACTGCCATCGACTCATTTCAATTATAATATCGAAATGGCCTCCGATACGCTTATAGGATTGAAAATCAACGGCACCGGCAACGGTCACGGTATCGGTATGTGCCAGTGCGGCGCCATCGGGCGATCGCGAGCCGGTATCAAATTCGATGAGATACTAAAGCACTATTACAAACATGTGAAAATCTCCAAGATTTACTGATATATCTTCCATTTTTTATGTCAGGGGAGGCTATTTTTTTCAATAATCTAAAAATTGCTATGGTCCAGGATGTACCAGGCTCCGGCTTGCGACAGGAGTTTTTCGATTTTCTAAAATCGAAAAGACCGGATATAATTTCATTCCCCGAATATTACTTTATCGGCCGAGAATATCAAACTGTACCATCATCTTTAGTTGACCATGACAAATTTATCGAGACAATGGCCAAATGGTCGCGTGAATTTATGTGTATCGTTGTCGGTGGTACCGTAGTTGAAAGGGATAGAAAATCGCTATACAACCGTTGTCATGTTTTCAAGGATTGCAAGTCTATCGGGCATTATGATAAAATTCACCTGTTTAAAAATGAGGGCGATGGGCAGGTAAGCCCCGGACATGAATACAAGGTTTTCCAAATTGGCGGTTTCAGGATGGGGCTGCTAATCTGCGCCGATGTCCTCCACGCCGATTCATTCGCCAATCTTAAAGGTTTAAAGCCGGATATTGTATTTATCCCGACTACATCGCCATTCAGGCCAGACGAACCTGTGACTGCAAAATTTAAGCGGGATCAGGAGATTTTCGGTCGTGGCGCGGCTATTTGCGATTCTATACTCTGCAAAACCAACGCCTGTGGCGCGATTATGGGTCACCCACTTCAAGGGCGGTCGCTGATAGCATCGCCCAATAAAATCGAGTGGCGGGTCGAGCCTGAAAATGAAGACAAACGCGCGCTCGTGTTAGCCACAATTAGCGGCGAGAAACAGAATCCCTCGCTTGACATAGAGGTCTATCGCTCGTAATTTATATACATGGTTCCGTTCAAACCTGCAGAGATCAGGATTGTAGTAGTTCTGGCGCTATTAGCGTTGGCCGGCTCCGCAGTGGAACTTGTTAACAGGCAAGTGGCTTCAGAGCGGCTCGATCTCGGAATCTTCTCCGAGAGAACCTCGTATAAATATCTTTACAAAGGGGCGGAAACATCGAAGCCCGCAGTTGGCCCCGATGATTCTCTGCTCTCGAAAATGGCGCAAGTCCCCGATGCCAAACCTATCGATAGCAAAATCGATATTAATCATAGCGGGGCGTTCGATATCGAGGCCCTGCCGGGAATCGGGCCNGTCTTAGCGGAGAAGATAGTCGCTTTTCGCGATAGCATCGGGGGATTTAAGAGCCTCAATGATTTGAATAATGTCAAGGGAATCGGCCCGGCCAAATTCGCGTTGATTAAAGATCGGATAGAAATAAAGTGATACTGGGAATTTCATTTCAAAAAGATAGAGTGCTTTTCGCCAAATATAACGGCCCCGAAAACCGTCCTGAATTTCTGACATTCTCATTCGATGCACAATCGCTTTCAGAATCCAAATCACCCGGCTGGCTCTGGACACAAATAGGCGAGGACGCTAAAAATATCTTTATGGCCGCCGAGAAAGCGGTACTGGCGTTGCCATCGCAGCTAAATTATCTAAAAAGGCTTGAAATAAAAACCAAGTATCTGGAAACGACTCCTGCCTATCTCGATTGGCTGGCTTCGACCCAATTGCCGGGCGGTTTGGATGGTTATAAATTCGGTTTCATAAAGTTAGGTGAGAGTTTCGATATGCTGTCGCAGGAGATGCTTCTTTACGCCTGTCTGCAATCGACTATCGGCCCAGTATTAAATTCGCTAATCATCCCCGATATGCAACGGGAATTAATACTAATCCCCGAACAACTCGGCCTGATAAGAACTCTGGAAAGATCGCTTTCCAAGGGAGATATTGCCCAGGCGGCGATTATTAATTTCGATTCCGATCATGCCACCGTAGTGCATATGCTGCACAACCGTTATAGCTCCAGCCGCTCTTTTGTAATCTCCGCTGAACGAGATCTCTCATCCGATATCGAGACTTTTCTGCTAAGCCGCGCCGATACCCTGGAATCATTGCCGCTGGTAATTACGGGGAATCCCAACGATTTCCATACCAACTGGTCGCCGGTAGTCCCGGCCTTCCTGGGAATCCACGATTTGGAATATGCCGCCGCCTGGGGAGCGGCCGCTTACGAAGCCGCGGAATGAAAATCACAGGCGGTAAGTTCAGAGGGCGAAATCTCAAGGTACCTAAAAACGCCCATATAAGGCCATCGACCGAGAAGATCAGGGAAGCTATCTTTTCCTCGCTTGGTGAGGATATTATCGATGCCAATATCGCCGACCTATTTTGCGGCTCTGGCGCGTTGGGGCTGGAGGGCCTCTCGCGCGGCGCTAAAACCGCGGCCTTCATAGATTCCGATTCCGGGGCTATCAGCACCATTAGAGAGAATATCAGAACCCTGGGGCTGGAATCGCAGGCGCGGGGTATGGTCATGAATGTTTTACATTTAAGGCCGTCGAAATTCGAATCGTACGGAATCATATTTGCCGATCCGCCATATAAGAAGAGATATGCAGATATGCTGCTATTGTCCTTGCAAAAATCGCGTTGGCATGGGATATTAGTGCTCGAACATGAAGCCGAATGGCGCTACAAGGGCTTGGATTTCAAGCTATTGA
>JGI20214J51650_10002181_pt1 | contig 12383 bp, 16 predicted proteins | sample WetSurMetagenome_FD_51650 | JGI IMG/M metagenome (IMG submission 51650)
CTGTTGTAACCGCCGCAGATACGCCAACAAATGCGGATATTCGTCGACGGCTGTTTGTAAAGTTTCCGGTAGTAACTCATAGCTATCACTCTGGAAACTGCCTTCATTTTCAATTTTTCTATCCGTTAACACGGGAAGTATTGCATTTGCCATGGTATCGATTTCCTTTAATACTATTTCACTCTAAAATCATTTAGGCTTTGGCTCTTGAAAGAGGCATTATTTTCATACCCACTTCCGGTTCGACTTCGAAGGTAACTAAATTACCGGTATTTTGGGCAGCCCCTCTTATCTTGGCGACCTCGAGCGTCTTGACCAATTTATCGCCGACTTTTTCTATAGAAAGTTTCAGGTGGGCATCACAGGCTGAACGAATACGTATCAAAATGTCATTGGTGAACGCATGGGTATGGGCTACATTAATAATAGTCCTGTTCTGATCGCACATCGTTTTGCAGCGTTCGAAGTAATTAAGTGTGTCCTTATCATGAGTGGTGGATACTATCGGTGTAAGTGAATCAACCACAATGAGATCATAGTGCTCGTATTTACTTATGACATCTAAGATTGTTTCAAACGTTTCACGAGATTTTGCTTTAATCTCGGAGGGCTTCATATAAAATAACTTGATCCTGCCCAGCAACAGGTAATCGAGTATGTCCAGTCCCAGACTACTCATCTGCGTGTTCAAACTTTTAAGGGTATTTTCGGACGTGAAAAGAATGACTTTATAGCCATCGTTCAAAGAACCCCAAATCATCTGCTGACAGAGTACCGATTTCCCCGCGTCCGACTCACCTTCCACCAGGATCAGCGATCCAATAGGAATACCGCCACCCAATTTTTTATCTATCTCGGGGTGACCCGTAGATATGATCCGTTTCTTTGTTTCGACGATTTCCGCTTCAACCATTATTTAAACTTCCTCTTAAGGTGATGGTGTAATCTCACGTATTAACTGACACTGTGAGGTAATACCACCAGGGGTCGAGACAGTTATTTTAAGGGCTTCTCCTGCACTTATTTCCGGGTCCAATTTAAGCGATATAATCATCAACTCTCCAGGATTCAGGATTCCTTTATCAAAAACCTCAGGTACATTACGTGAAAGGTAGATGCTGTCAACAGTCCATTGATTGTTTGCAGGAGAAAAGTCCGTGGTATATGACAGATAACTCGAATTTCCGGACTGATATTGGACAATAACATCCCAGCCTGTATAATCACTCAAATTAATCTGGCCGGCGTTGCGAATATCTAGTTCAATATTGCCGCCCTGATAATCGTCGGGAGGTGTTACGGTGATTTCAGTTTGTCTTTTAATATTCGTTTGCTGTTCCATGCTCTTCCAGGTCTGGGCTACTTTATTAGCTGATTGAAACGAACTTACCGTCATCGTCACCGTACTTATAATAATCAGAGCCATGGAAACCAGGGTAATAAATATGTTCTCCACTTGTACTATTTCACTCCACGCCAAAACTTGTTTCACTCGCAATGCCGTTAGGTAAAATAACTTTCAACAGGTAGGTACCGGTGGTCAGAGATGACTCCAGGTGTATTGTAATTTTCCCGGTTACCGTTTGTGTCCAAGAGCTGTGGTTGCCCTCCAGTTGATAGTCCCAATACGGCAGTGACGAACTGCCGTTACCATAGGTAATTCTGGCAATATTACCATTAATACCGAAAAATATGTCCCCATTTTCAATTTTCACAATTTCGGAATTGCCCACATTTTTTATCCATGCATTGACCGTGGTTCCGTTTCCATTTACCTGGATGATCTCAATCTGGCTCTTGATCTGGTCGTTTATCGAGTCGCTGGCACTGACAATAGCCTCATTACTGCGCTCAATTGCCGGATAAACACCATTAAATACCGCGAAAGCGGCTACGATGCCGCCTATGATCAGCATGACGGTAACTATAATTTTATCGATGGGAATCCTCCCCGGATATAATTGAAAGCATGGCAGCCTCCGATTCGCTGCCCTTACCCAGCAGCAATGAAATTCTTATCAGCGCATCTAAATAATCTCGTGCCAAAACGTTGTTCGGGTTAATTTCCGGTTCTATATTTATTAATTTAGTCAGTATGGGTTTTACCTTTGGTGGCAGATGACCCAGCATTTCGGAGATAGACAATACAGCCTCAGCCCGTTCTTTACCCAGATGACGGGTAGTCTCCTGTGCCCAGTATGTTAGTCCGGCCATGGTAACCAGGTCCAGGTGTGTTTCGTTTTTACCTTTACATTTTGATAATTCAATAGAAGGTAAGCTGGATTCCGGTAGCCACTCTTTTTCCACCTCCTCACGAGCTGTCTCTGGCTCCGGTGCTTTTTCATTGATCCCTGGCGTCCGGGGTCGATCATAAGTATTTTCTCCGGATGCTGTATGACCTGCCGGCACCTTATCCGGCTGCCGGTTGTTGTCATTCATTTTATGCTCAATGATTACCTGCTGGCTGGCAACTGGTTGTGCGGACGTATTAAAGGGATTCTCGGCATTGAGGACGTTTTCTCTGAGGTCAAGTAAAACCGCCTGAACTTCATTTTTTAGAACTTTAATTTCATTTTCCAGTTGGGCTATTTTTTCGTTTGTTTCCATATTCCACCACGTGACATTTACTTCCTCCCGCTCCCTTTAGCGAGGCAAGAACCAGTTGATGAGACTGGTTCTTGCCTTTTAGATGTTTTATTTATAAGTGAACCTTATCACCAAGGAATTGGCCGATTGTCGTTAGTAGATTTTATATATTTTTGCAGTATATGATTAATTAGTGCAGGTCGTTAACATCCAGGACACTGGCGGGTAAGGTTCTCTGGATAGTAATCGCTGCACCCTTGGGCGGGATCACCTGCAGAGTAAAGGTAGCATAGGCACCATCGGTCAACAGAACAGCCCCTTCAGGTACAGTAACGGTTACCATCATAGTCTCGCCGGGATCGAGCATGTCTTCTCCACCGCGCTCTGTTCCGAGCAATTCCTTTGTCCAGCCAACATTTTGAACACTTATATCCTGGTCCATATAGTTGATGACTACATTATTATTTCCATCAGCGGTGTCTGTCATATCGACAGATTCATCACCAAGGACTGAAGCCAGACTGAAAGTTATAGTATCAACAGCTGGAGGAGTTGTACTATTAGCAACGACGGAGCCTCTGATTTGCATAGACGATTGAGCCTGGGCTAGACCGGAATAGACCGCGGCTTTACCTTTTTCGGATGAGAAGATACCGGCTGATAGGACGCTGTAAGCAAGTACCGAGGCGACGGTAACGAATGCAATCAAGATAATGGCTGTCTCAAGTCCGGTAATACCTTTTTGGCTGCGATTGAATTTTTTGAACCCATTGATAAATTTGAACATTAATAATTCTCCTTTTTATATTTTTATTTTAAATTATTGTGGACCCATTAGAATGTGAATACTTGTTGTTCCTGGCCAAATGATAATTCCTTGAGTGAATTGTCACGGTTACATCTCGATCACCTCCGAAGTTCGTTTCAGGAATTGCTTTATTATCTGAGTGAGAGCTACCATACACTTTCTTTCCTGATATCGTATTTTTACCTGATATTTAAAAACACCTTATTTTGTGCTTGATCCTTTTGTAGTGCCGTTATTTGCTATTTTTACCGTTAATGATTTTTTTGTTAACTTTCTTAAAATTAAAATCTCCTTTTTCGTCGATCTGACAAACCTGATTTTTCAGGGTTTCGATTTCCTCTCTGGTAAATAATCTCCATCCCCTGATATCCCTCCGGTCAAAATTGCCGCATGTACCCTCTTTTAACCAGCGAAACAAAGTCGCTTTACTGATACCAACAGTCCTGCACACTTCGGCAGTTCGATAATATTTTCTGTTTTCTATTTTTACTGACATTTGAGTATCCTTAAGTACATTTGAATATATTTACTTATAGTCTACTATAGCTACAGGAGATAACAATCACCTGTTGGTACTGTCATTAGCTATTACTTCGGTACTATAGGGAGTTTGAATACATGAGTTGGACTATATTGCAGTGAATAATTGGCAGGCTCGAATTACACTCATTACAAATAAATGTAATTAACCGGAAAGCCTATCGAAAAGCGAATATAAGTTCGAGTTATCCGCGAGCCTGTTAGGGTATTTCATGTAGTATCCGGTATATGTTGAAGCTAAAGAATTACGCAATGCGGGAAGTCCTAAAAAGTAAGTGACTGATGGGGCGTAAAAAGGGTACGTTGTCACGGTTAAAGTGCTGTGGACATGTTAATGAAAGGTATGGTCGCCGTCTTCCTTAATCTGATTTTTCAGCTCTGCTTCGGCGTTACGCAGAGCATCTTCATCGATTGTATCTTCGTCAGTTATGTCCTCTACCAACACGCATGATTGTTTTTCTGTGACATAAAAGTCCCTGCCGCAGTCCTGGCAGCGGTAGGTGAGATACCGTTTCCCTCGCCACATCCTTACCGGGTTAGATGCACCCGGAGTATTAAACGTAACCGGCATGCTCTTGCCGCTCCCGCAGTGGGTACAATACGGACCAGGAGACGCCGGTCTGGTTTCAGGACGGAGAATTTTGCGTTTAAATAACGGCATGATTATAGTATACAGTTCACCGCGGCAGGATTAAAGAAGAAAGGTAGTTCTCACTGAAGTATTGCCAGTAGCCGTGGAAATATAATCAGATCAGGTTAAGGATTTGGACTGGCGCGCTTGAAATACAGAATTGATATGTGATTGATCAACCGAATTTATCGTTGAGGTATTGCAAAAACTGAGTGTTTTGTTGAGTGAACATTCTGATATCGAATATCTAAAAATATTCTACTGCGGGATTAAATTCAACAGCCACGTGGGTATATCAGTGTAAAACTGAAGGATCTTCACGATGAGGTAGAAAGCCAGGTAAAATAACATGACTACCAGCAGTCCCATCAATCCCACCCTTACTATTTTCAAATAGTTGATACTTATTACGGCTGGTTTTGCCTCTTTTTGCCACAACGGTTCTATCTTTGGCTTGTCTTTCTTTAGATTGACTGCAGGTGCCGGTGNAGAGTCTTCCTTTTTTTGTGTCACCGGCTCGTTTTGTGTTTTAGCCTGCGATAAATCAGAGTTCAGTCCTACACTAAGTGTCCGATCGTATTCCAGTTTTTCATCCGGATTAGAAAGTACACCATAGATTAGATTAAGCTGGATCATCCTCCGGTCGTCTCCATTAGGATTATGGTCGGGATGATACAGCTTGGCCAGTTCCAGATAGGCATTCTTTATTGTTTGCAGGTTGGCACTCTGCTCGATACCTAATAGTTCATAATAGGTCTTTGGTCTGTCGAACTCTTCGATACTTGATTTAATATCAACCATCGCTTATTCCGGGCATTCGATAACAAACTTACTCATAGAGTGAAAGACCGACCGGTTTCAGTAAACATCACTCTACGGAGCTATTTATTTCCGATGACCCTATCCCTTCCTTCTTGTTTAGCTTTATAGAGAGCAATATCGGCTATTCGCAGCAAGTCGTCCAGCATTACACCATCATCGGGACAGACAGCCACTCCCATAGAAATAGAGACGGCATCCAGTATTTGACCACGGAAAAATACTTCCAGTTTTTTGGTTGCTTCTCTTAAATCGTCTGCCCGCTTTATCGCGTCTTTTTTACTGCAATCAGGCATAATCAATACGAATTCCTCACCTCCATAGCGGCAGGCAATATCAGTCTTCCTGGTTTCCTGTCTGAGCAGCCTGCCGAAGTGGGATATAACGACATCACCGGCCGCGTGACCGTATTTATCGTTAAATGCCTTGAAATGGTCCAGGTCCGCCATCACCACACCGATCTGGGTGTGATTTCTCCTGGCCCGCTGTATCTCATGTTCCAGTGATTCTTCCATATAACGGCGGTTATATAGTCCGCTCAGGGTGTCCTGGACGGACTGTTTGGAAAGGCTTTCGCTGAGCTTAACATTCGCGATCGCCAGTGATAGGTATTCCGAAACATGGACTGCCATATCTTTCAAATCGGTGATTAGCTGTTTTTCGGTTGCCTGCACAGGTTGTTCGCTCCTGATGTGGAGCAGACCCAAAACGTCTCCTTTGGCAATCAACGGTAAACACACGTAAGCCGTATCCGGCCGGTGCTTCAAATGCGGGCAAATGGGGTCCATTTCAGCATTCTCCACAAGATGAGCGTGCCCGCGCCGCAAACCCCAGCACGCGTCCGGTGCAAAAAGATTATCCTCGATATCTTCAGGAAAACCTCCCCAACTGGCCACAGCTTCCAGGTCGGTACGTGAGGAACTCAACAGGAATAAGGCACCATTAGTGTCCGGAAATAATTTTTTCATGGAACCGATAACGATGGGGGGTATTTCACTAATAGTCGTACAGGCATGCAGCAGGTCCCTCATTTCCGTCAGAATGTCATTCAAACGGTTTTGTCTCTCAAATCTACCAACCAGGTGTGTAAGTTTTTCATTTGTTAGCCGCATTTCGTTCTGAGCTTTCTTATCATCGGTAATGTCCATGAAATTACCCAGGGTGGCACGTCTTCCATGGTAATTTACCGATATCACTGTTTCCATTACCCATTTGAGGTCTCCGGACTTTGTATTTATGCGGTATTCGTACGAGTTGCAGTAACCATTTTTTAAGGCTTCTTTTGCATAGTTCTTGACCATATCCCTGTCTTCCGGGTATACATACCGTATTGCCTCACTACCGGTTAGTTCGCTCTGGCTGTAACCCAGTATTTCGGTGAATTTACGGCTGACAAATTGAAACTCGCCTCCCTGAACGATATAAATGCCGATCGGAGCACTATTTATCAAAGCGGTAAAGAGATCGCTTATCGGCGTACCGTCCAGAACAACATTGCTAAGGGCGGCAGCCGGAGTTTTGCCTGAATGCACTGGTGTCAGAATCTCTATTGAGGTCATTTTAATAACGTTTCCTATTGTATTTAACAATCTGCAATTCAGCGGAATGCTGCCATTGTGTTCTTCCCGGATTGTGTAAAATATCGTTGGCAGGCGATGGCTCTACCTCGATCTTATTTACTTCATTTCTAATCTGTTCCAGGTCCTTATCGGTGAACAGACGCCAGCCCCGGCGATTTTTACGGTACTCCGGCAGGACACCGGCTTTAAGCCAGCGAAAAAGTGTAGCCCTGCTGATGCCTGCAGTTTTACATATTTCAGCTGTCCCATAGTATTTTTCCCCATCGATATTAATGGTCATTAACACCCCACCTCTTTACTACGCAATGACAATGAGTGATATATGCTGAGACTATTGAATCATTAATACAATGTGAAGACTATCCCCCGTAAGAGTCATATCAATATGGTACTGTAGTAAGGTTCAGTTTAAAATCGATATTAAGGTGAAGCAAATCAGGGGCGACACGAAATTAATACTAAAAGGGACAAGTAATTTATGATATCATGTTTATATTACGATGTTTGAGGAGATTTCGCTTCCGGTAGCTTTTGGAGCCGGGCTGCTTTCTGTCCTTTCACCCTGCGTTCTGCCGCTTTTGCCGGTCTATCTTGGCATTATCGGCGGTGCCCGGATATATGACAATAATAACACCGGCTTTAATTTATCGTTGTTTTTGCATTCCTTGAGCTTCGTTTTGGGGTTCACAGCTGTTTTTACCCTCATGGGTGTGATTGCAGGCCTCACCGGATTCTTTATTGAAACGGTGTTACTGGACCGGATCGGAGGCAGTCTGTTGATTTTAGCCGGTATTTTTATTCTGGCAGCTCGTAAGATAGCCTGGTTGAACTATGAAAAACGGCTGACTCCTGCTGCCGGGACTCACATCGGTTACCTGCGTTCGTTTTTGATCGGAGCCGCCTTTACTCTCGGCTGGACGGCATGCGTCGGACCGATCCTGGCCGGTATTTTAACCCTGGCTGCAGTCCGGGCCACCGCCGGGCAGGGAGCCGCCTTGCTAACCGCGTATTCGCTCGGTCTGGGTCTGCCGTTTTTAGCTGTCGGGGCTGCGTTTGGTTCCGTTATGCCGCTTGTTAAACGGATCTACCGGTACATGTCTGTAGTACAGATATTTGCCGCCGTTCTGCTCATCGGTGTTGGAATCCTCGTTTTAACCGGTAAAATTGGGCTGATCTCAGGACTGTAAATATGAAACAACTGATTCCTTCTTCTCATCTTGAGGTCAATTACCCGCAGGTTAATCAATGAAAGAATAATTTAATACATGCATTTTAGTTGATTCCAGGATGAGGTATATTTTAAGGTATTTAATATTATATTTTGTGTTTAATATTCCCGGTTCATCCGGTAGAGGTGCTATATGCGATTAATAATAAGAATGGTATCAACCGTATTGATAATTTTAATAGTTACTGCGGGACTGGCAGGTTGTTCGACGTCATCCCCGGCTCTAACCACGGTTTCACTTTCCCCTTCCGGCACCACTTTTACCCTGGGCACAGTAATCCCGGTAACAACTGGTGTTACCGGGAGCGAGCCGCAGATAGGTAAACCTGCACCGGACTTTAGCTACATTGATAATGAGGGGGAAAACGTATCCCTTAGCAGTCTTAAAGGCAAAACAGTCATACTAAACTTCTGGGCCACCTGGTGCGAGCCCTGCCGGCAAGAAATGCCGTTGCTTCAGGAGCTGACCGGGGATAGGGAGCTGGCCGTACAGGAAATGGTCCTGCTGACCATTAATGACGGAGAGTCCGCCGATGCTGTAAACTCATTTCTGAGAGTATACGGCTATTCCTTTAANGTCTTACTTGACCCCCGGAGTGCCGTCGGGCGGATCTACAACATTCGTTACCTGCCGACTACCTACTTTATCGGGGCGGACGGTCTTATAAGTTACATTCAATACGGAGCTTTTGAAAACCTGAACCAGATAGAACAGCTATTGAACAGCATGATTAAATAAAGATTCTCAACTGCTGATCGTTTAACGCAGNTAAATTCCTTCGCGTAAAATAATATTTAAGGGAATGAGTGAATTTTGATCATGATTTCAGGCGCNGGAAATTACTCGCTGAATACTGCCTGCTGAAATCCNAACCCGACGGTTAATTTTTAGAGACCGTCTGCAATGAGTACACCTGTTTGCGGTTCAGCGCGGCGAAACCGGTTTGCCACTGTTTATCGTGGTGAATATCACGGATGCTCACCTCGGTACAGGGTAAAAAGACCAGCTTTTGTTCGAGCAGGCGTTCGATGCCGCTGTCCTGGCAGTATAGACACCCGTCAATCTCATAATCGGCCATCTGCATCGCGGCGCGGACCGGTATTTTTTTTATCACCCGGTATGGCGAATTCTCCACCTGGCTGCCGGCACCTCGGGCTGCATCGTTTTCCTTGGTGCGAATCATTCTCACAGACTCTTTATTGATATGTATCTCACCGGCTTTGTCTATGGATCCGTCCAGCCTGGAAATTGATACCTCGGAAAGCTTGATAAACTGGATAGGAGTGTTTAAATAATCGGATAGACGCATTTCAGCGGGGATCGAAATAACACCGCTCATCAGATTAGCATCGATATGCACTACCACCGCGATTTTCTGGGTGCGGCTTTCCACAGCCTCATTTCCGGAATTCAGCCGGCCAGTTCCCAAAACAAAATCGTTCAATAATCTATTTTTAAACTGCTCCGGCGCGGCGACTGGCTGGCATATTTCTTGCAGGACATGCTTAATTTCTCTGTATTTTCTGGTAGTCATTTGTTCCCTTAATAATTAAGTCGTTTTATTATACCATTATCCCTCAAAATATTTTTGCTGGTTGCCCCGGACCATATTCCTTGCTCTTGATAACAGTCCTTCGATTGATTTAGGCGATTTGTTCATGATTTTACTTATTTCCAGTACCGGTAGATCTTCAACATATTTTAGAATCAACACCTGGCGGTAGGTAAATGGCAGGTCGGAAAGCATATCCTCTTTTAAATTATCATCAAGGTTACCCAATGGGCTGGAAACAGTATTTAGCAGTGTCTGTGGTACGTGTTTTCGCTCGTTCTCCAGTTGGCGGTAATAATCGGCTATCTTATGGTTAGCTATACCTGCCAGCCAGGTATACAGATTACTGTTGCCCTTGTATTTTTCAGCCGCTTTTAAAGCACTGACAAAGGTTTCCTGGGTAATATCCTGTGCGACGTCATGATCTCTGTCAACGCTGTAATAAACCATGGAATAGAGACGATCAAAGTATAGATTGAAGATACGGGCAGCCGCCTCACCGTCTCCTTTACGTAAACTGGTTATCAGTTCTGTTTCTTTGTCCCTTAAAACAGGTCCGTCCGTATTGTTCTCCATGTTAGCTGAGTTGACACCCAGACAGGCTCCCTCGTAGATTCATAACTAGGTAGTATTATTATCATAGCCTATTCGCTTTGTCAATAGTGAAATCTGGCAGCAAGCAGCAAGCGACCTGATATCTGAGCTTTAAGCCCGAAGTGTGAATCAAGATGCCCGTTTTAAGGGAATTACGGATTTTGTTGAATTTCAGCACCTTGTTGAAGGCATGGCGTTCGTAAGGAAATGCAGGTAATATGCTGAAGCTGGTCGTTAATAACTGATTACTGACCGCTCATAGGCCATAGATGTATTTCCGTTTGACTTCAATCGCTCGGATTGATACACTTTAGTAGGTCGCACGAGTTGATAAAATCGTATCCGTCATTGAATTTGGTATAGGACTTTGAATAACAATCCGCCGGCTGCCTCATCATCACGCAAGGGGTTAGTCCAAATATTTACCGGCGATGGAAAAGGTAAGACGACGGCGGCCGCGGGTGCCATTATCAGAGCACTGGGCCATAGCCTCAAAATATATGTCGTCGTCTTTATGAAAGGCAGCAATCCTTCCGGTGAATGGACCTTCCTGTCAAAACAGCCGGGCATAATAATCGAACGGTTCGGTCTGGATACACTGTGTAACCCTTCCAATATAAAGCCCGAAGAGCAAAAACAGGCCGAGCTGGCATTGGATACTGCAAGACAAGCCATTAAAAGCGGCCTATATGATATTGTTGTTCTTGATGAGATTAATGTCGCAATCGGATGGAAACTCATCGAGTTGAGTGACGTTATTGCTCTGATTGAGGAAAAACCCCCTGCTGTCGAGTTGATTCTAACCGGGCGCAGGGCGGAACCGGAACTTGTTAAAATGGCCGACCTGGTAACTGAAATGCTGAAAATCAAACACCCCTTCGATGCCGGTATTGCTGCACGCGAAGGGATCGAGTTTTAAGTAATATAAATTAATTAAAGGAGTGCAATGAAGGTAACACTAAGTGTCATCAAAGCGGACATCGGNGGTTATGTAGGTCATTCGGAGTCACATCCGGAAGTTTTGGCTACTGCTAAAGAAATCCTTGCCAAACAGAAGAAGTCCGGACTGTTAATCGACTTCCACGTGACCAAGTGCGGCGACGATGTACAGTTAATCATGACCCACGAGATGGGTGAAGACGACGAAAAAATTCACCACATGGCCTGGGACTGTTTTGTTGATTGCACTAAAGTGGCAAAAAAACTAAAGCTTCATGGCGCTGGACAGGACCTGCTGGCCGATGCTTTTTCCGGGAACGTTAAGGGTATGGGGCCCGGTGTAGCTGAGATGGAGTTCGAGGAAAGAGTTGCTGAAAGTATTGTCATCTTTATGGCGGATAAGACTTCCTCAGGGGCGTGGAATATGCCGCTCTATAAGATGTTCGCCGATCCGTTCAACACTCCCGGCCTGGTTATCGCTTCCAATATGCATAACGGCTTCCTGTTCGAAGTCCATGATGTGAAGGAACATAAGAAAATTACCTTCAGTACCCCGGAAGAAATCTACGATATGCTTGTTTTCATCGGTGCTCCCGGGCGTTATGCAGTAAAGAATATTTATCATAAAGATACCAAAGAAATCGCAGCGGCATCTTCCACGCAAAAGCTGTCTTTGACGGCGGGACGGTACGTCGGCAAAGACGACCCGGTCTGCATCGTACGCTGCCAGAGTATTTTCCCGGCTGTCGGCGAAGTTCTGGAACCTTTCGCATCCCCGATCCTGGTGGAAGGGTGGATGAGGGGTTCTCACATGGGTCCCCTCATGCCGGTATCCGTTCCGGACAGCACCCCCAGTCGGTTCGATGGTCCGCCGCGGGTTATCTCGCTGGGCTTCCAGTTGGCTAACGGTAAACTTGTCGGGCCGCGTGATATGTTTGACGATAAAGCCTTCGATATGGCCAGACATGAGGCAAACGAAATGGCCGAACTGATGCGGCGTCACGGTCCTTTCGAACCGCATCGGTTACCACTGGAGGAAATGGAATATACCACCATGCCCGAGGTCATGCAGAAGCTGGGCAAACGGTTTAAGAAGATTGACTAA
>JGI20214J51650_10002182_pt1 | contig 12378 bp, 12 predicted proteins | sample WetSurMetagenome_FD_51650 | JGI IMG/M metagenome (IMG submission 51650)
GAGGGTCCTTCCTTCCGGAATCCTCCCGGTCCGCCCGAAGATCCNTCCTTCCGGAATCCTCCGGATCCGCGCGAGGGTCCTTCCTTCCGAAATCCTCCCGGTCCGCGCGAGGGTCCCTCCTTCCGGAATCCTTCAGGTCCACGCGATGGTCCTTCCTTCCGGAATCCTTCAGGCCCTGGCAAGGCACCCTGACTCTGATGCTTACCAGGCCCTCGATATGACGGCCGACTCCGGTCTCTTCCTGATCCGCGCGAGATGCGTTTGTCACGGGATCCTCCATGGGCACTCATTCTTCACCCCCCAGAAGCCGCAGCCCATCTACCGGGCCATCTTCCTTCTCCCGTTTTTCCTCTAGTTCCTGTAGCATGCGTTTCTCCACTTCGAATTGCGCTTCTGCGAGAAGTTCATCAATTTCCCGTGGTTTCGGGAGTTCCGCGAGATCATTCAACCCAAAATGCTTGAGAAACTCCTTTGTCGTCCCATAGAGTAACGGTCTGCCGGGAGTGGCGGCTCGGCCTACAATCGCAACAAGGCTTCGTTCCAGCAACGAATGCAGAACGTAGTCCGCATTCACTCCACGAATGGCCTCGAGTTCCGGCTTTGTCACCGGCTGCTTGTACGCAATGACCGCAAGGCTCTCCAGAGCAGAAAGGGAGAGCTTGCGCTTGGATCGTTCCTTCACCATGCGTCCCAACCAGACGCCATGCTTCGGCAACGTGGCAAACTGATACCCACCAGCGACTTTGACTACGCGGAAGGCCCGGTGGCTGGCATCAAATTCACGGTTCAGGAATTCTATCGCCCGCAGGATCAGATCCTGGTCGATTCGCTCGGGACGCTCGGGATCATCCAGATACCCGAGCAGGTCGATAAGCTGCCGCACGGTGAGCGGTTCGTCAGTGGCAAAGAGCAGCGCCTCGATGACTTCGAGTATTGCCCGTGGCATCGGCAAGGCAACGTCGGCGCTCATGCGGAAGCCAGTATGAGAGGAACGAGTGGAGCCAGCGGGCGAATCGCAATATCGTCCTTCCCTTCAACGGGCGCGATCGTTACGACTTTATTCTTTGTCAGCTCAAGAATTGCCATCACTGTCACAATAATCCTGATCTTTTCCACCATATGCGCAACCAGTTGGAGAAGCGTCGATGCCCCGTGCACCCGAAGGAAATCCAGGACAAAACTCATCTGTTCGTCTACAGAGACATTCAGAAGCTGGACCTCATGCACCGTCCTTTTCGGCATCTGATCAAGGGCGGATTTGTACGCAGCGATGAGATTGAACAGCGAAATATCCTGGAGGAATTCGTCACCTTCGTCCTCCGTCATGACACGGGTATCCGCCTGGAAAAACCTGCGGTAGTACACGCGACGCTGTTCTTCTTCTATCTCGCCAAGTTCGCCTGCCATTTCTTTGAAGCGTTTGTACTCAACGAGCCGTCGAACCAATTCGGCCCGTGGATCCTCTTCTTCAACCGCGTGCTCGTCCCGTGGCAACAACATGCGGACCTTGATCTGCATCAACGTTGCCGCCATCACGATAAATTCGCCGGCAACTTCAAGGTCGAGGGTCGACATCANGTGAAGGTATTCGAAAAACTCCTTCGTGATCCGGGAGATCGGGATGTTNTAGATATCCAGTTCGTCCCGTTTGATGAAGAACAACAGGAGGTCCAGCGGTCCTTCGAAGTCCGTNAGTTTTACTCGATACACGCTCTTATCCTAGATGCATGGCAGAATGGACCTGCGCCATGGTTTCTTCCGCNCGTGCCCGCGCCCGCTGTTCACCGTCCGTCAGCACATCGACGACCTCGTGNGGGTGCGCGTCATAGTAGGCACGCGTCTCCCGAAACGGCGTCAACGTCGCCGCTATGCGATCGGCGATGCGCCTCTTGCATTCCACACAGCCAAGCGAGCCGGCCCGGCACCCGATGCCAATCTCCTCCGCTTCCGGGCCGTTGAACTTCCGATGGTACACGTACACAAGGCAGATCTCGGGACGACCCGGATCGTTCTTTCTGACCTTCTGCGGATCGGTCACCGCGGTCCGGAGCTTCTTCTGAATGTCCTCCGGTGCGTCCGACAGGAAGATGGTATTCCCTGCCGACTTGCTCATCTTCCTGTCAATACCATCCAGTCCGGGAAGTCGCGCGAAGCGTGTAAGCTTGGGCTCTGGCTCGGGAAACACCGCCTGGTATTGGTTGTTGAACCGTCGGGCGATCTCTCGCGAGATTTCTACATGTGGAACCTGATCCTCTCCCACCGGTACAAGGTCCGCCCGGTAGAGGAGTATGTCCGCCGCCTGCAACACAGGATACCCCAGGTGGCCATAGCTCATGTTCTCGATATTGAGATCGCGCACCTGTTCTTTAACCGCTGGATTTCGCTCGAGGCGCGCAGTAGTAATAAGCATCGAAAAAATGAGATGCAGTTCCGCGTGCTGCTTCACCTGCGACTGGCGGAACATCGGGCTTTTCTGGGGGTCAATGCCCGCCGCAAGCCAGTCTATCACCATGTCGATCGAATCGCGCGTGATGTGTGAGGCATCAAGGTCTGTCGTGAGAACGTGGTAGTCCGCTATGAGATGATAATTGTTGTACTCTTGCTGCAATGCAACCCAGTTTTCGAGGGCGCCGACGAAGTTGCCGAGGTGCAGCTTGCCCGTTGGCCGCATGCCACTCAGGATGGTTTTGCGCAATGTCATTCGGATAATGGTGGATGGTCAATGCACGCCGGCGGCGACCCCGCCGGTGTGCGTGAAACGCGTTAGTTCAGAAAGAGGTAGGGCTTCCAGCGCTCGTCCAGCGACCCGACAACATGCCGGATAAACGTGACATGATTCGGACGCATGGGTTTTCTGCGGAGCGGCATCAGCGCCTCTTCAGGAGTCCGGTCGCCCTTCCTGTTGTTACACACAACGCAGGCACACACCAGGTTCTCCCAACTGTCTTCGCCACCCCTGGAGATCGGCACGATATGATCCACTGTCAACGGCAGGTCAGACCGGCCGCAGAACTGACAGCGATGCGCATCCCGCCGGAGTATGTTCTTGCGAGAAAGGATGATGCGTTTGTACGGAACTTTCACGTACATCGACAACCGGACAATGCTCGGATACGGTATTGCAAGGCTCACCGATCTGATCATTTGTCCGTTATGTGCTTCGATCATTTCCGCCTTGCCAAGGAAGAGAAGAGCTATGGCCTTCTTCACATTGACCACGCTCATGGGTTCATAATTCTGGTTGAGAATAAGAACCTTGGCGTTTAGGCGCCCTCTTACCCCTCTTGCATCCAGTAGCGCGCTGAAAGTCTTCCCTCCTGTCCCAGTCATTACGTTTGTGTATCAAAAAATATACGTCTACCCCCCCTCTTTGTCAAGTTCCTACCCGCCTTCCCCACCCCGGATATCCATGAAACTGAAAGAAAAAGCCCCGGCTTCGGACCGGGGCTTTGCTTCACAACAAAAAGAGCGTGTTTCAACCAACATTCAATGGAAAAATCTCTATCGCGGGATCTGCACCGCGATGAATGCCATCGTACCATCGTTCTGCCGGCGAACACGCAACAGCACAGAATCCCCCGCTTTCCGGCTCTCGATAGCCTTCTTCAATTCGCCGGGAGCAGTCACTTCCTTCCTGTCGGCTTCGAGAACCACATCGCCTCTGCCAATCCCTCTCTTGCTGGCTTCACCAAAGGGTTTGACATCGGAAACCACGACCCCGGCATCAATGCTCATGGCCTTCTTCTCCTGTGCTGAGAGCGCACGAACGGTCAGCCCGAGTTCGGCGAACGACACCGATTTCGGCGACTCTTCTTTAAGCTCCGCTTCCCCCTGCTTCTCATCCTTTTCTTTGGCAGCCACCTGATCACCGGACCTCGGGCGCAACGTGACTTTCTTTTCGAGAGTCTTCCCTTCGCGGAATATCTTCAACGTCACCTGGTCACCCTGATGGTGCGTGGCAATATACGACTGGAGTTCATTCTGTTTGTTGACTTCCTTCCCGTCAACCGAGAGGATGACGTCGCCTTCTTTGATTCCTGCGGCAGAAGCCGCTCCCCCCTCCACGAGAGCCTGTACAAGCACGCCTTTGGCCTCACCCATGCCCAGCGCGCTGGCGGTCGTCTGGTCGATCGCGCTGATTTGCACACCGATGTACCCGCGCTTCACTTCGCCGTACTTGATGATATCCGCCGCGACGGTCTTGAGGAGGTTCACGGGAACTGCAAACCCATACCCCTGGTAGCGGGCGTTCGTGGTAGCAATCGCGGCATTGATGCCGATGACCTCCCCGTTCATATTGACAAGGGCTCCCCCGCTGTTACCCGGGTTGATTGCGGCATCAGTCTGAATGAAACTTTCGACGCCATAGGTGTCCTGTATGATGCCGATATTTCGCCCGATCGCGGACACGATCCCGGCTGTGACGGTCGAGGTGAGCCCAAGAGGGTTCCCGATCGCGAGCACCCACTCGCCAACCTGAATTGACTCCGAATTTCCCAGAGGTGCCGCAGTCAAATCCTTTGCGTCAATCTTGATCACGGCAAGATCCGTGGAGGGATCGGTACCGATCAATTTTGCCTTGAACCGTACCTTGTCATGCAACACGACCTCAATACCCCCCTCCTCAGCATCTTCCACCACATGGTTGTTCGTGGCAATATACCCGTCTGCGGTCAGAATCACGCCTGACCCTGAGCCCTCCGAGGGTTCGGGTTCAGGCGGTTTGAGTTCGGGACTGAAGAAATGGAAAAAATCCTGGGGCATCTTCTTCTGCTTCTCTTTGCCGCTGGTTGTCACAGTGATTGCCACAACTGACGGAGTAACAGCCTTTGCTACCACAGCGAAATCCTGACTCAGCGCCTTGGCACTCGTGCTCTGCGCAGCAATCTGGGTCGTTCCACCCAGTTTCACATCCCCGCTCCCCGCAGCGAAACCGAACGTGACCCCATTGTTGAATGACGACACCAACACCGCCCCAAGAATCACGCCAACCGTCACCAACACCACCGATGCAAGAAGATATTTCCGCAGCATTGCTAGTATCCCTCCAGATAAGAGTCTATTGTTACTGAATACGTGAAAACACTTGTTCCGATCTCAGCGGACGCATCCCAGTGAGATGCAGTCGCACAAGGTACCGAAGGACATCTTCTATGTCCCGCAACATCTCCGGTGTCACCACCACTCGCAGCGAGGCTTCTATCCCTCCAATACTCTGAAAACTCTCCAGCGCGGCACATGCCGCGGGCGAAATGACCACACCCGTATCGCCTCTTTCGCCGCACCGCTCGCACATAACCCCGGTGCCCGTCACTCTCAACCGGCCCTGCGGCGCCACACCCCGTGCCGACGCAACATCCTCCCTACATGAGACACACTGCCGGAGCGAAGGTTTAAACCCCAACAGCCCCAGCAACCTGACCTCATAAGCATATAACGCATTATGGTGCCGCTGAGTTGCATGTTGCAGTGTTCTAAAAAGATTTAGGGTCAATTCAAAGACTTCGGGGTGGGGTTCATCGTGCTCCGTCGCGAGATGGAGCAACTCGACGGCAGTCATCCCCACCCCCATACAGGCAAGATCCTCCCCGAGGGCAGGGTACCGTTCGACGAGATCACATTGGGTTAAAAGCTGGAGTTCGCGCTGGGATTTGTGGTAGATCACCGCACGGACATGATTCAACACATCAACGGAGGCACCAAACGGACGGGTCTTGCGCCGGGCCCCCTTCGCCAGTACCGAGATTTTTCCGTGATCTCGAGTGAACAGCGTCGCGATCAGGCTCGATTCACTGTACTTCATTGTCCGGAGGACAAGCGCCTCCGTGGTCAGAATCATGGTTTCCTGAGAACGTCAGCAATCCCGATCTCNTACGGAGGCCGAAGCACGCCTCTGTCGGTAATGATTGCTGTGATGAGTTCATGCGGTGTGACATCGAACGCGGGTGCATAGGTCCGTACACCCTCGGGCGCAATCCTGACTCCCGCAAGCTGCGTCACCTCCGATGAATCGCGTTCCTCAATGGGAATGTGGCTGCCTGTTGCAGTATGGGGATCAAGCGTTGAGACCGGCGCGGCAACATACATCGGTACATTGTGTCGCTGAGCCATCACCGCCAGCGGATACGTCCCCACTTTGTTGGCTGTATCGCCGTTCGCGGCAATACGGTCAGCACCTACGATAACCGCCTGCACGAGCCCTTCCCGCAGCACACTCGCCGCCGTACTGTCTGTAATGAGCACAACATCGATGCCTGCCCGCAGCAATTCCCAACTCGTCAGTCGTGCCCCCTGAAGCAACGGACGTGTCTCATCCGCGTACACCTGGCGGATCTTGCCCTGGCGGTGCGCAGTTGTCACCACACTTAACGCCGTACCTTCACCGGCAGTTGCCAGCGCACCTGCATTGCAGTGTGTAAGAACCGACGTCCCGCCACTGAGGAGCGCTGCTCCGAGCTCCCCGATACGTCGACATGCTTCAATATCCTCGGCCTGGATCATGCATGCCTCGTGTTCCAGGAGCTGGATCGCATCAAGTTCACCCATGCCAGATGCTGCCCCCAGTACGCCACGCATACGGCTCAGAACATTAAAGAGATTCACGGCGGTAGGACGTGTCGACCCCAGGAGCCTCGCGGCCCGGTCGAACCGGAGAGCCAGAGAGGATCCGTCTGGAGAGCGGAGCCCCAGCACAAGGCCAAACGCGGCAACCACGCCAATGGCTGGCGCCCCCCGGATGCGGAGCGACCTGATTGCCTCGGCAATCACCAGAATATCATCGGTAACGACAAACCGCTCCTCCGCAGGGAGCAGCGTCTGATCGATGAATCGCACCCTGCCATCGATCCAATCCACAGCCTTCATGCGGGTTCAGTCCTCATCAAAACGGGAGAGCTCCCTGAACTCGCGGAAACGGTCCTGGATACTGAGATAGGCAAGATCGGCAAGCCCATCGACCCCGAACTTCTCCACGCAGAACGATGCGAGCGTGCTCCCATAAATGACCGCCCGCTTCAGGTTCTCTTCCGACATATCCTCAGTCCGGGCCAACCATCCGATGAAACCACCCGCAAAAGAATCGCCCGCCCCGGTCGGATCAAAGATGTTCTCCATCGGATATGCCGGCGCCGAAAAGACCATCTGTTCTGTCAGGAGCAACGCCCCATGCTCCCCCTTCTTGATGATCACAACGCTCGGCCCCATCCCACGGATCACTTTTGCCGCTTTGATAAGATTCGGCTCCTTCGACAACAACCGGGCTTCCGAGTCGTTGAGAATCAGAACGTTGATCATCGTCAGTGTCTCTACCAACTCCGCACGCTTCCCGTTAATCCAGTAGTTCATTGTGTCGCAGACGACAAGCCGGGGACTCTCCATCTGCAGCAGCACTTTCCGTTGCAGCACCGGGTCGATATTACCGAGGCACACGTTCCGCGTTTTCCGGAACTTCTCGGGTATCTTGGGATCGAACCTCTCAAATACATTCAGGTCCGTATACAACGTGTCACGCTCGTTCAGATCGTAGTGGTATCGCCCCGCCCAGCGAAATGTCTTCCCGTCCTTGATGACTTCCAAACCCTCCAAATCAACCTTGCGTTCTTCCAGAAACGCCAACCCCTCCTGGGGAAAATCGCCTCCCACGACACCGACCAGGCGGATCGGGTTGACGAAGTAGCTCGCCGCCGCTGAAATGTACGTCGCAGAGCCGCCCACTGCATCCTTCACCGCGCCAAACGGAGTTTCGATTGAATCAAGGGCAAGTGAACCGACGACAAGAACGCTCACGGAAGTCTCCTCGAGAAAGGTGCATGCTGCGGACTCCCCGGAATTTCCGGTAGGAAGTCGCAAAACATGAAAATATACGGAATCTGGGCGCCCATATCAAGAAATCGGGATAGACAACCTGGTCGCGGCTTCTTCTCCACGGACAATGATGGCGTCCACCATCTCAACGACCGCGCGGTGACTGGGCCACACCAGCCGACGTCGCGCCTGAGCAACCGGAAGCCATGCAAAGTCGCAATGCTCTTCAGAAATCTTCACTTCCGACGCAGGATCGGCCTGTGCCGCGAACACCGGACAGTGATTCAGCGCGCCCCCGTTGCGGTCATAGAACGAGGTCAGCACAGGGACCGCCCAGAAATGCTGCGGAACAAGCCCCGTCTCCTCCTGCATCTCCCTGATGGCGGTCCTCACCCCCCGCTCCCCTTCCGTGGTTGTCCCCGTGATCAATTGCCACATCCCCGGATGGATGCGCTCCCCGGGCGACCTCTTGAGCACCAAATACTCTATCATGTCGTTGCGGAAACGAAAGACACACACTTCGACGATGTTGCTTACGACAGGAATCATACGATTCCTCCTCTATGTTCGACCGGACTCTGCGCAACACCGAGCAGATCGCAACGCTCGTCCGCAGTCAGCAACCGCACTTGCCCAACCGGAAGGTCTCCCAGCTCCAATGATCCGATCGACCGACGGGAGAGTGCAACAACCGCGCACCCCGATTCTTCCATCATTCTCCGGATTTGCCGGTTCTTTCCCTCGGTGATCGATAGCAGNAAGCAACACGGCGCACCGCGACATGGTTCTACATGCGCGGGTAGCAACTGCGTGCCATCTCCAAGCTTCATCCCTCTNCTCCAGACTGCAATCTGTTCGGGCCGGGGAGGCTCCNCGACNGTCACCATATATCGTTTGGGTACGTGATGCGACGGGTCGGTCAGACAATCACCGAACCGGACATCGTTGCTGAACAGCAACAAACCGCTCGTGTCTTTGTCCAGTCGCCCGATGGGAAACACCTTCGGTGTTCCCGCAGGGAGGAGATCGTATACGGTTCGTCTGCCGAGTTCATCGCTGCGCGTGGTCACAACTCCGGCTGGTTTGTGCATGACCAGGTAAATGTGCTGCGCGGACCGTGCGGCGTTTCCATCGATCGAGATACGATCGGTCCTCAGATCAAGCCACGTCTGTGGTGACCGGACAACCTGATCGTTGACGGTCACGCGTCCTTTCCGGATGAGTTGCTCCGCCTCCGTACGCGAAGCAATACCCAACTTGGATATCGCACGCACAAGAGAGACCTGCTCCCGCCCATGCCTCCCGCGGGAGATCATGGTGCCGGACGCACCGCAGCGCGGATCGCGTCGGCTGCTGCATCCGTGGCCGCTTCCGCGACAACCTCAAATACACCCTGATGGCGACCGGATGCAAGCACAAAGCTCACGTCACCATCATGGGAAGTGTGGATGGGTTTGATGGCGCGCGCAAAGCCNTCATGCACGCGCTGTGCAACGCGGTTCGCTTCTACCTTCGTGAGCAGAGCATCCGTGAGAATTGCGACAAGCGTCGTGTTGGTGAGCGGCTCTGGAGCAAACGGGAGAACACTGACATACTGCATTCCGTCGGCCAGCCACGTGCCGTCGGGCTTCCGTGCACCGGCAATGATGCGTCCGTCATCCTCCCTCACGTCGCCGATGGCATTCACTACGGCAATTGCTGCCACCTGCAGTTCTCTGACCTGCACCACCTTGCACCCGATCCCGCCGGGCATGGCACTCCTGAGACCATGCCATTTGCCTACGGTTGTCCCTGTGCCAGCCCCGATCCTTCCAGTACAACTCGGTTCCGCCGTCGCGGACATACACGCATGGTATCCTGCCTCAGCAGTCGGCCGAACAATCGAAGAGCCGACGTTGAGATCGAACACGACAGCAGATGGAACAATCGGCACACGGCCCCACGGTGTCGCGTACCCGATCCCCTGCTCTTCAAGGTATCGCATCACACCGTCCGCCGCAGCCAGACCAAATGCCGAACCACCAGCGAGGAGAACGGCATGAACCTCCTGCATAGACTTCTCGCTTCCGAGCAGGGCAAGCTCCCTGCTGCCAGGCGAATTCCCACGGACGTCACATCCCCCCACAGTCGAAGAAGGACACAGGATGACGGTGCACCCCGTGCATGCACGTTCATCAGTCCAGTGCCCAACGGTAAACCCCGGTGGATACGGTGACATTGACCACCCCCCTATCGTTTTCTGAGACCGGCGAGCAGGATTCCGCATGCAACCCCGACATTCAACGACTCCGCAGCGCCGTGACGACGGATTGCGAGGCATACATCCGCAGCCTGCATCACGGGTTCCGAGATCCCCCACGCCTCACTGCCAAGCAGAAGACAAGACTTCTGCGCGTACTGGACGTCATCGGTATACGTTACACCGTCGGCAGCCGCCGCATAGACTGTGTACCCAAATTCTTTGACCTGACTGACCAACGAGGGGAGTCCGATATCCACGAGAATGGGAAGATGAAAGATGCTCCCCACGGTGCTTCTCACCACTTTGGGGTTGTAGGGTTCAACACAGCCTTCGCCCAGAATCAGGGCATCCACACCAAACCAGTCACACGTGCGGACTATGGCTCCAAGATTCCCCGGATCCGCCACCGCATCAAGCGCAACAATGACGGATGCAGAATCCCCCTTCCGGAGCACATCCGCAGGAGCCCATTCCTTCCGCTGCATCACCGCCAGTACCCCCTGGGCAGTCACTGTGTCGGATATCTGTTCCATTTCGCGCGGGGTTACTGCATGCACCCCATGCGTCCGTTTTTGCGCCTCCTCAACGAGGGCGTTTCCCACAACGTCAGCGAGCAGCGTCCCAGTGTAAAACAGTTCGAGTAATGGAAAACTGGACCGGAGGGCTTCGCGCACACCGCGCACACCATCCACAATAAAGTGCCCCGAGGCTTCCCGGCCTTTCTTGCGGCCGAGATCCCGCAGTTCGCGTATTTTTCCTCTCGTGAGCGGCATCTGATTCTATCAGTCGTTCTGCGTAGAAAACATAACCAACAGCCGGGCGAGAAGCAAGGCNGACCCGACGAGGTCTTCGTCATCTCCAAGGCACCTGTCGAACTGTCATCCCGTCCGTCACNAGAAATATCGCCCCTATCTCGTCGGTGCGCAGCACTTCCGCCCCCGCGGCGTGCAGGCGCTGTAACGTCGATCCTGCGGGATGCCCGAAACGATTTCCCCTCCCGACGGAGATGAGCGCATAGTCCGGTCTGACCACCGCAAGGAATCCACTGCCAGTCCCGGCCTTGCTGCCATGATGGCCGATCTTGAGCACGGCGGACCTGAGGAATCCACCGTACCGTGAAACCAACTGTTCCTCTTCTCCCCGTTCCGCATCCCCCATGAACAGCATGGAGGTGTTCCTGTACTGCATCTTTACCACGATGGATCGTCGATTTCCATTCGCGCCTGTGGTAGAGTCAACGGAGTCCGGCGACAGTACATAAAACCTGCACGGGTCAAACCCCGGCATCATGTCTCCAGTCGCGGCAGAGACCACCCCGGAAATACTCCTGATTGCTGAGTCGGCCAGGCGAACGACGTCGGGTGTGACCACGACTCGGCGGGTTTCAAAAGAACGCAGTACCTGCGCGAGACCCCCTGCGTGATCATCATGAAAATGTGTGATAATGACTGCCTCGAGCGCACGTACCCCAAGCCGCTTCAACAGTGGAACCACCGGTGTCCCCCAGGGGCCTCCGTCACGTGAGGGCGGACCGGAGTCGATCAGCACATCGTGTCCTCCGGGCAGCTGGAGAAGGATTGCATCCCCCTGGCCAACATCGATCATGGTGATCCGGCATTCCGCAGAGGATGAGCCTGTCAAAGCTGGAGACGGCCAGAAGAGTACTGCGTTCACCCCACACAGGAATGCTATAAACAAGCGCCGGACCAGAGGCGGACGCCCGATACAGAAGAGACAGGCCAATCCTGCATAGTACGGCAGCGCATGGACGGGCTGGAACTCCACGGTGTCCACGGTCGCCCAGGGGACTGACGATGCAATCTCGGCCCCGCGGAGGGTGAACGTCAACAGAATCCGATTCACCTCAGCGTAGGCTCCTGCAGCCCACGCGTTGACGGGTGCAAGCGCGGCCGAGACCATACCGAGCACCACCGAAATCTCGGATACCGGCACGATGACAAGGTTCGCCAGAAAGCCAACCACAGAAAGACGCCCGAAGAGAACCGCAGTAAATGGCAAGGTCCCAAGGGAAGCCGCAATCGACACGGCAGTCAGGCTGATGACCTGTTGCGCAAATCGTCCCAGCATCGCGCCGGACCTCAGGTGACGGATGGACACGACCAATCGCCCATGGAGCAACAGAATAGCCACTACTGCACCGAAGGAGAGCTGAAAGCCCGCGTCAAACAGCTGACGCGCGTCCATCGCAAACATGACGAGAGCCGCCAACCCGACCCCGTTCAGCGGATGCACGCGGCGCCCGAGCGCATTGCCCGANAGCAGCGCAAGAGCCATGATCGTGGCACGTACGACAGGCGGCTGTGAACCCGTTA
>JGI20214J51650_10002183_pt1 | contig 12371 bp, 8 predicted proteins | sample WetSurMetagenome_FD_51650 | JGI IMG/M metagenome (IMG submission 51650)
TGGGGAAACTGCCCAGTCCAGCATAGAATTGTAGTCTAGGTACTGTCTAACGGGGACGTATCTGTCCTGTTGGGCTGCCATGTTCATGTCAAAAGTAATGTTACTGTAGCCTCCGTATGTGTTGAAACTACTTGCAGTGTTAAATCCGTATTCGAACCATTCTGTAATGTTAGTCCAAGCCTTGTTAGTTCGTGGATTGATTGTGGTAACAAGCGTTCCATTTAGATACTGAGCTGGGGCACCTGGGTTTTGAACTGCAAACTGAACTAAGAAGATGTACCCTGGGTTGAGCGAAGAAGGAGTTGTAGATTGCTGTGGATTTTCCCACACCCATCCTCCAGTCGCTCTAATAGCATTCAATGAGTTCGTCAGATTGTAAGAGTTTGTTAGGTTTGGGTTCTTGGCTATTGTAGATTTTAATGCAGCAGGATCTAAAAGAATCAAACCTCGCAGGTCCTCCTGCCAATATTTGGCTGCATAAGTCTGTGCTAAAATTCCTCCCCAACTCACGCCTGCCATGAAGACTTTAAGTGTTCCTGAGATTGTTTTAGCTTGGTCGACGGCTTCTTTGATATCGCTTATGACGGTGTCCATACCCCAGTCGATCGTAAACGAAAGCTGGGTTTTGTCGAAGTTGATTGGAATGAAATGGCTCCTGAAATCAATCGTGTAGACGTCAAAGCCTCTGTTAGCCCAATATATGCATTGACAAGTGTCTTCAGTTTTTATAAAACTATCCGTGGACGGGTTTGAAACCAATCTCTCACCGCTGCTGTAAATTCCTGGAATTATGAACACAACACCCAGGGGTGAAATGCCAGTTTTAACTAACCTATGCAATCCTATCTTATCGTACTGTCCATGGGGAGCCATCGAAGCGTTCTTCTGCCAAACATATTCCTTTAAATCTGAATTGACTTTCACACCTTGACCGTCAGTTACAATGGTCCAGCCGTCTGATGTGGCAAGAGTTGACACAATAAAGGGAACTACCGTGACCACTAGGCATGCGATAATCAGAATAGTCAGCCCGATCATCCTAATTCTCCGCATTTTCATTCCCTCAACCGTTTTTTCTTAATAGTCGTAGCCCCAACAACAGGGCGCTCTAAACAAGAAATAAACTCACTTACGTTTTGCATTGTGGTTCTCCAGCATGCACTGTTAAGTTCGGAAAATTATGTATCTATTTTTCTTGATTTTTCCGAGCGTCAAAGAAAAAAGGGGAATCGCGGGTGATATCTCCACTTTCTCTTGGGTTCAAATCTCCCCCAGTCCGCTTTAACAAAATTAACTCAACATCGATGTACTCTTAAAGAAAAAGTTGTAGTGGTCATCATTTACGTTTTTTGAATTGTTTCCATGTGAAGTTGAAAAAATAGAAAAGTGGTTTTGCTAGTGACATCTCCTTCGCTTCGTGAGTTTAAATCTCTACCCATTACCAAAAACGAGTCCTAAACTTTTTTATAAAAGCGAGATGATGGATATTTTTTGCCTGATTTGTCACGATGTTGCCTTTCTTCGCTTCATAAACCCCAATACTACTATTGCTACTCCGGCCATCTCGACAATTCGAATAAAAAGCATCGTTAGTTGTGACGGGGACGCGATTATTGGTTCAAAGGTTACATTTACAGTTGTATCTGAGTTGATTGTCCAAGTGTGAGGGTTATCAGTGGCGGTTTCACCACTAATTCTCCATCGGGCTAAACGCATTCCGTAATCTGGGAGTGCTTTAATAGTAAGCTGTACTCCAGAGCCTATAGTATAAAAGCTATCTGAAGACACAGAAACTGACTCGTTTCCGCTCTGACCTAAAGTAACTGAGCCACCAATGATTGGCCCGAATGTTAATGTTGCTTTATGTTGAGGCGTAAAAGGTGAAGGGGAAATGCGATTAAGCGTTAGATTTGGGAGTGGATTTGTTTCTTTGCCAAGTTCACATATTTGTACATCATCAATGAATATGTTGCCTGCGTGGTTCCCCCAACACCAACCACAATTAACAACGGTTGAATCCATTGCAGTATTGTCGCCAGATGCTGAGTCAATAACTCTTACGTCACCAAAGAAAGCTTGTATATTGCCACTTGAGTTGCGGTCTACATATATTGCAAACAAATACCAATTATTGGTTTGGAGTTGTCCTGTAAGGTTATATGAGTATTGAGCCTTGTGTGGTAGAGTTGTTGACAAAACAAGAGATAGAGTTCCATAACCGTCCGCTGCTAAATAAAGCGATGCACCGTTTTTATCTCCTACAGACATGAAGCATATTTGGTCAATACTATACAAGTCAAAGTAAGTGTCAAATAACATCCTTAGTTGGAAATATGTTCCCCCTACTGGCTCATCAAAGCCACAGGCTACTTGCGCTCCACCACCATAATAGAAATTAGCATGGTCCTCGTAGGCTTTTAAAGAATGTGTGCCTTCAAAGTGTTGACTTGTAACCATTTCTGGAGCAGGAGTCGATATCCAAGTCCAACGAGCACCGGTGAAGTATAAGTCACTCTCAAAGTTGTTGGTAGTTGTGCTCGCGCTAATTCCGTTTTGGGATGCAATGGCGACTTCGAATAATATCGGTATAACTAAAAAATAATAGCCGAGAACTATCAGAAAGTTTGCTACCTTCCTTTTCATTACATCCACTCACCTTCCCTTTTGCCCGTGTTCCTTCTCATAAATATGTCAACTTAACAAAAACCGTATTTCCTCTATCACACAAATTAGCATTTAATCTTTTGCACTGCTTATTCAAGATATAGGCTTTTTGTATTGGACATGACTTCCTATAATCTAAACTTTACCAAGCGCGTTGAAGGGTAAAAAGAAAAAAAGAGAGGAATTGTAGATGACATATTCTCTTGGGCAGGGTTCAAATCACCCTCAGTCCACCCTCTTTTAGCAAAATAAGTTTGATTTGAGCTTATTATATTATTTTGAGTCTTATTGAATCCTTCAAAATTCTTAAAGCTTTCACTAAGACTATTCAAGGATCCTGCATCACTTTGAAGCCCAAGTTCATCTTGCAAAGTTCTAACTCTATTCTTAATCTGATGTTTCAAGAAATACCTGAAAAACCTATAGAAGTTCTCATGATAGCGTAGAAATTTAATCTCTTTTTGGCTAAACAACTCAATTTTCAGTCAAAATTTGTAAAATATTGTCAATTTATCTTAAAAAAACTTACATCTTACCGGAAAGAAACATTAATCTTATAAAGGAGATTCTTTTGGTATAATTATAGGATGGGCATGTCTCGAACAAAAAGAATAATTCTTCTACCCTTTCTTTGCATACTCGGTAGTCTTGGTTGGATTCTTGCATATTTTGGCAGTATTAACTTACATACAAATCAGGCGGGATTATTGACAGTAAACGAAAAAATAGTTAGGCTTCAAAAACAGTTGGAGAATTCAATAATTGAAGAGCTTCAAGGAATAGTGCTAGGTTTTCTTGGTGTTTGCGCTCTTGTTCCCATCATTCTTTATGGTAGTTTTCCTTCATGGTTTTATTTTTCTGCAGGAATTTTTTCCGTTATAGGCTACATAACTATGGCTCATGGAAACAAACGTAAGTTGGTTATAAAAAAGCAACTTTATAGCATTAGCAGTATAACTTTACATAGCGCGTTAAGCTAAAGATTTTGGGGTTAGTTTTGCTATAAACATCTTTAATTGTTTTTACACCTTGCAGTGTACAATGTTTCGCTAAAATCCTTCTCAGCGCTTTACCATTTAGTGGACTTGACGAAGGTTTTTTTCAGCTGAACCATTCCTTAATATTATCTTACGACAGTGAGGGCAATTAATGACTTGTTCTCNATTCGTTTTCATCCATTTTGAAAATTTACAGATAGTATAAAAGGGGTTTTGCTGGTGAAATATCAACTTGCGCCTGGGTGCAAAATTCCTAATCAACTTCAACATACTTTCTAACATACCTAAAAAATAGGAAAATGCAAATCATGCCTTAAAAGGGTGGAATGTTCAAACCTCCCCCAGCAACTTTGTAAACAAAACCTGTCAATCTCGTAGCGACATGTTTTATTTTTCAATTAGTAAGTCCTGCCGGTCCCAAAATAGCAAACTTGCTAAACTTCGCACACATTGTCAAGTGGAGTTTGCAAAAAATCGATTGAAGTTGACAATTAACGTTATTGAATTTTTCAAAAAACTATAAGATGAATCAGCGATAAGAAGGATTCAGAACGAGAGCACTTTATCTGGAGGAAAAGAGAAAGAATGAAAACTGAAGAATTAGCATGTTTAGCTAAGAAAGTAAGAAGCACGATGCCTAATTTAGAAGCGCTCCCACTCGCAACAATTTACAATACAATTAAAGAACAAGAAAAAACGAACATGAACTTGCCAGATTTCAAGGAATTAATTTGTCATATGACTGGATGGGATATATCATTTCAAGTCATTCGAAGGCAACTTGAAATTAACCAAATAGTTTGGTGAACTTGCGATAAGAAATTGTTGAAGAAACCGATTTTCCCGGCATTTTAAAATTCGAGGCGAGCATTTTTCAAATATTTTATCTTAAGTTCTGCTTTTTTCTAGTTGAGGTGCTAGTTTTGATTAAGGAAAAAATAAATCTGAATTTTGAGTTTGTTTCAAATTCTCAGGTCAATGACTCTGTGACTTTGTTTATGACTTGCTAATCTGGTTAAGCAAAGACTTATGTGACAATCAGCTCTAAAGGTATAGTTGGCGATAAATATGGTTTTGAAAAAGCCCCGAATGCAAGAAGGCGTCGTGGTTTTTCTCGATGCCTTAGGTGTGAAAGGAATTTGGGCTAGAGCAGAACCCGAGAGTGTTATTAGCTCTTGGGAAAATGTTCTAAAACGATTGCAGGAATCAATAAAGAAATCGCCCAAATCAGGAAGCATAGGAGACAAGCCTGAGTCATTAGATTACAACATCTCCGCGTTCTCAGATACAGTAATAATTACCTTAAAATGCAAGGATGACCCGGCCGCACATGTTCCACTAGTTGCAAAAATCGTGTCCGAACCTTTCTTCTATGCGTTAGTTAAGGGCATCTATTTCAGAGGTGTAATTGCTATAGGCAAGTTCTACCTGTCAGATACTCTTGTGATTGGACCAGCCATCGATGAAGCCGCCGAATGGTACACCCAGCCCGAATGGATGGGTGTATCAACCGCTCCAAGCGCCTCTTTTGGCCTATCCAGACTTGAAGACCAGAAAGCAGACATTTCAAAATGGTTCGTCAAATATGATATTCCTGCCAAGGCTGGAACACAAAAGAACGAGTGGGCTCTAGCGTGGCCTAGAGAAGCCCCAAAAGAATTAATTTCACAGAAAAATTTAACCACAAGAGGACTTATTCTCGATGCCTTCGCTAATCGACCAATCAGCGTTTCTGCTGCTCAAAAATACAAAAATACTCTAGCCTTCTTCGATTTCGTTTCAGGTCAAGCTGACAATAGAACATAGAAAAATCGATTTCGTAAAACAATTATTTACTTGCTCGAGATAAACCGAATTTCTTTAGAATATCTATTTCTGAATCGCNATCGGTTTTATCAATGTCTTTTGATGCCTTTTTTNGATTGCTTTCTCTAAACAAGATGTTGTGTGCCAACCTTAGCAATTCCTCTTTTGTTTCAAAAGATACCTGCTCTTGTTTGCCAAGATCTAATGTTTCGTTTTCGAGTTGAACCACGATTTTTCTGCCCATGTTCCGATGTCTAAAGTAAATAAATTCTTTGCCACCCTGCTTTCGCGCCTTATTAAGTTCTTTTACAACTTCAGAGGACAACTCGAAGCCAGGAGTCATAATAAGAATAAAGATTTTACTTTCTTGCAGGGCTTGATCTCTTATTTTTGCCCACTCTACTTGTCCATCCACCTTCATTGGAATATCTTTGCTGTCGAGAAAAGTGTGCAACCCAAGCTCTTCCAAACCTGATTTGAGATGATCAGCGAAGTCTTTTGCGGAGCTTTTTTTATAACATAAGAAAACATTGAATGGTTTGATTGTTTGTTGAATTTGATAATCTTGTGAAGCAATGATTTTTGTCGGCTCAATGGAGGGTGGAACTGTAATCTTAAATGGTCTTGGGCTACTCGTTTTTGCTACTCCTAAATCGTTGATATATGTTATTTTAGGGTTCAAAATGAAGCTTGATTCTTCTGATGGTTTCGAGGATTTTACTGTTAGCTTTACAGTCTTAACTTGGAAACGGTCAATCATTGTGTCAAGAAACTGAATTTGCCCATTGCGAAGTACGCAGTTCGGAGAAACTTCAACAATTTCCAGTTCTTCAGGTAAGTTTTCAATCTTAACTATCGATCCTTTGACTAACGAAGCGTTAACCAAGTCCAGCCTTATCGGAAAATTCTGATTTGCTTCGGGTTTTATGAAAGTTGACAAATAAGAAAGAACGTTCGTGTGACTGAATCTTTCTTTGGCAGCCATAATGATTTTCTGGGCCTCTTCAAGCTGAACTTGGGCTTCCTCCATCTTACCTTGTTTACCTAAACCCCAAGCGTAGAGCTGTCTTGCGCTTGCATCTACGAAAGGACTCGGAAAGACCGCATTGACGGTTTTGATCCAATCTTTAAAGCATTTCTCGGATTTTTCAAACTCTCCCTTAGCTGCGTAATATGTGAGCAATGTTGGTCCAATGTAAAGTTGGGTGGGTGCGTTTTGCAGGATGTGCTTGGGCAAACTCATTAGCTTATTGTAATATTCATCCACATGAGCTGTATCGTCGGCGAGTGCATATGACACTGTTAAAATGCCATTGACTGGACCAGCATACAGATATGAGTCAGTTTTCTCGAAGTATTCAAGAGCTTTCTTAGCTTTTGAGACTGCACGCGGAATATCTGTTTGAACTAGATTCATTGCTTCCCATACGTAGGCAGGAAATAGGCGAACATAATCACAAATTTTGTACTTCTCATTAACCTCAATTGCTTTTGCTAACATTTTGTTTGATTCATCAACAAACATGCAAGCTTGAAAAGTACCCCCAGCGTAGGCATAAGCTTCCATTTGGGAACGAAAATCGCCCAGATCATCATACAATGCAATTGATCTTAATGCACATGCAACGCCAACTTCCAAATTTCCAACGCAAGCTTGTCCAAAGCCAATCCATAATAGGATATTTGCTGCATCCGTGATAGCATATTCTTCTTCAAAAACTTTTAAGACTTCAGGCCACAATCTTATTGCACTCATCCAGTCATCGGGTGTTTGAAAGATAGAGGTTTTTAAGTGAAAAAGTCGGGCGGCTTCCAAACGGTCAGCAGTTTTAACATTCTCGGTCTTTTGGATGAGTGCTTTCTGTATAGAAACGTCGCCTTGATAGAAAGAAGCCAGCAATGCTTTTCTTAGCGCTCGCAGTTTAGCAGCGTCATTTTGGATATCGGCAACCTGCTCAAATGTAGTTATAGCTTGTGTGAAATTATTACTAGCATAATATGCGTCGGCTAATCCCTCTAAAGCTACCACCTTTTCCTCATTTTGCTTGGAATTTTGTCCTATTGTTTGCACTACAAAGGAAAAGTGTTTGATGGCTTCGCCGTTACTCCATTTCGCAAGCGCATCCTGCCCTGCAGCCAACGCATACTTTACCGCTTTCTCCTTATTTCCAGCCTGAGCAAAATGATACGCCAAATCGCTAAAAGAAAGCTTGCCCTCAATGCTTGCGCTTTCAAGCTTTTCTGCAACCTTACTATGATACACCCTTTTTAGGGCTGGAGAAATATCATCGTAAATTGCATCGCGGGTTCTGCCATGGTCAAAACGGTAAAGTTCTCCTTCACAGCGAACAAGCGAAGTTTCCTTTGAAATCACATCTAAAACTTTGATGACTTCAATGGCTTCCTGACCCAGAACTGAAGCCAGCAGATCAGCGTCAAATTTTTCTCCTAAAACAGAGGCGACCTCAAGCATGTTTTTCTGGTTGCGTACTAAGGTACTTAGTCTTTGTAGTATGATGTCTTTGATCTTAGGCGGGATTCCTATTGAGTCGCTGGTCAGGCGCCACTGATCCTGTTCTCTAATTAAGCCGTTTCCCTCGTTTAGCATTCGCAGGGACTCGACGACAAACAGTGGGTTTCCCTGGCTTTCATCCGCGAGTTTCTGCGCTAGTCCTTGCTGAAGGTCTCCTCCAAGCATATTCTTAGCAAGCTTGGAAACGCCAGTTTGGTCGAGGCTTGAAACCGTGATTTCTTTGATTGTTTCCTCACGTCTCATCAAACGAAGAGTTTCATGCAGTGGATGTGGCCTACCTTCAATATCAGCCGCAAGTTGTTCACTTCTAAAAGTAGCTAAAACCAAAACTTTCTCAGAATTTATAGAACGCGCCAAGTAATGCATGAGGGCCAACGAGGCTGAGTCTGCCCAGTGCACGTCATCTATGAACAGAATTACAGGGTGCTTGGACGATATAGATGTGAGTGTGTTTGCAACCGCCGCAAAGGTTTGGTCCTTCCACACCTGAGGANTTATCATTTGAGCCTGTCCGAACTGTCCAGTTTCCGAGGGACCCATCAGCCAACTTTTCACTTCTATCTCTTTTTGCTCGGGCTCGGAAGAAAAGTATCGATTGAAAGCTTCAAAGAATGGAAAGTAAGGGACTGCGGCGTTGCTAAGGCACCATCCAGTCAGTATGGTGACTTCTTGCTTTTTTGCTTGGTTCAAAAACTCCATGACTAGCCTGGTTTTTCCTGCTCCTGCTTCTCCAGAGACAAAAATGGTAGTTCCTTTGCCGTTTATAGCTGAGTTAAGAGAGGATTGTAGCTCTTCGAGTTCATGTTCTCTCCCGACTAGAACAGGCTCAGCCAAGACTTTTAAGGTCATAGTTCCACCAAGCCTTCAAGCTTCAAAACGTGAAGACTTATACCAATTACAATATGCTTGTAAGCATAGAAAAGTTTTTGCATCTTGCTCTTGTAAAAGATAGAATTACTTCCAAAGAAAAATGAAATACCCTTTGCAAGTTAAGAAATATTTTTCTTTCTTTTCATAAATAGCGTTAAAGGGACAACTGTTAACGCGATAACACCAATAATTATGACGGCTATAACAACTTCAGTGGTGCTTATGTTTTGTGCGTTTTTCTGTGGTTGTGAAGAACCTAAAGTTGTGTTTGCCGCTGTAGGAGAGGATGTTGCAGGCGACTCTTTGGGTGAAGCAGAAGGTAATGCTTGTATGGTTGGCGTAGGGAATTCTCTTATAGGAGGGGGTGGAGGGTTACTGGGACCGAAGCCATGATCTGATTGTGAGAGCCCATCATCGGAGTAACCTTGGCTTTCCCATGTACCTAAAAAGTCATAGTTAACCAACTTAATGCTTTGCACTTGGTTTATCCACTTGTATCCCCAGTGGCCGGGAACCACTAGCCGCAGGCCACTTAATAGTGAGCCATCTTTGGCGTAGGCTAAAATCACGTTATCCTGCTTGGCAAGATCAATTGATAAATCTGAGGAGTAGCCGTCGGACGCATACAGAGCAACCTTGACTGTCTCTGGCGAAAAGCCTGTTTGGCTAAGTAAGTCCCAAAGTTTAATACCCTGCCAGTTGCCCTGCTCAACAACCGTGTTAGGGGCATCGACACAATAGATTGCAGCCGAAACTGTGGTTTGGGGCATGGCTTGTAGGTCTGCTAAGGTAAAGTTTGATGGTTGGTCAACATAGCCAGTTATGTTTAATTGGAATACGGAATTGGTTGAGTCTGCTTGGGTGCTGGGTGTGGTGAAAATGAATAGAGCTAATGCTGTTGTTGTAAGTAAGATTATTGTGGCTATTAGAAATATTTTTTTCATTACGAGTCCCGTTTTCTCGTTATCGATAAATATGACACGTGGCATATTTAAGGCTACTTAACAAATCTACAGAAAAACCGATCAAAATCAGATAATTCAACGCAACCAACCGAAACAAGAAAAACAGCAAATTATGGAAACTTTAAATCATCAACCCACAATAATGCCTTAAACTAAATCCGTGAGACCAACGCATGTCGATAATAAATGAAATCTCCAACCCATACTTGGGAGCTTTCGCTGGAGGATTAGTATACGGATTAGTCGTCTGCACAGCCTCATGCGTACCTTATATCGCCAGCTACATCGCAGGTGTTGGCGCAGGATTTCGCAAAGGCATCACCATTACCATGATTTTCAGTGGAGGAAGAATAGCAGGATACGCAGTAATAGGGGTGCTAGTAGGTTTATTTAGTGGCTTATTCAGACTTGTTGTTTCTCAAAGCGTGATTTCTCCCTTTAGAGTTTACTCTTCACTGGTGTTTGGTGCCATAACCATTGCAATTGGCGTTTTTGTTTTGTTCAGGGTTAGAACGCCAAAATGCGATTGTAGTACACAAGACGGAAAAAACTCTATCGCCTCAGCCGGCAAAGGGCGATTTGGGGTAGATTTTGGGGCTTTCTCTTTGGGTTTAAGCAGAGGCTTAATTCTGTGTCCCCCATTGGTGCTGCTGTTGCTTTATTCTGTGCCCTTCTCCAATCCTGTTGGCAGCGTCGCTTTGGCAGTCCTATTCGGACTGGGAACCACCCTATCCCCGATACTTCTGCTCGGTGGAGTTATGGGTTGGCTCCTAAACAAGGCACCCCTGTTTAAAAAGTGGGTTTCAATAGCCGGAGCCGCAGTTCTGATACTGCTTGGAATCGACACGCTCATAAACTCACTAATCCAACTAATATAACAGGTAACAATATAACCAAAGTGAAGAAAACATGACAAGCGAAATCCCCGAAAAAAAATACGTGCCCGAAGTGTCAGCAAAAGAAATCAAAGAACTAAAAAAATCCATACAAGCCGCATCAGAAAAAGTAATCGCTGACAACATCGCCAGGATGAAAAAAGCAGACCCTAGAAGACCCTACGCTATGATGTATTTTGACGAGATTGCAAACCTGTTCGGAAAGCGCCAAGGGGAGATTGCTGCCGAGAAGTCCAAGGGCAAGAAAGTTATCGGTTACACTTGCCTGTTTGCTCCGACTGAACTGATTTTGGCTTCAGGCGCCATTCCTGTCAGGGTGAATTCGGGGTGGTATGACACATCTAAGCTGGGGGATCGAGTAGTACCAATGGAAGTTTGCCCAGTTATCCGCTCCACAATCGGCGCAAAAATGATCGAGCTCTCACCGTTCCTTGAGCTAAGCGACGCCCTCATAAGCGTTTTGACCTGCGATGGGATGACTAAATTCAGCGAAATAATGAGTGATTACAAGCCTGTTTGGGGCATGAATGTTCCCAGAATAAAGGATGCCGAGCATTCGCTGCGTTTCTGGAATGAAGAGATAAGGCAAATGAAGAAGCAGATTGAAAAGTTCACAGGCAACAAGATTGGACGCAAGAACCTCAAAGCCGCGATTCAGGAAACACAAAGGGCGACAAAGGCTTTTAGGCGACTGCAGGAGCTTCGCAAGGGCTCACCTGTCATCATGGGCAGAGATGCCATGCTTGTTAATCAATCGTATTTGTGGGATGACAAAAAACGGTGGACAGAAAAAACAGAAGCCTTATGTAAGGAACTCGAAGGGAGAGTGCAACGTCACGATTGGGTTTGTCCGGTGGACACTCCTCGAATTCTAGTCACAGGTACGCCAATGTTTTGGCCCGACAACTGGAAATTACCAACTCTGGTTGAGGAAGCCAATCCACGAGGCATTATCGTCGCTGACGAACTTTGCTCTGGAGAGCGGATTCTTAATGATCCCGTAGGTATCGATGAGTGGAGCATGGATGACATGTTAAACGCTATTGGGGACCGCTACCTCAAAGCTTCTACCTGCCCTTGCTTTACCTCACAAGATGGCAATGAAGATAGACTAAATTGGCTTGTAAACAAAGTCAAAGAGTACAAGGTTCAAGGCGTCATTTACTATGTCGTGCGAGGCTGTATGCTTTACGCTATGGAATATAGTAGAATTAAAAAGGCGCTTGACAAACTAAACATTCCAGTTTACTACCTTGACACCGACTACACCCGCGAAGATGTTGGGCAAATGAAAACACGCGTTGAAGCCTTCCTTGAAATGCTGACCTCCCGAGTAGACGTATAATGATTACTATTGGCATTGATTTAGGCACACAAAAAGTTAAAGCCCTCATTCTAAAAGACGGCACTGTCGTTGGCAGAGGTGTGGCTTTTTCGGGGTTCCATCCAACCAAGGCTGCAGAGCTAGCAGTGAACGCAGCGCTCAAACAGGCAACAGTCCCACTTTCTGCAATTCAAGGTTTTTTAGCTACTGGTTCAGGCATGGAACTTGCTCCTTACACTAAGTGTACCGTGAGCATGATGAGCGCCGACGTAAAAGCAGCCACAAATAGCTTTCCGAAGGCAAGAACAGTGATTG
>JGI20214J51650_10002184_pt1 | contig 12371 bp, 14 predicted proteins | sample WetSurMetagenome_FD_51650 | JGI IMG/M metagenome (IMG submission 51650)
TTCCATTTTATCAGCGCCTCCACGCCCGCTTCCTGGGTGGTGGAGGCGACGAATTTCTGAAAGAGGAGGCGACCCCATGAAAGCTGCAGTCATTCTTCAACCGGAGCGGTTCGAAGTACAAGAATTGCCCATCCCCGAGCCTGCTCCGGGTGAACTGCTCGTGCGAGTAATGGCCTCCGGCATCTGCGGGACGGACGTGCATATCTTCCAGGGGGAATACCTGGGCAGCTATCCCATCATCCCCGGGCATGAGTTCGCCGGGGTGGTTGAGCAGGTCGGCAGCCGCGTGACCCGCTTCAAGCCGGGCAGCCGGGTGGCGGTCGAGCCCAACCTGCCCTGCGATAATTGCGTCAATTGCCTGAACAACCGTCAAAATTTCTGCCTGAATTGGCAGGCGGTTGGAGTGACCCTTCCAGGCGGGATGTCCCAATATGTGAGCGTGCCTGAGAAAGCGGCTTTCGATATCGGGGATCTGCCTTTCGAACAGGCCGCTTTTATGGAGCCGCTCTCGTGTGTGCTGCATGGTCTGGAGCGACTCGACCTGGGAATGGCTTCCAAAGTTGCTATTCTGGGCGCCGGGCCGATCGGCCTGCTGCTCCTGCAGGGTCTGCGCCAGCAGGGTGCCGCCCGGGTGGTGGTGGTTGATAAGAATCCGGACCGGGCTGCCCTCGCCCAATCCTTCGGCGCCGACCTCAGCCTGACCAACCTGGACGAACTTGAACGGGATGCCTACGATGCCGTTGTGGATGCCACCGGGGCGGTGGCGGTGATGAGCCGCACGCTCGATTTCGCCCGCCCGGGAGGCAGGATCCTGCTCTTCGGCGTACCCCCTTCCGGCCAAAAGATGACCGTGGAAGCATTTTCCATCTTCCGCAAGGGGCTGACGATCCTTTCCTCATTCACCTCGCTGCGTAATTCCTACCAGGCACTCGACTTGTTGAAAAACCGGCGGATCCTGGTGGAAAAGGTCATTTCACACCGGCTGCCGCTGGAGGCATTGCANCNGGGCATCCAACTGATCGAAAAAGGCAGCGAGCCGGTCTACAAGGTCATGATCCTGCCAAACGGCTAGACGAACGATCGACATTCACTTTAACTACAATCTTTATCCCATGCGAAGTGTGTTATGCAAACGGTTCTCCGAAACGCTCACGGTAAGCGACATCCGCCAGGGGCTTGCGGTTCTTCCTGCCCCTGCCCAATGATCTGACCGGATAACCGAAGGGAACGATCGCCAGGACATCCACCCCGGCCGGAATCCCCAGGAGAGGCCTGCACCATTCCAGGTTATTAAAACCAACCCAATTCGATCCGCCCTCTTCAGACCAGGCCGTCAGGATCATGGATTGGATGGCACGGCTGGCAGTCAGCCAGGCCGACTGACGATCCTGCGGACAACCTCGGCAGGGATGGGTTTATCCCGGTAGGCGCGCACTGTCAGGACTGTCCTGACCGTTTCAAAAGTATCCACTACGTGCCTCCTAATTTCAAGGACGATCTGCTAAAGGATGCCAATCCCAGAAATTTGTGCGACGGCCTGTTTTATAAAGGCATGCGTGCCAGCCAGGGTCATAAAAGCCGGTTCCACCTTCGGATCGTGACCGGGATCATCGTACCAGTCCAAGGTCCGGTCCCGCCAATGCAGGATCTCTGCTCCGGTCAGGAGGGAATAAAAATCTTCAGCCACGGCCTTTCGTAAACTCGACCACGCCTGCGGCCTCCACGGCATCTGGCGGAAAAGGTCAAAATCGATCTGGTCGGTATCCCGGTAGTAGATTTTACGTATCTCTTTGTCAGGCATGGCAGGGGAGAGTTTTTTCCGAAAAGGATCGATCACCGCCTGCCTCCAGAACAGGTCGGTAAGAAGGTGCGTCAGATAACCCGCAGAAAAACCGGTTACCCGGGACTCTTCCAACCCAATTTGGGCCCGGAATGATCGCACCAATTCTTGAGGAGAAGCATTTCCATCGATCAAGTGGACACGCTCCTTATCATGCTTATCCGTATTCGGGCGCATGTGGATGGCATCCGGAGCGATATTTCCCAGCAGAAAATCCGGCGAGGGGATGCAACCCATTTTTTCGCAAAGGGCGACCGCGACTGACAGATGGACCATTGGAAGAGGCATGGCTGTTTCCTGCTAGTTCACCGGCTAATGCCGAAAGTTCAGACTTTTCTGCAAACCAATCCCTTCAGGTAGGCCCCCTCCGGGAACGCCAGCGCCACGGGGTGATCCGGCGCCTGCGACAAATGCTCCAGGATCTGCGCCTCCACACCCGCGTCCAGGGCGGCCGAAGCGACGATCTTCTGGAAAAGGGCCGCATCCACGCCGCCCGAACAGGAGAAACTAAACAGGAGCCCGCCCGGACGCAGCAGTTTGAAGGCCAGCAGGTTGATATCCTTGTACCCGCGGGCGGCTTTTTCAGCCTGGGCAGCGGTGGGGGCAAACTTGGGCGGATCGAGGATGATCATATCGAAGGATTTGGCTTCATCGCGGAACTTGCGCAGGAGTTGGAAGACGTCTCCTTGGAGGAGCGAGTGACGGGAAATAAATGACGAGGAATCAGTGACAGGTGACGAGTTGAGTGCGACATTTTCCTGGCAAAGCGACAAGGCCTCAGCGGAGGCGTCCACCGAGAGGACTGATCCCGCCCCACCTGCCAGCGCGTTGACCGTGAACCCACCGGTGTAGCAAAAGCAATCCAGCACATCCCGTCCTCCGGCCAGTGCGCGCACACGCAAACGGTTGAGGCGCTGGTCGAGGTAGAAACCAGTCTTGTGGCCGGTTGCGAAGTTGACCATAAATTTCAGATCGTTCTCGAGAATGAAGAACGGGGCTTCGGGAAGGTCCCCATGTAACAGGCCAACCTGGGGAGGCAGGCCCTCCAGCTCACGCACATCCGCGTCGGAGCGTTCGTAAATATCCTTCAGGCCGGTGAGTTCGAGCAGCAGGCTGGCCAGCGTGTCTTTCCAAAATTCCGACCCCGCTGTCAGGGATTGCAGCACGAGCATACCGGCATAGCGATCCACGATGAGACCGGGAAGGCCATCGGATTCGGCGTGGATCAAACGCAATGCATCTGTGTCACGTGTCATGTGCCAAGTGTCACGCGCCATAATTGCAGAACCGATCCGCTTGCGGAAAAAGTCTGCATCGACCTGCTCGGATGGGTCAAAGGTCCAAACGCGCGCCCGGATCTGCGAGCTGGGGCTGTAAGCAGCGCGCGCCAGGAACTGCCCGTTGGCAGCCAGAACGTCCACGGTCGCGCCGGAGGCGGGATCCCCATCAAGACGGGCGATCGCACCGGAAAATATCCAGGGGTGGCGGCGCAAGAGGCTTTTTTCGCGGCCGGGTTTAAGGATGAGGGAGGGCATGCGATTTGCAATGGGGCACAGCAACGCTGTGCCCCTACGAATTATTGAATGATGCCGATGGCGTGCCCGGCTTTTTCGATCACGCCGAGGGCATAATCGATCTCCTGCGGCTCGTGCGCGGCCGTGACTGTGGCGCGCAGGCGGGACTGGCCTTCCGGCACGGCCGGGGAGACCACCGGCAGGACAAACAGGTCCTGGTGCTGGCAGGCCTGGGTCAGGCTAAAGGCGCGTTCGTCTGAGCCGCACAGCACCGGGACGATGGCTGTGGTCGTCAGCATGGTATCAAACCCGGCTTGCTTCAAGCCATCGATGAACTGCCTGCCATTGGTATTGACCTTCTCAATACGCCAGGGTTCGTCCAGGATAACCTTGAAGGCTTCGTTCGCTGCGGCAGCTTGAGCCGGAGGCAGGGCAGCCGAGAAAATGTAGGCCCGGCTGGCATGCCGNAGGTACTGGATGAGATCCTTTTTGCCAGCCACGTAACCGCCGACGGACGGGATGGTCTTGCTGAGCGTGCCCATTTTGATGTCGATGGCATCCTCCAGGCCGAAATGCTCCTCAATGCCGCGACCGGTCCGGCCGAGCACGCCCACCGAATGGGCCTCGTCGATCATCAACCAGGCATTGTACTTCCGGCATAATTCGACCGTCTTCGGCAGGTCGAGTACATCGCCGTCCATGCTGAAGACCGCGTCCGCCACGACCAGTTTCGCTACATCGCCTGGCAACTGTTGGAGCCGTCGTTCCAGTTCGGCCATATCGTTGTGTTTGAAACGCCGGAACTCCGCGCCAGACATGATGCAGCCATCCACGATGGAAGCGTGGTTGAGCTTGTCAGAGATAACGTAATCGCCGCGGCCCATCAGGGTCGAGATGACGCTCAGGTTGGTGGAATAGCCGGAAGTGTAGGTAATGGCGGCTTCGGTATGTTTAAAAGCAGAAATGGTCTCTTCGAGCTCGGTATGGATGGTCAGCGACCCGGCCAGGGTGCGGACGCCATTGGTGCCGGTGCCGAATTTGTCGATGGCGGCTTTGGCGGCGGCATTGATGCGCGGGTGACCAAGCAGGCCCAGGTACCCGTAGGAAGCATACATGCCCATTTCCCGTCCATTGACGATGACGCGCGCCCCGCCTTTGATCTCCTCGACCGGCTGGTTGTAGAAATACAGGTCGTTGGCGCGTAACATGCGCTCACGATCGGTGAAGAATTTAACGCGACGGGTGACGGCATCGTCGGTGTTGTGGAAATCCATGCTGGGCTCCTGGTTTGCAAAAATCTGCGTAAGTATAGCACAGACTTTTGGGGCGGTTGGGAGTTAGCCTGGATGAGGCGGTGGGGTCAGAACATCACGCCGCAGTCGCAGGGTATCAGGTTTTCCTCCCGGGTTGCAGGATAATGATCGGGATATGACGCTTAAGTCTGGCTTTATAGCGTGAATACCCCGGATAGCGTTGGACGGCACATTCCCACAGCCGGTCGTATTCCTGGCCTTGCGCCTGGCGCGCCTCGACGGAGATCTCCCTGCCCCGGATTTCGATGGTGGTGTGAGGTTGGGCAAGCAGATTGTAGTACCAGGCGGCGTTGTGCCGCCGGCCCCAATTGGACCCGACCAGGAAATAATAGCCATCGGCCTGGAAATAGGAAATCGGGGTGATGAAATGCCTGCCAGACCTGCGCCCGACACTATGCAGCAGCAGAACGGTCTGCGAGAGCAGCAGGGTGCCCAGGTATCCCCGGCTGGCCCGGATGACAAAGGTATTCAGCGCCATGAAGGCTTTTATGAAGAATTTATTCATCGTTTCGTCCGAAGGTTTTATTGAATTTTTCGGTGAACTCCCTGATCTGTGCCTGGGCGTGTGTGTCAGTACGCAAGGTTAACTCATCATTGGAGGCGATTCGAAGCTGTTCAATATCATCCTCGTTCAGAAACGTATCACCTGCTCGGTGGCGGGCGGAGATGGTACGGATATGCTGGAACAAGCCTTCATCTTCCCGGAAATGTTTTATCCCCTCCACCAGCCAGCCAACCACTTTGGTATGCAGCTCAACCGGGATCTCGCTGACATACCCGGGATCCTCAGGTCGGATTCGGCGTCCTTGAGGAATAGGGCCATACGCACCGTTATGGAGGGCATCCAGCCTGGCGCGTTCCTCGGNAGAGTAGACCGTCTGCCATTGCCAGAAATACTCATCGCCGAAGTGTTCCCCCAGATGACAGGCCAGNTCGTAGCGCGCCCGGACCGGATCGCTGGATACATCCAGGATACGCTCAATGCTGTGAAGGCATTCATCATCGCGGTATTCGGGCAGGCTGGAAAAACCATACAGCGGAGCCAGGATCTCCGGGATGAAGCTGGACAGGTCGTGCCGGTGCAGTGCGCGGAAGGCTTCGAAATCCTGGACTGTGTTGGGCAGGCTAACGGGCAGGCTATTAAAAAGGCTCATCGTTCCTTTATCCTATTCATCGTTTTCAGGCGTCAGCACCAGGATCGGGATATGCCGTTTCGTCATTTCTTTATAATGCAAATAGGGCGGGTGGTGCTCGGTGGCATAGGCCCACAAGCGCGCGTATTCCAGGCCTTCGGCCGGATGCGCCAAGACAGGGATACGCCTGCCTTTGACCTCGATCAGGGTGCGGGGCCGGGCGAGCAAATTGTAATACCAGGCTGCGTTATAGTCTTTCCCCCAGTTGGAGCCAATCACGAAATAATAGCCATCTATGTGGAAGTAGGCGATCGGGGTGACGAACTGGTGGCCGGACTTGCGTCCAAGGCTGTGAAGAAGCAGGATGGTCTGCGTGCCAAGCCGGCTGCCGAGGCGCCCCCGGCTGGCCCGGATGGCCAGGGTATTGATCGCCATGAAAAGTTTTAGAGGAAATCCGCCCATATCTGCCTCAGCCGGTCAGCGGAAGGATTGGTGCAGTTCGCCCGGACGATAAGGGCGGAAGCTAAAGGCCGACCAGGTGGCGTTGACCGATACCAGATTGGTCGCCTTCAGATCCGTTTGCCGGAGGGAGTCCCAGCCCTTGTCACGGGTCAGGTCGGTCTGGACCTTGGAACTGCCCTTGGGAAAGGTGAGCCAGAGCAGGCTGTCGGGCTGGAGCGCAGCCAGCAGGCGCGGCAGCATGGCAACCAACTCCGATTCAGTCTTTACAAAAACCTGCAGCCATTCGTACTTGCCGTCCAGATGGTCAGAAAGCTGGACGCCTTCCGGCAGAGGCGACAGTTCCTGCAGGTAGCCTGCAGGCGCACCGACCAGCGCGGCCTGCTGACCGGCTTTCATTTTCAATTTGGATGCGAGCAGACTGGTGGCCATCTTATTTTTTGTTTTCAAAGAACTTCTGCATCGGATCCCAGTAATTTTCGATCCAGCCCTGGGTGAATTCCTCCTCGGTACCCTCCGGGAGATCCGTGTGGGCGAAATCGAGACGCGTGCCTTCCGGGACGGGAGTAAGTTCAAAAATCACGCGCGAGAAATAACCTTCGGGCCAATCCACGGCGCGCCANTCCTGGACGATCTTCTTATCCGGGACCAGTTCGATGTTTTTCCCGGCGATGTAATCGTCGTAGGCCATGATCTCACCGCCGACCACACGGCTGATCTTCGCCTTGCCACCGGAGAAGGCGGCATGCTTTTTGGAATCCATCAGGGCCTCGTAGACTTCGTGCGGAGAGGCTTTGAAGGTAACGGTTTGGTGGATGGGTTTGGACATTCTGCTCTCCTTTTGAGTGAACCAGTAATCAGTAAAGCCTATCGTAGCATATGGATACTAGAACAAGATTAGAAATGTATCAGGGGTCAGGGGAGAAGGGAAAGGGGGTACCCTTCCAGCTTGTCACGTCTCGTCAATATCCTGGATGTGCAATTTCAGGGCGTCGATCGAGACAAACAGTTCCCGCATTGAAATTCCCAGTGAAACCAGCAGACTGATCAGGCTGGCCCCGAAGACGTATTTACCTTCCAGCACCAACCCAGCAAACAGCAGGAACATGCACAATACGCAGCCAAAGAAGGCCAGCACACCGAAAATCTGCATAGACCGGATGAGGGAAATCCGGTAGCGCAGGTTTTGAAGCTGGCCCTTGATCTTCAGGTCAGGTTCGGTTTTGTAACGGGCGTACAGTTCGCGGGTGAGGTTGGCCAAAGTCAGGAAGCGGCTGGTGTAGGCCAGGAAAAGCAGCGAGATGGCCGGAAAGATCAGGGCGGGGGTGGTCAGGGTGATTTCCATGATCGTGATTGTATCGCAAAAAATTCATCAGGGATGGAGAGCATAGAGTATAGATGTCAGCGACATCCTTGACTGTACCGGCTCTCGATCTGTCGTAAAACGGATCGGCAGCAAAAAAACATGGCTGAAACCATGGGATTTGATTGGAGAGCCCCAAGTTTAATGTTGACTGATCAAAAATCGTGCTATGATTAATCAGAACCCCCATTGCAGCCATCCAAATAGCGAAAATTGACTACCCCGTTGCTTTCGCCTTCTCCAGATATAGGAGGACGGATGAAAAAGAACTGGTGGAGCAGCCTGCAGGTCAAAATCGTCGCCTGGTCTTTCGTTCCCACGGTGATCATCCTTTCCGGGGTGGCCTGGTTCACTTTTTATTCCTACCAAAAAGTGATCGGTGATCTGGCCATCAAGCAGGATGTGGAGATCCTCAACACGAAAGTGATTCAGGCCGCCGATGGGATCAATAATCTGATCAATCCTTCGCTGCAAGCAATTATCCTGAATATCGATACAAAACCCGAATTATCAATTGAAGTCCGTGCTCAGAATATCCTGGACCGCACACCGAACCTGACTGTTTTTGATGGGGGAATTTATTTTGTCGATGAACATGGAATAGTGTTCAAATCACAACCCGAGCAACCGGAGTTGATCGGTCAGGACTGGTCCGACACCTCCCAGTTTCGTTATGTACGCGACAATCCTCCAGGTGGAGGTCCAATTACTAATATTCAATCCATCGGGACGGACGAGGCAGGGATTGTTTGTGTCATCTGGCCGATGCACAACACACTGAGTAAATTTGTAGGAGCGGGTTATTATTGCTTAGCCATTAATCCAAATGAACAGAACATTCTCTACACAACCGCTAATGGTTTGTCTCTTGGCCAGAATGTGTATATCCTGGATGGAAACCAGCACATCATCTTTTCCCCCGATTTATCACAACTCGGTAGAGATATATCTACAGAAGCCTCCATACAACAGCTCCTTCAAAGTGAGAGTAAGAGTATCCGGTTCCATAATGGGCAGGAAGACAAGGTAATAAGTTATAGTTCATTGGTTCGTAATAAGGATCCCAATATCTATTGGATCCTCGTCTCTGAGAAACGCTGGAACGAGATCATGCAGCCGACACTACCCTACCAGAGGCTTCTTTTAGTCTTGCTCGCTTTGGGTGCGATCGTACCGGTCCTCGTGACCGCCTACGGGGTCAGGCACATTACCAATCCAATCCAGAAGTTAATCCATGCCGCCGAGCAGGTAACCGCAGGTCAGTTCAAGCACCGGATCGAGGTGAAAACGGGCGATGAAATTGAAACCCTGGCCGACCAATTCAACTTCATGTCGGCAGAGTTAGATGAATCGTATGCCTCACTAGAGAAAAAAGTTGCCGATCGCACCCACGAGCTGGCGATCCTGAACTCGATCATTTCGGTTGCCAGCCATTCCTTGAATATCGAGGACATCCTGGGGGATGCACTCAATAAAACGGTCGAGCAGATGGATTTTGAGGCTGGCTCGGCCTTCATTTTTAAATCAGATCCAGCCGCAACTCTACTGATGGCTCACCAGGGCTTCGAGCCTGCCGCCGCCGTCGATCTTGTAAACAGATACGCCACCACGAGCCAGAGGAGCCCGGTTTACCCGAAAGAAGTTGCCATTTTGGGAATTGAAGAGTTCCAGGATGAAAAACTAAAGAACGATTTATCACAGCTCGGCTTCCAACTGCTGGTCTATATTCCACTCTCGACGAAGGGACGCGAGCTTGGTTTCTTTATTTTGGGGAAGCGCGAACCGGGCAAACTTTCCCCTGAAGAACTGGCTTTATTGAGCTCGGTTGGCAAGCAGATCGGTGTCGCCATGGAGAATGCCCATTTATATCAACAGGCGGAACAGACCGGCATCACGGCAGAACGGAGCCGACTGGCGCGTGAACTGCATGATGCGGTCACCCAGACCCTGTTTTCCGCCAATCTCATTGCGGACGTCATCCCCAGTATCTGGAAACGCAATCCAGATGAAGGAATGAAGAACCTGGAGGAACTGCGCCAGTTGACGCGCGGTGCGCTGGCAGAGATGAGGACAATGCTGTTGGAGATGCGCCCAGAATCCCTGGAGCGGTCGGACATCAAATCCCTGCTGACCCAACTGGCGGATGCGTTTATCGGCCGCGTACGGGTGCCGGTTTCCCTGGCCATCCAGGGGGGTTGCGAACTGACCCATGAAGTGAAGATCGTATTTTACCGGGTTGCCCAGGAGGCGCTGAATAATATCGCCAAACATTCGGGCGCCCGGCAGGTTGAACTTCATTTGGAATGCCAGCCCGGTCAAATGACCATGCTAATCAAAGACGACGGGCTTGGTTTTGATACCGACTCGATCAAACCTGGCCACCTGGGAATCGCGATCATGCGCGAACGGGCCAATTCGATCGGAGCCGGTTTTAAAATCGAAAGCCAGTCAGGCCAGGGCACAACCGTTGAGTTGGACTGGAAATCGACACGGAAGGACTGATCTGATGAATACGATAAATGTTTCTCAAACCATCCAAGTGCTGTTGGTGGATGATCATAATGTGGTACGCAGCGGCCTGGCCACATTCCTGAGAGCTTATGAGGATATGGAACTGATGGGTGAAGCAAAAAACGGCCTGGAAGCCATCAAACTATGTCATCAAAAGCAACCGGATGTGGTCCTGATGGACCTGATGATGCCGGAGATGGATGGCATCGCGGCAACGCGGGCGATATTAGCCGATTACCCGGAGATCAAGATCATCGCCATGACCAGCTTCGAAGATGAGCAGCTCGTGCAAGGCGTGCTGGCAGCCGGAGCGATCAGCTATTTGATCAAGAATGTTACTTCTGAAGAATTGGCAAAGGCAATCCGGGAGGCGGTTTCGGGCAGATCGACGCTTTCCCCCGAAGCCGCCAGGGTGCTTGTTCAAGCCACCCGCCCAACAGAGCAGCCTTCCTTCGACCTGACGCAACGTGAGCGGGAAGTATTGAACCTGGTTGTACAGGGGCATAGCAACCAGCAGATCGCCGAGACAATGGTCGTCAGCATCGCCACTGTGAAAGCCCACATCAGCAGCATCCTCTCGAAACTGCAGGTATCCAGCAGGTCTGAGGCCAGCGCGTATGCGCTCAAGCATAAAATCGTTTCCCTGTAAACAGAGTATCCTACTTTAGTATAAGAAGAAATCCCTTTGGTATAAGAAAAAATACGATCCAAAGGATGCCCTGCAACTCCCCGGCGGATGGATGCGCCCGGGGAGTTTTTATTTTATAGTAGCAACAGAGTTCTTACTCTTTCCACTGAACCGTAAGGAGGCTCAAAATGAACCAGAAAACGAAATGGATCATCATCTCAGTCTGCTTTGTAGCACTTGTCGCAGCCGTGACCGGTATCCGCCTGACTTTCCAGGCGGCCGCCAGCGCACCGACGGATCAGACCGGCCCATACAAGGTCGGGTTTGTGGCGATACCTTACCTAGACAGCAACCGGAGCGACTTCGCCGGGGGTCCCAGGCCCATCCTGACCTTTATCTGGTATCCGGCTGCACCCGATAACAACGGCAACCCGATGCTGCCGGCCGTCTACCCCATGAATCCCAATTTCGGATTAAGTGACTTTCCGGATGCCTCTTCTACGGATTTTGAGGCATATGGCATTGACCCGGCCTACCAGGAAGTGGCTGCTTCAAAGCATGGCCCCTTCCCGCTGGTCATTTTCTCCCCTGGCTCTCACGCAGATTCGCTCTTCTTTGTCCACATTGGGACGCGACTGGCCAGCCACGGCTTCGTGGTCGCCGTCCCGACCACTATCGATGATAAATTGAGCGCGTCGGGACAACCGGAGTTTTATCCGAATTTTGATACATATACGATCGGGACCTACGTCGAGCGAACCAGGGACATCCAGTACCTGATGACCCGGCTGGTGGCAGACTCACAGAAATCCGGCGGCATGCTGTCCGGCGCCATCCGGCCGGACAAGATTGCTGTTGCCGGACACTCCCTGGGCGGGCTGGCCGCCCTGGCGCTGGCAGGCGGAGACGAGAATATTTGTGAATGGACGTTTATCCCGGCAGCGACCAACCTGCCCCCCGAAATCTGTATCCCAATCCTGCCCGATGCGCGCATCAAGGCAATCGTTCCAATCGATGCGACGAGTTATGCCCTCCACTTTGCTGAGCTGGCCAGGATCAAGATCCCGAGCATGGTGATAGGAGAGGAATGGAGTACCTGGGAATCGATGAAGCAAAACGTTGAAACGGTGATAGCCAGGCCGCATGCCGCCATCCAGGGCCATCCCAACTACCGGGTGGATATCGCCTATGCCAACCACAATTCGTTCTCGAGCAGCTGCGCATATATCCATGTCTTGTATGACAAGGGCAGCATCGATGCCCAGGTGCGCGACGCGGCGATACCGTCCTGTTGCCCGCCGGAGTCAATCTCGGCAGCAGAAGTTGAAAACCTGACCAGCCAGTATATGATCGCTTTCCTCAAGACCGTCCTGCTTCGGCAGACCGGTTACAAAGATATGCTCACATCGGACTACGCACTGAAGAATGAGCCTTTCATTGAGTTCTTCGAAACCGAGCAGGGCAGTCCCGACTCAAGCGACGAGGAGGGTACCTTCAGCTACTTTATGCACCAGCCTGGCACCGAGCGGGCCAAGGCATTGAAAGATCAATAGTCGAAACGGATGACGAACCCATGATTGAAGGAGGATTAAGATGGTCAAGCAATCCGT
>JGI20214J51650_10002187_pt1 | contig 12355 bp, 14 predicted proteins | sample WetSurMetagenome_FD_51650 | JGI IMG/M metagenome (IMG submission 51650)
ATTAACAGGCGAGAAGCCCAGCACAGGATCCATCTACCCACTCCTAAAAGCCATGGCAAACCAAGGCTGGATAAAGGGAACAACCGCCAACGGCAAAACCACCTACGAAATCACAGATTCCGGCAAACAAGTCGTGCAGGCACACTCTTCCATGAAGGACTATTACGCGCAGAAAATCAGCGGGTCAATTTCTTTAGCGCATGGCACTTTCAGCGACCTGCATGTCGCATTAATCGACAACTCAAACCTCGTTAACCCAGTAGCCAGCGAAGTCGCCAGCCTTCTAGCACACGGAGTAGCACCTGAAAAGGTAAACGCCATTCTCTCAAAAACGCTGGCGGCACTGCAAAAACTTGAATGAAGGATATGACCATGGCTGAAACCGTCTTATCAGTCCAAGGATTAAGTCACAATTACGGAAAACTGCGAGCAGTCGATAACATAAGCTTTGATATTAAGAAGGGGCAAATTTTCTCGTTTCTGGGACCGAACGGCGCTGGAAAAACCACCACCATAAACCTGCTAATCACGCTCATGCCAATACAAGAAGGCAAAGTAACCATCGCAGGATTCGATGTAGCCACCCAGAAGGACAATGTTCGCAGGTCCATTGGTGTCGTGTTCCAGGACCAAAGGCTCGACAGAGATCTCACGGTGTGGGAAACGCTGGATTTTCATGGCAGATTATATTCTATTCCAAAAGAGGTCAGGAAACAGCGTATCGAAGAACTTCTGGAGTTAGTGGAACTAACTGACAAGAGAAGGGAGCTTTCCAAACACTTAAGCGGAGGCATGAAACGCCGACTCGAAATCGCCCGCGGCCTCTTGGTGCAGCCTAAAGTGCTCTTCCTCGACGAACCCACCATCGGCTTAGACACACAAACCCGCAAACGCATCTGGTCCTACATAAAACGGGTACGCGAACAAGGCGTCACCGTGCTCTTAACAACCCACTACATGGATGAAGCAGACCAAAACAGCGACGTTGTCTGCATCATTGACAAGGGCAAAATCATTGCCAACGGAACCCCCGAGCAACTGAAGCAATCGCTTGGGCAAGATTGCATTCAAGTTCAAACGGACAACGACCACAAAGCATACCAGTTGATTAAAAGTCTGCCGGAAGTCAGCAAAGTGGGGGGCTCAACGAATGGGCTAACGGTTTACGTTAAAGAAAACGCAAACATCATCACCAAATTGGTAGATGCCCTACGGCTTCAAGGCATCCAGATTGTTAGTATCAGCTCGGTTAAGCCAACTTTAGATGACGTTTTCATTCACTATACGGGACGTGGCTTTGGCGAGGTTACCCAAGAAAATAACGTCACAGGACACGGTCACTAAGGAGGCATGACGGATGGAAAAAGGGTTTATTGCAATTTATTGGCGAGACATGATAAAATTCTTCCGTTCCAAGGCGTTACTGTTTGCCACGTTAATTCAGCCAGTTCTGTGGCTGGTGCTCTACGGCGTTTCCATGACCAGCAACATCAACATCTTCTTTTCCAGCGGCCAGAACCCAGCCGGCGCCGTTTCGGTAAGTTACATGACGTTCATGGGCGCCGGAGTTGTGGGCATGACCATTCTCTTCACCTGCCTCTATGCGGGGCAGAATGTCCAGTTTGACAAGCAGTACGGGTTGATGAAAGAGATTGTGGTTTCGCCTATGCCGCGGTCGCAGATTCTCTTAGGCGTCACTTTAGGAGGAATCACAAAAGCGTTGATTCAGACGGCTATTGTGATCCTGTTTGGGTACGTGCTGGGGATACAGTTCTTCTTCGGCTTAACCGCTGTAGGCACGCTGGTTGCGATTGGCGGGTTCTTGCTGTTCGCCGCATTATTCTCCATGAGCCTGATGTTTCTATCCAGCGCCATCGCTATGAAAGTCAAAGATCACAACGTCAGCCAAGCCATAATAACACTCCTCACCTTGCCACTGTTCTTTGCCAGCAACGCGCTCTACCCCTTGGATTCCCTGCCAGCAGTGCTGAAAGCTGCATCGTACATCAACCCCTTAACGCATTTCATCAACGGGATGCGTTATTTCGGGATAGGCTCAAACTTCTACTCCTTCGGCGTCCACTACGCCACGCCAATCGACCAGCTTTTGGTATCGTTGGGTTTTCTCGCGGTTTTTTGTGGGGTTATGTTTTTGGTGGCGTTGAGGTCTTTTGAGACAACAATAGAATTCTGAATAGGCTATGTGTACCAGGAACTTGCATCCGCAGCACTTGTGGCAACCTGCACTTCCAAAACACGAACCAAAACTAACCCAGAACACAAAACACATCAAGCCGCGCTATCCGTCAGAAGATGTAGTGTATAGCAGCTTTTCACTTCTACTAACAGACAAAAAACACTTAACCGAAACCTAAAATACTCTTGGAAGCATTATTCTCTTCTTGTTCCTCGGGGAGCTGGCAAACGAGCCGGCTGAGAGGATGCCTACGGCGGCATCGACCCAATGAACCTGAACCAGGTAATACTGGCGGAGGGAAAACAAAGTGAACCAAAACACAACAGAAACCGAACATAAACACAGATTTTACACCAGTCAAACCAGAATTCTTGCTGAATTAACCATCTTTGTTGCCTTAACCATAGTGCTCAAAGATGTTCTGCCACCCATATTTGAAATGCCCCAAGGAGGAGCAATAACAATCGCCGGCTTAGTACCGCTTATTTGGTTTGCACTGCGCAGAGGACTAAAATACGGAGTTTTAGCAGGCTTAATTTACGGACTAATCCACGCCTTCCTTCCCGGAGCCTACATCGTGAATCCACTTCAAGGCTTACTGGATTACCCACTGGCTTTCGCCGCTCTTGGATTAGCGGGCATCTTCAAAAAAATCCCCCTCATAGGCGTCGCCATAGGCATCGTCGGAAGGTTCCTTTGCTCATTCGCCGCAGGCATAATATTCTTCACCTCGTTCTCCATTGACGGCGTAACTGCTTCAGCAATATACAACGGCATCTACCTCATTCCAGAATTCGCAATCACAGTGNCAATCACTTATTTGCTGCTAAAAAAGAAACTACTCAACATATACCTATAGCCAGCGCCATCAACGCCCAAAATTTTCTCCGGGAGAAATCTTTCTGGAAAAAGAAGCGCAGGCTACTTCTTTAGCTCCGACAGCATGAACTTCACGATTTCTTCGGCTATGTTGACTTTCGTGACTATCTGCAATCCTTTCCAGCCCGGTTGACTGTTGACGTCGCAGATGCAGGGTCCTTCGGGGCCTTCCATGATGTCCACGCCGCTTACTTTGCAGCCCACAGCATTGGACGCTTTTACAGCGAGCTCCTCGAATTCTTTGCTGAGTTTAATTGGGGCAGGTTTGGCTCCTTGACTGTAGTTAGTCTTCCAGCCCTCCGCGACACGCCGCATAGCAGCAACCACCCGTCCATCAACAACAAAGGCGCGTATGTCAGATGTCCCATGTTCGATGAACTCCTGCAGGTAGATGACTCCATGCTGGAACGTGATAGCTTTAAAGACTGTTAGTGCAATTTCGGCGTCGTTTACGCGGGTTGCGCCTATACCTCGGCTGCCGAAAATAGGTTTAACCACAACATCACCGCCCAGTTCTGCAAAAGCTTTGACGGCTTCGTTGGCACTCTCTGTAGCGAAGGTACGTGGAACGGGCACGCCCACATGCTCCAGTATGGCGAGGATGTCATACTTGTCGACGCAGTGCTCTATGGCTTCCGCGGGATTCAAAACGTAGAAGCCCTCGCGCTCCAACTTGTAGAGCATGTCCATGCGGAAAACCAGTTCCTCTAAGCTGCCGCGTCCGATGGGACGAATTATGAGGGCGTTTAAGTCTTTAAGGATGTCAACGTCTTGTTGGTTGACGTCTTTAACTTTGAAGTAGGGCTTCTGTCCCAGCTGTGCTACTATTCGGGGGAAGGTGAAACAGGCGTAGGGAACGCCGTGTTTTGTAAGGGCTTCGCGGACTTGGGTACTGCTCCAAGCTTCCATGTTGCGAGTAGCGATTCCGATCTTCACGAGGGTGCTTCCTTTTGGTGGTCTGCAGAAGATGCATTTGGCTTAAGCTCTTAAAGTTTCCGCGATAGACCAGACTAAAACTTGTGAATATACGACACAAGCGGGTGGGCGTTCTCGAACTTCTTGGACAGGGGTATGTCGAGGTAGGCGCCGTGCATGTTGAAGTATGGTGGTCCCTTGCGCGAGAATAGTGTGAGGATTTTGCCGTCGTGGTTGATTTTGAAGCCTTCACCCGCGGGTTCATGCCCGCGAATCAAGATTTTCGCGTTGAGCCTCTGCAGCACTTCCTGTGTTACCGATTTGCCAAAGACGTTGCCTGCTCCGCGTGGCGATGGAAAAGCCCCCGTTATGTCTTCATCGGGGTCGTTCCACAGGAGTTCCTCCAGGAAAGGCTTCTCGAGGTGCAGCACATCTGCTTCTGCAATTTCATTTAGGTTTCGGAGTTTCTCGGGCAAGCCACCGTGAACCATCAGGAACCGTTCCTCCACGTAGACGGCGAGGCAGAGACAGCTGAAGAGTTCGGTAAGTTTCTGATAGACGCCAACCCATTTCTCCTTGAACTTGTGCTGCAATTGCAGGGGCAAATCGTGTGGAGAAGCCATTAGGTCACTGGGGCCCTCGTGGTTGCCGCGGAGCATAACCACCTGACGAGGGTAAGCCAGTTTAAGCTTTAGAATTACATAGTAAACTTCTGTTGACTGCATGCCGCGGTCGCCGTAGTCTCCCAAGAATACTATTGAAGCATCTTTGTCTCCTGCTATTCTTTGGACGACTCGGCTTTTCTTGAGGATAGCTGTGAGGCTTTCTAGGTCGCCGTGCAGGTCCCCCACGACCACCACTTCTCCGACTGGAGCTAGTTTGGCGAGTCTGCCCGTGACTGTTAGGTTACCTATTTTGCCATCTTCGGTGCAGAGCACTTTGCGGACGTCGTCAACGAGTTGCAGGAAGTCTTCTGCGGAGACNGTTTCTGCTTCTCTGAGAATTTGGGGTAAATCCACGGTTTATTCCCTAAGTGACTTGGATTTGTTTGCCCAAAAAGCTCTGCACGTTGGTTTCGATGGTTTTTCTATGCGTGCGAATCCGCTCTAACACTTCACCGCGTTGGTTCTCTTTCACGCGTTCATCCGCTTCGAGGTTGCTGTGGCGGGTCTTAAGTTTCTCCATTTGCTGCTGGTACGCTGCTAAGCCACGTTTGGCTTCCGCCATTTCGGGTGAGGCTTCGAGCAGTTTTTTGCGTGTGTTGGCTTCAGTGCATCGGGCTTGGAAGGTGCTGAGATTGTTGGTTTTGAAGATTTCCTCGATTGTGGCTTCTGCTTTGCGGGCTTTCTCGTCTTTGAGGTGGAGTTTGTCTTCGCTCATGAGCCGCGTGAGTTTCTGGAGGATGTCTTTGACGGTTTGGCAGTCTGCTTGCTCCGTGAGCAGCGCTTCGAACGGGTTGTCTAGGTATTGTTCGAGTTTTTTTAGTTCGTCGGGGGTTATGCCTGCGCCTCCGCCTGAGGTTTGGAGGGCTTGCATTTTTATGAAGGGCTTCTGCAGATGACGAAGGGCTTGTTTGAGTTCGTTGTTGAGTGCTTCAGCCTCAGCTTCTGTGCGGGTAAGTTGGTCTAGGCTGGCTTTGTTTTTGAGGGTGACTGTTTGCTGTTCCAGCGCCGCCATTTCTTGTCCGAGTTGAAGGCGTTCATTTTTAAGATTTTCTTTGGCTGTTTCTACTTCGCTGAGTTGTTTTTCGAGTGTTTGGAGTTCCTCGATGACGGTGAAGGTTTTTTCGAGGGTTTTGGTTTTAACGTATTCTTTGGTCATGAAGTCGTTGAGTGCGTCGTAGGTAAGTTTGGTTTTTTCGTAGACCTGCAAGAATTTGCGGCGGTCCATTATGAAGAAGGGGCTGATGCGGGGGAACCAGTTGCGGATGTCTATGTCTAGGACGCTGAGGGTTTTTTGGGTTTCTGAAGTGTAGGTTTGGAGGGTGTCGTAGCTGACTTGTTCGGGTGGGGTGAGTTTTTTGAGGCGTTCGGTGAAGAGGTGGGCGAGTTTGTTGAGGGCGCGGGCGCGGTTGTAGATTTTCATGTTGCGCTTTTCGATTTCTTTTTGGCTGTTGTCGAGGAGCATTTTGCTGGCTTCTATGAGGCTTTGGATGGTGTTGTTGATTTCGTCGCGGCGTCGCTGCGCTTGCTGCTGCATGGGGGCGAGGGTACTGCGGGTGTCTTTTTCTAGCCAGACTTTCATTTCGGTGCTGTTGTACTTGGGCACGGGTGTGGACAAGGCGGGTTCACTTCAGAGTGATTTTAGGGGTTTGTGGTATTTATCGACTTTCCCAATTCCGCGGGTTTAGGTTATGTTTTTTTCTGTTAGTAGTTGTGGGAAGTTGCTTGTATACTACTTCTTCTTGGTGGTTGTGTGGTTGGTTGTGTTTTGTGTTTGGGTTTGTTTTTGGGTTGGGTTTGGGTTGTGCAGTTGGTTGCTGTCAGCGGTTTGGTGGGCTGTTTGTGCTGTGATTGGGTTTCTTTGTTTGTGCGTGGTGTTTTTGGGGGTTTTTTGGTGTTCTTTGACTGCTGTTGGTTGAGTTCGGTTTTACGGAGTTGATTTTGGTGCGCGGATATTGTACGCCTTTTTGGGTAGCTACTCTTAAGTAGCTAATTAGTTAAGTACCTGCTGATCACTCATGAACACCAAAACCATCACTCTCACCATAGTCTTCGCAGCCTTAACAGTTGTACTCAATCCTGACATAAGCAAAATTTTCCTCTACGCACCTTACGCCCCGTTCCTCGTTTACCAGATATGGGAAATTCCAATAGTAGCAGCTTTTCTGTTGATTAACTGGAAATCAGGCGTAGCCATCGCCGCCCTAAACGCGATGGTTTTGCTCGTATTCTTCCAAGGTTTTAGCCCACTCGGACCATTCTATAACTTGGGGGCAATTCTATCGATGCTGCTAGGGGTCTTCATCGCGCACAAGCTATTCTCTCAAAGGCTGGCTCCGAAAGACAGCAAGAACGAGTGGAAGTACAGTACTGCTATGGCAGTGGCTTACACGAGCTTCGGAATTGCCTTGAGAGCAGGCATTATGGCAGTGGTTAACTACATTACATTGAGGTTTGACCCGCCAATCGGGTACTCTTTGGGTGAACCCGCCATATTGGGCTACTATCTGCCTGCAACGACCCTCTTCAACGCAACACTTGCACTATACACAATTCCCCTCGGATACCTAATTGCAGTAATTATAAAACGAAACCTAAAACATATATAGAAAACACACTTGCCTCTCCAAAAAAGCGAGAAACTGCACAAAAAGAGAAAGGGTTAGAATCCCAGGGATTCCTCAAGGACCTTGGGGTTAACTTCTCCTGCTTTGAACACGTTGCCCGTGTTCGCGTTATTCACCATGATGGTGGCGGGGGCGAAGAGGTTGTGGTCGATTTTATAGAAGTCGCGGTCGGCTTCGCGGAAAATCTGCAGGAACGGTTTGCCGTAGTCTTTGGACATCTTTGAGGGCGCTTGCTCCACCATTTTCTGCAGCCCAGCTTCGTCGTCGCTGTCGACGGTGAGGTAGACGGTGCCGCCGTAAAGGATGGCGTCGTTGGTGCGTGCCATAGCCACCTCGAAGTCTTTACCCAATGGCGGAATAGGCGCGTAACCGCAGGCGTAACGAATGTTCTTCGGACTCAGCCCCAGTGTTTTCATTTTGTGGATGCCTACTTCCACGATTCTGCCCGTTACCTGAGTTAACCCTGCGATGCTTGCTGTGGGTGCGGCGACGGCGATGAGGTTTTCGGGTTTCACGTTGCATGCGCCGCAGACTTTCTCGATGAGCGCGTCTGAGGGCAGTACGTTGGTTTCCAGGGTGAGGACGGCTTTGTCGGATGTGTCTTTGTAGCCGATTTCCTCAAACACATCCTTGGGCTTAAGCGCTAATGCGCGGGCGGGTCCTGAACCTATAGCTATGGTGCCGTCGGGTTCTTTTATGCGCCAACCAGCAAACTGGGAACCCAACGCTGCGATGGCTGGGTGGTCTGTTGAGACTGTGATAGAAGGGAAGTCGATTTTGCCGTAGGTTTTGAAGCCAAGCTGCGCTTTGCCTGCCCCGCCTAGGCACAGTTCAGTGAAGATTTTTCCAGCTTGGAATCCACCGGGTGCTTTAACTCCTGCGTCAATTATGTTGGCGCCTGATGTGGATTTGGTGGCGTGGACGCCGTAAGAAGCTTGATTACTCAAAAGTTTTTCAGCAATTTTCCATGCTAATGCGTTTACACTGAGGACTTCATGCAAGATTGGACACCTACAGGTACTTTCATCAAGTGCTGTTTAAACGTGTCGTTAACCCAGAAAACAAGATAATAGCTGAAGCGAATGGGGAACGTGCTGCAAAAGGAAAAAAAGACGATAGGTACTTGTCGTACACTGTGCTGGGGGTATTTAATTTTGATGCCACCGACAAGACCCCGAAGAACCTGAATTCGTCTTCTGCAGACCACGGAACCGCACCAGATTAATCTTAGTCAGCAAATAGTTGATTAGTTATGAGGTTTAGAAAATGAGCGATGACGAGAGCGAGTTTGTGCAGGTTTTGGATGAAAGTGAACTTCTTGAGGGCTCCAAGAAACTTGTAGATGTCGAAGGCGTTCCGGTCTTGCTCGTCAAGGTGCACGGGGAAATTTTTGCAATCGACAACCACTGCCCCCACATGTTCTGCGGCTTCTCAGGCGGCTCACTGGACGGCTACTTAATAATTTGCCCATGTCACGATTGGCGGTTTGACCTGCGCACAGGAGAGTACGAGGAGGAGAAAGACATGAAGTTAACGAAGTACGAGTGGAAGGTTGAGGCGGGCAAAATCTGGGTGAAAACTGAAGCCTAACGCTTGCTCGCAGTTTGCGGAGTGTATTTTTTGCAGAAGTCCCAGAAAGCCTCCGAAACCTTCATGAGAGGTCTTTTGGGTCTTGCCATGTAGAGTTTCCGTGTGGTTTCCGCACCTTCAAGGTGCAGGACTCTGACTAGTCCAGCTGCCTGCGCTTTCTTGGAGGCTATTGAGGAGATTATGCTGATTCCTCTGCCTTCGGAAACCGCTGTTACGACGGATTCAGTGCTTCCCAGCTCCATGGTGATTTTTAGTCTTAAGGGGGAAATGCCTGAATCTTGGAGGATGCGTTCTATTTCCTTGCGGGTTCCTGAAGTTTCCTCGCGGTTAACGTAGGGGTATTTTGTGATGTCGTTGAGTTTGATTGATTTTTTGTTTGCGAGTTCGTGGTTATTTGGAACTATGAATACGAGTTCTTCTTCGCCAAGTTCTAAAGTCTCGATTTTTTCGCTGTAACCCTTTATGGTGCCTACAGCGGCAAAGTCCACTCCGCCGTTCAGCAGGTTTTGTAGGCTGTTAATGCTATCTTCAGCTCTGATTTTGAATCTCACGTCAGGGTGCTTTTTTTGGAATTCAGCGACTAAGCTGGGTATGATGTGTTCGCCGGGTATGGAGCTGACGTTGATTCCAATTACGCCAGCGAGTTTCTGTTTGGTTTCGGAGATTTCGATCTTTGCGTTTTCAACTTCCGCGAAGATTTTTTCTGCTGCTTTAGCGAGAATTCCGCCTGCTTCTGTGACCTCTACGCCATTGGCTGCGCGTTTAAAGAGTTCAGCGCCGAAGTATTCTTCGAGTGCGGCGATGTGGTGGCTTACGGCGCCTTGCGTTATTTGGAGTTCTTTGGCTGCAGTGGAGAAACTGCGGGTTTTCCCCACGATTTGGAAGGTTTTGAGGTAGTCGAGCCTTATTGTTTCCATGCGGTTCCAGAGAACTCCTGTTTGCTTATAGTAATGTTTCACCTTGAATTACTTATATGCTGTTTGTTTCTTTTTTGGGAGAAAGCTTATATTACTTTTTTTAATACTCTCTATAAACGAAATTGTGGCGGATAACATGGTAACCTTCACGATAATCATAAACGAAGCACCCTACGCAAAAGAACGAGCACTCTCAGCACTACGATTCGCCTCGACCTGCGACATAGAAGGGCACAAAGTTAGAATCTGGCTCTTCGAAAACGGCGTGTACCTTGCCAAGAAGGACCAAAAGCCAGCTTCAGGCTTAATGAACTATGGCGAACTACTCCAAAACTTAATCCAAGGCAAAGTGGAAGTCAAAGCCTGTGTGGTTTGCTGCGAAGCACGGGGCTTAGCGCAAGCGGACCTGTTTGACGGAGCAAAAATCGCGACCGTGCACGAATTGGTTGAATGGACCGTAAACAGCGACAAAGTCATCGTATTCTAGGGATCATTTCTTGGCTACTGAAAAGATAGATGTAAAAGGAAAAATGTGCCCCATACCCGTAGCGTTAACCAAGCGCAAGCTGGAAAGCATGACGTCGGGGCAGTTGCTGGAAGTGACGGGACAAGGTGAACTGGAATTTGACAACATCCAACGCTGGGTTAATCAGCACGGACATGAAGTGGTAGAAGCTACCAAGGCTGAGGACGAGTTCAAAATCATGATAAGAAAACTTTAGCCGCGCGTTTTGAGTGAATGGCTAAAATCATTTCCTCGGATTTCCCGCAATACGCATTAATATTTTTAATATGCTACATCAGAAGTTTTAATAATGCTTATGCTGAATACACGCTTAAAGGTAAGTGAAATTATGGCTGAAAAATATGTCCCAATGTGGAAAAACTTGAACATGGACATAGAAAAACACAACCAACTCCTAAACGGCTTAGGCCAATACTACACAAGCGTAGTTCTCCCGCAGAAAAACAGACCTAAAGCGATGGGTTACTTCGACTTTGTTGTCTCTGAAATCCACGGCTTAAGAGTCCAAGAACTCGCCGAACTGCGAGCAGCAGGAAAGAAAGTAATCGGTGCATTCTGCATTTACGCCCCCGAAGAACTCGCCTATGCAGCTGACGCTACAATGGTTGGCTTGTGTGGTGGCGCTGACTTTTCTGTTCCAGACGCCGAAGCGGTTTTGCCCAGAAACCTTTGTCCCTTAATCAAGTCGTTCTACGGCTTCAGACTAAATCGAACCTGCCCCTATTTCCAGTCAAGCGACCTTGTCGTGGGAGAAACCACCTGTGACGGCAAAAAGAAAGTGTATGAACTTCTCAACGAGCTCATCCCAACTTACGTTCTAGAAGTTCCCCATAAACCGGACACTCCGAAGGGCAAAGAGTTCTGGTTTAAAGAACTTGAAGCTTTCAAAGCTGAACTTGAGAAGGTTACGGGCAACAAGATAACGGCTGAGAAACTCAAGGAATCCATCGAATTGATAAACAACAAACGCAAAGCACTAAAACGCTTATCTGATCTGCGGGCAAAGTCGCCGTCCCCAATTAGCGGCTTAGACGGTTTACTCATCGACCAAATCAGCTTCAACGACGACGTTAAGCGGTTCACTGCTAAAGTCAACGAACTCTGCGATGAACTAGACGAGCGGGTGCGAAAAGGCGAAGGCGTCGCAGCTAAGGATGCTCCGAGGATTATGGTTTCAGGTTGCCCGATGGCGATTCCTAACTGGAAACTCCACAGCATAGTTCAAGAAGCAGGTGCATCCGTGGTTGTTGAGGAAAGCTGTGTTGGCACAAGGTACTTCACGAATTTAGTTGAGCCAAAAGGCGACAGCGTCAACGATTTGCTTTGGGCTCTGGTTGAAAAATACTCCCAGATTCCGTGTGCATGCTTCACTCCAAATGACAGACGGGTAAAAAGCGTGAAGGAACTTGCCGAGCAATTCAAAGTAGAGGGAATAATCTACTACACACTGCAGAACTGCCACGACTACAATGTTGAAGCCGTAAAAATTGAACGCGCAGCAAAGGCGCAGGATTTGCCGATGCTTAAGATTGAAACCGACTATGGAACAGGCGACGCTGCGCAGATAAAAACCAGGGTTGAAGCTTTCCTTGAAATCATCAGGGGAAAGCAATAATCAACCTTCTCATCTTTTCTTTCTAGAAATATTTTATATCATCACAGCATTTTATGCTGATAGAAAGCACATCAATTTATCAGGTGTTGAAAAATGAATTACCGACTAACCAAGGTTGTCCCAGTGCACGGTTGCAGCTGCAAATTGCCCCAGTACGAGTTAGGCTTACTGCTGGAAAAAGCGGGTTTAACAGGCGGTTTTAACGCGGATGTTTTGGCTGGACCGTGGGAAAACAGCAGCGTCGTACGCATCGCCGATGGATTGGCGGTTGTGAACACGCTGGATTTCTTCACTCCCATGGTGGATGAACCAGAAATCCAGGGACGCATCGCAGGCAGCAACGTAACCAGCGACATTTACTGCATGGCAGTCACGAAAATCGCGAGCATGTTGACGATTATGGCGTTTCCCGAGAACATGCCCAACG
>JGI20214J51650_10002188_pt1 | contig 12353 bp, 12 predicted proteins | sample WetSurMetagenome_FD_51650 | JGI IMG/M metagenome (IMG submission 51650)
CCTCGGCTATGCCATGCCGGCCTACCCGATATCGATTCGCGCGGACCGAGCCGAGGATGGCGCCGCAGGAGAAGCTCTGCCCGAGAGCGCGGTCGGCAATATCTGCTTTCGGGGCCCGCAGACATTCTGCGGATACCTGGGCGACACAGCGGCAACTGCCGCCGCTTTGTCGACAGATGGTTGGTTGTACACCGGCGATCTGGGGCACATGGACAGACGGGGCCTGCACTTCGCCGGCCGCGCCAAATGGCTGATCAAGCCCGCCGGGTATCAAGTCTTTCCCGGCGATATTGAAGACCATTTTTGCGTCCTCCAGAATGTGGCGTCCTGTGGCGCCGTCGGAGTCGATCACCGGCTACTTTCGGAGGCGATCGTCGTTTTTGTGGAGAGGAAGCCGGGCGCCGAAATGTCAATTCCGGAACTGAAGCAGCACGCACGCGGCCTGGCCTCGTATATGAGGCCGCTCCATTACGTCATTCTCGAGGCGGGACAAATGCCTCTGACGCGGGTTGTCAAGGTCGACTATCTCCGGTTGAGCGAAATGGCCCGGCAGCAAGTAACCGATATGCGCGCCCGAGGCGGGTGGGACTGCTAAGATAAAAAGGGGACATAATACTTTTCCGGGCAAATAGAGGCGCATTGGTTTCTTAAGATTCTTGGAAAAGTATTATGTCCCCTTTTTTGTGGTGCGCGGCTTGATGTAATATCTTCTTGCTCACGGCGCATGGTCTTATGAAACCGAAACTGAGTGAGAAGGGCATCTAATCTAAAATCCGCGCGGCAAGCCTCAGGCCAAACAACCCGGGAGTCCGCGCCCCTATCTTGGCGCAAGCAAAAATGGAACAAGAACCTCGCCAGATCAACCTCGCGTTTATCGGATTTGGACATGTCGGCCGAGCCTTTGCGCGGCTCCTGATCGCCCGCAGAAAATGGCTGCTGAGGGAGTGCGGGTTCGAGTGGAAAATCACGGGCATCCTTACCAAAAAACACGGCATGTCCATCGATGCCGAAGGCCTCCCGATCGGAAAGATCCTGCACTCCTGGAAACGGGGTTTCACCCTGGATCGATTCCACAATGGTCCCGAATGTTCCTCTCATACGGATTTCATCCGGCAGTGCGGGGCGGATGTGTTGGCTGAGGTAAGCATACTGGATCTCAGCGGCGAACCGGCAGCCACCTACATCAAAGAAGCGCTCGGCGCCGGCCTTCACGTCATCACGACTAACAAAGGCCCAGTCTCAATGCGGTTCCGCCAGCTGACGGCTCTGGCGCGACTCAGGGGAGTCCGCTTCCTCTACGAGGGGACCGTCATGGATGGAGCCCCCGTGTTCAANCTGGTCCGGCAGAACCTACCCGCCACCCGAATTCAATCTCTCCGGGGCATTCTGAACAGCACGACGAACTATATTCTGACGCAAATGGAGCAGGGCGCTCCTTTCGAATCCGCTTTGCGATACGCGCAGGACCGGGGAATCGCCGAAGCGGATCCGACGCTGGACCTCGATGCCTGGGATGCCGCCGCCAAACTGTCGCTGCTGATCCAATCGCTGATGGGCGGGAACGTGAAGCCCGAGGACATCATCAGAAAGGGAATATCCGAAGATACCGGCCGCATTGTGCGCGCCGCGGTGCGGCGTGACCGCAGGGTCCGTCTGGTGGCAAGGGCCTACCGGCAGGGGGGGCGTGTAATCGGAAAAGTCGAGCCGGAGGAACTGGAAATCTTCGATCCGCTGGCTGCGATCCGCGGGCTCAGCCAGATTCTCATCCTGAATACTGACACCATGCGCGAGCTGGCCATAATAGAGAACGAGCCGAAAGTCGAGCAGACCGCCTTTGCCCTGTTTACCGACCTGGTAACCGTCCTTCGGCACTCGCAATCCTAGCCCGTCCGAAAATTCGGAGTGAAATACGCTACCCTATTGGCCAGGAGCCGCGCTCCACAATGCCGCCCGGACCAAGCTAATAGGGTAGCGTCCCTGTTTGCCAACCGCTATACTTAATCTATGCTGCGCGGGTCATAAAGGAGCGACCAAATGAAGCTGGGACAAGCGATCAAGACTGCGTTGGAATATGAAATCGGAGTTCACAAGGTCTACCTCGATGCCATGAACCAGACGGCTGACGAAGCCGCAAGACGAGTCTTTGAGGTTCTCGGCGCCGAGGAGACGGGTCACATCAGTTACCTGAGGTCCCGCCTCGACGAATGGCAGAAAACAGGACAGATCACCCTGCAGAAGCTGGAAACAGCTATCCCAAAAAAGGCGGCGATTGACAAGGGTCTGCAGAAACTCCGCAAGACCGTCAAGCCCAAACCAACTATCCAGGCCCCTGAACTGCAAGTCTTAAAGCGAGCGCTGGAAGTGGAAATTCAGACCAGCAATTTCTACGAAGAGATGGTACGCACCCTGGACGGCGATGGGAAAAAGCTTTTTGAGCGCTTTGTGGAGATTGAACAGGGTCATCAGGCTATCGTTCAGGCTGAAATCGACAGCGTGACCGGCCTTGGTTTTTGGTTCGACACCGGGGAGTTCCGTCTGGAAGAAGCCTGAGCGTCTGTAAAGCGTCTGCGATATGCCGGGGAGCGGCATTACCTAATGTAATAGCCGCCGACGTGCCAGGTGCCATCCTTCTCCCGGATTGCGGTGACCGTTTCAATGGCAGCCGCTTTTTGTTCGAAACTCGTATCGAACTGGAAGACTACGTATTCTCCATCCGGCGCGCCGGGAAACGTTGTGGCAAAGGTTGCACTCTTGAGCGTCCGCACTCTCCTGTTGCCGAACGGGGCGCGCGCCACGTTTACAGATTCCTGCCATTTTTCACGGGTTATCGCGTTTTTAGACAGGCCCGCTGCCGTATCCCAGCTCGCCGCATAGTTCTGGTTGTCGACCAGCTAGAGCCACGCTTCCGTCGATGTCTGGGCGGCTTTCGTGCCCGCCGCCTGAGCCCAGATACAGTTGAAACCGAGCATCGAAATCATAGCGTTGAACATTGAAAATTCGACCATGCGGCGTTTCATTTTAGACTCCTTCCAAACCTATTTTGCCCACTGCAAGAACTGGGGTCCGACCGTCCATTTCCCCATCGAAACCGATCTGGAACCTATCAACGGCTTGTACCGCAGCCATTTGCGACTTCGGCCGCCATCGCTCCCAGGGTGTTGGTGAATCGGGGTCCCGCCATACGTCCCTGCCCGGAGCCCCCTCCGCGATAGGAACGGATGAAGGTGCTGCTCGCATCAAGGGGGAGCGCAGCAACATTGCCGCAAAAGGCGGCCATTGCGCCCGGCGCTCGGAGATACTGCTCAACGTTGGACAAATAGAACGCGGAAACGATCGCCCGCTTCTGCTTCAGAAAGGCGGCCACGGCCCGGAGTGCCTTGGGGCCGGAAAAATCGCCCACCAGAGGCACGATCGCATTGCGGGTCTCGAGATTCTTCAGGAGCCGGAACAAATCCTCGCTGGCCAGGTAGCCGCGCGGGCGGCCGTTTTCGTCGGCAGCGGACATCAGGTTCGCGTAGGTCGGAGTCCCTCCGCGGCCAATATTTCTGGAGCCCGTGTTCAGTTGATACCGAATGTCAGGCCCCGATTCAAAAAAAGTCCGGTAGACATATTTGATTTCCTGCCAATCTTCACCCGTGAGCGAAAAACCGTGTTTGGTAACCAGCAGGTTCTGAATCGCCTTCAGGTTCTTATCAAACATCTCCTGACTGCCGGGGATTCCGGCAAAGGCATTAAAGATTTCGGCTGCCGTGGATCCGGCGCTGAGACCGGCGGGGCGCTTCCGGGAAAAGAGCAGCGACACGAATTCAGCCCGATCCGCCGACATCTCGAACAGGGCTTTGTACATCAGGTGGAGGTCCAGATTTCCCCGGCGGATATCGACGATGAAAACCATGACGGGTTTGATAGCCGCAATATAGGTGAAGTTCTGTTCGGGTCCCACTCCCAGGTAAACCCGTCCCGGCTTTGCCGTCTGGATCAGCTGCGGGACGATATACTGGAACTGCGCCTCGTTGGACAATAGGTTGTCCGAGTGAAACGTTCCGCTGGGCTCCGAGTTTTCCGATACGAACTTCCAGAATTCCTGATTGGTAAGCCCCTGCGGCAGGTTCTCCGCGGCAAATGCTGGAACAACTCCTGGCAAGCCGGCAATCAAGACAGCAAGAATCGAAACTGACAGCAGCAGAAAAAAACGCCTGGTCATTGATGAGACTCCTCAGTCAGAACGCGGTCAGACACCACTCTTCTTTGCCGGCCCGGCCGCCTGCTTGATTGCAGGATGGCTCAGGAGGTAGGAACGGCGTTGCTCAACGAAGCTCTTCAGGCTCATGCTGGGAGATGAGGTGGGTCCCCCACCCCATCCGCCGGCGGTGTCGGTAGCAACTCCCTCCGCAAAGGCTGCGGTATTGTTGATATTATGAGTATCGGTCTTGATATCGGAAGCTATAATTGATTGATATTGGCTCGCCAAGGGACCGATTTTTTCCCAGGTGAGCCATTTTGCGGCAATATCGCGGATGAATCCGACGTAGCGTGCGCGCAGGACGGGTACGGCCAAAAGCTTGTTGAGCAGCGCCTTGCCGGGATCTTCGGCACCCGCAAACGGATCCAAGGTGACGCCTCCGCCTCCCCCGTAACTCCGTCCAAATCCTTCGGAGGATCGGAAACTCTCGTTGGTATCATAGGGCACCATGTGAAAGCGCCCTTGGTCATCCTCAAAAATATTGAAGTCGCTGGCGCGAGTCCAGTAACCATCGTTATTGATGAGCGCCTTATCCACCGCCAGGAATTTCAATGTACCGTCGATGTCGAGCAGCGGCTCCAGAGCCTTTTCCAACTGCTCTGGTGGAGTCTGGTTCAATACCTTACATAGCTTTATGAGGTCGGCCCAGGACTTCGGATCGTCCTTGGTTTTGATTTCGTAGATTCTCTTATAGGTCGCCGGATCCTCTCCAAGATATGCCAGTCCGCCACCGCCTCTGGGGCTGCCCGGAACCTTCCAACGCGCCCCTTTCGAAGTGCCGAAGAACTCCTTGGTAAAATCGGAGTTGAACTGCTCCACGTTTACCTGCACGCCCCAGCTTTCGCCATTGATCACGACTCGCACAAAATTTGCTTTGGGAGCCGGGATATAGTCGCGGGCAATCTCCATATAAAGGACAACTCGAAGGAAAGTCGGATCGCTCATCGAATTGAGGAGGTTCAATGTGCGGTATCCGCCCAGACGCTGGTCCGGGTGAACAAAATCCAGGGAGAGATTCAGAGATTTCTTACCCCCCGGCGGGACCATGCTGAAGGAAGTGTTCCCACGGAAATGAACTCCCACGTCACGATAGACCTTGCCGTCCACGGTCAGTTTGGCAGGCACATCGACGTCCGTGTCGTAGAAATCGGAAAGCTCCGCTTCCCAGTCGGCATTCTCAAATTCCAAAAATAATGTCCGGAGGACTCTCGGGTCATAGAGCGATTCAATGGAGTAGGATTTCACATCCGCGGGTGACAATTTCGGACCGGGCGCAGTCAATCCCGGGAATCCCGACCTGGAGCGTCCGAAGCCACGGCGTCCTGCCGACGATCGGCCCGCCGCCATCGATTCACGCGCGGCTTTCCTCTCCGCAGCATTGAGTCGGCCATCTCCATCCCTGTCAAATGTCTTGACCAGCTTGACTTCCGATTGCCCTCCGCCAAATCCTCCGCGGCCGCCACCGCCCATGGGTCCGAAACCCGGGGGCCTCTGAGCCGCCGCTGAGACCGCAAAGCAAAGCATGAAGACGCCCGGCACCAGGCAAGGCCGAAGCCATTTTAGATTCATCAAGTCCGGCACCTCTTTGGTCAATATAGGCTCTCTTCAAAACCACGGCGCTGCATTTGAACGTCCTGCACGCCTTCCAACCGATTCAAAGCCTTGATCATTTCCTCCGGCGAGCCGCCGGGACGCAAACGCGTCTCGCAAATAAATTCCAGCGAGGATCCCTGTTTGGCGGTAGCAACCGATACCAGCTTACGCTCTCCCAAGTGGGCGTCAAAAACGCTCCCCGCCAGCTTGTCGAGATCATGGCCCAAACCCAGCCGAATCGTCAGCAGGAAGGTAGGCTCTGAGTTTTTAGGGACTTTTTCTCGTGCCGCCATGATGAATGCGGCAATACCGATAATGGCGATTCCGATTGTCGCCACCCAAAGATTATGCGCGCCGACAGCCATGCCCACGACAACCGCAAAAATGACGTATGCTGTATCCCGGGTGTCCCGAACTACGGTCCGGAAGCGAACAATCGAGAGAGCCCCGACCAGGCTGAATGCCCGCGCCACACTATCCCCGATGACCTGTGTGACCATTGCGATCAGCACCGCGAGCAGCACCAGGGTAATCGGAAACGATGAGCCCAATTCCCGGCTCTTGGTAGTGCGGAGATAGATCCAGGCTACTATCATGCCCAGTAAAAGAGCCGCCAGAAGCCTTACAAATACCATCCAGGGAGTTGATGGACCATCAGAAAACGGTGCCAGGAATATGTCAGGCATAGGACGCCCCAGCCCCCCCCTTGAATGATCTTCTTGAAACAGCCTCTGATACGTATCCCAAGGCTGCGGCCGCCGTACGGTACTTCGAGTAAGGCTTGGGATTCAGCCTAAACCTCTCGATCAGAATCTTGAACATTGCGGGCATTTGGCGGTGGTATTTCAACTCGAGGATGTGATGCCCATCAATCAAGCATATGCCTCCATCGGAAGGCCTGAAGGCCAGTCCGTCCATCGGGAGCGTGCGGATGTCCTGATCCAAAGTCAGCCGGATGAGGCCGCAGGAGGTCGCGCGGACCCGGGCGGTGCGGAGATAGGATATCTGGCAGACAGGTTTCAATTGCCTGACCAGGAGGCGGCGATGAAACCAAAACCCGGGCCAGCCATTTCGCGGTTCCTCGCCGCACAGGCGCCGCAAATCCTCGATTTCGATCAACGACCTTCGCTTGCCCACTGTATCCCGGATTTTGAGCTTGCGCTCCAGAAACGCAGATTCGCAGCAGTCATAGCGTCGAATCCGATACTTGACTCGTGCAAACGAACCTCTCCGATGGAAGATATCGAAACGATTGGTATCGAAGTAAATGCTCGTGGTTTGGTAGGCGTCGCCTTCAACGCCGTTCGCGTTCGGATCGGGGTCAAGATGTTCACGAGCCCACTTGCGAATGTCGGCAGCCTGGGCCGGGGGGATCAGATACTTGATTTCAAATGCGCGCTGCCGGAGCTCCTGAGATGTCATCAACTGGGCCATGCATTTCACTCAAAGGGAAATTGACTGTTTGCGGCCACCGCCCGGCAACTTACGCTCGCCCCACAGCATAGTCCGCTGTTCGATATCAAAAGAATAGATCCTCATAAGCAAGTTACGTTCCAGGGAATTCCATGTTACAGATCTGTTCGATCAAAGAAAAGGACAGCGCAACGGATTACACAAAAGAAACCCGCCTCGCTCAGAATTTCTGGCAAAATCTGTCTGATATGTTGCGGTTTTCGGGGATTGTGCAACTCCATTAGCCCAGGTGTCTCTTGAGCCGCTCAACGGCCTCTTCTACATCCGCTCTGTGCCCAAATGCGCTGAATCGGATGAAACCTTCGCCTGAGGGGCCGAAACCTGAACCCGGCGTGGTAACGATATGAGCTTTTTCGAGAATCAAGGTAAAGACATCCCAGGAGTTGCGGCCGGGGAATTCGGCCCAGATATAGGGCGAGTCGATCCCGCCATAGCTGGTGATTCCTAGATTGTCTAGACCTTTCTTTATGATGCGCGCGTTTTCCATGTAATAGCCGACGGTTTGACGCGTCTCGGCCAACCCCAGGTCGTCCAGAGCGGCCAATCCCCCATATTGAGCCAGATTGGACGCACCATTGAACATGGTGCTCATAATCCGACCCCAGTCTTTACTCACGGGAGTGCCGTCGGCAAAAACCAATTCGTGCGGCACGACGGTCCAGCCAAGCCGGACCCCGGCAAATCCAACGGACTTGGAAAAGGAATTGACTTCAATGGCAACCTCTCTGCTCCCCGCGATCTCAAAGATCGAACGGGGCAGGTCGACATCATGGATAAACGTGGAGTAAGCGCCATCGAAAATAATGATCGACCGGTTGTTGCGCGCAAATTTCACCAGGCGTTCAAGCTGTTCCCGGGTCGACACCGCTCCCGTAGGATTGTTCGGCGAGCAGAAGTAAATCAGATCGGTGCGCGCAAGCCTGGACAGGTCCGGAAAGAAGTCATTAGCAGGAGTGCTGCTCATATAGACGATGCCGTCAAACTGGCCTTGGGCCTGATTGTAATCTCCTGTCGCTCCCACAATCACGCTGCCGTCCACATATACGGGGTAGGCCGGATCCTGCACCGCAATTGACGCCGCTGCGCCAAACAAAACCTGGAGCCGTCCACAGTCGCACTTGGCTCCGTCCGAGATAAAGACCTCGTCCGCTTTCACGAGCCCGTGATACAGCTTCTCCGCCAGCTTTTCCTTGAGGTCCTGCAAAAGCTGTTGTCCCTTCGGATCGTCGTCGTAACCGGAGTAGCCCTCGAGCGTGCCCAATCCCTGCGCCGCCTTTTTCAAGCCTGCTGCAATATGGGGGGTCAAGGGTTCGGTCGTGTTCCCGATGCCCAGGCTGATGATCTTGGCGGCTGGCTGTCTCTCCAGCAGCGCCCGGCGCCTCCGGCCGATTTCAGGAAAGAGGTAACCAGCCTGTAGCCTGGCAATATTTCTGTTTCTCTGGATCATTTCTTCTCCGTCGGAATCGATCTTTAGGGCCTGAAGCTAAGGTTTGAATCTCGAGCATCGGGCAAAATCCAGGGTGGCGAAGTAATCCTCGGGCGATTCTGCCCGGCGGATTTGGACCACCTCGCCATTTTCTCTCAGGAGCAGCTCGGCAGACCGTAATTTGCCGTTATAGTTAAAGCCCATTGCATATCCATGAGCTCCGGTATCGTGGATTACAGCTATGTCCCCGGGTTCGACTTTCGGGAGCCGCCTGTCGATGGCGAACTTGTCATTGTTCTCGCACAAGGATCCGGTTACGTCGTATTTGTGAGTTGAATGCTTCCCTTCCTTACCGGGAATGGTGATGTGGTGATAGGCCCCATAGATCGCGGGCCGCATCAAATCGGCCATGCAGGCATCCAGACCAACATAATCTTTGTACGTGCGCTTGAGGTGCAGCACGGTCGAGACAAGGTACCCGAACGGTCCGGTGATGACGCGTCCGCATTCCATATACATTTTGGGCGGATGCAGCTTGTTCCGGCCGATTCTGGACGCATATACTCTTTGCATCCCCCCGGCGATCTTCTCAAGTGAGACAGGTTTGCTTTCCGGCCGATAAGGGATGCCGATTCCTCCTCCCATATTGACAAACTCGAAGGTAATGCCGACCTCACGCGAGATCTCCACCACGAGATCGAGCAGCATGGCTGCTGTCTCCACAAAATAGTGGTAATCAAGTTCGTTGGAAGCGACCATGGTATGCAAACCGAAGCGTTTCACCCCCTTGGCCTTCAGCAGTTGGTACCCCTCAATCAGCTGCGGTCTCGTGAAACCATATTTGGCTTCTTCAGGATGCCCGATGATGACATTTCCCTTGCGAGCCTTTCCAGGATTGTATCGGCAACACACGATATCCGGGAGCCCGGCCTGCTCTTCCAGGAACTCAATATGGCTGAAATCGTCCAGATTGATGATTGCCCCCAGTTCTCTGGCCTTCTGATATTCCCGTGCGGGGGTATTATTGGACGAAAACATTATCTCTTCGCCCTTAATGCCCACCTTGTCTGCCATGAGCAGTTCGGTCAGCGAGCTGCAGTCGGCGCCAAATCCCACATTCTTCAGAATTTTCAAAATGAACGGATTGGGCAGCGCCTTGACGGCAAAAAACTCCTTGAAGCCGGGGATGTCCTTAAAGGCTGTCTTCAGGCGGTGCGCATTTTCGAGAATCGCCCTCTCGTCATAGATATGGAATGGAGTAGGATATTTTTTTGCAATCTTGACAATCTGTTCTCGCGTAAAAGGAAGTGTTTTTTTCATGATCTCAAAAATGGAAAACGCCCTGGCCGGGCGTTCCCGGAAATAGTTCGCTCCTCTCAAATTGTCCGCTGCATCATCGGGTTAGAAGCCATTGCCGGCGGCCATCGCGGCACATGGCTGCTCGCGGCGCCGACCCATCCTGCCCGGACCATAAGTACAATACCAGCAATCGCGATTGGGATCAGCCAGAATGTCACAGAGGAGCTCTCAGCATTCAGCTGTCAACAAAAAAAACGAAAAGCCGATTACTGAAAGCTGAGAGCTGCTAGCTTCGGCATCAGATTCCCCAGGCCCCGCTCAGATGGATGTTGGCTCCATTTACATAGCGGGCGTCGTCTGAGAGCAGGTAACAAACGGTTGCGGCGGCATCCTCGGGACTGCCTATAAATCCGGCAGGAATGTTTTTGGCCATATTCGAGATTTCCGCAAGGGGCAGGCTTCCGGTATCGATAAATCCGGGAGAGATTGCATTCACAGTAATGCCATGCGGTGCAAGTATCTTGGCCAATGATCGAGTCAATATGAGCACGCCGACTTTTGCTATATAGTGAGCGGTAATGTAAGGCTGACCGATGTGCTGGTCGGCGTTGGCCATGCTGAAGTTGACGATGCGCCCCCATTTCCGCTCCATCATCCCGCGCGCGGCCACACGGCTGAGATAGAACACCGGGTGGAGATTATTGGCAAACATTGAGTGCCAATCCTCGATGCTTTCCTCCATCAGATGAATCCTGTGATATGGGCCTGCGCAGTTGATCAGAGCATCGATGCGGCCGTATTCCGATTCGACTCGCTTGACGAGGTCTTCCGCCTCTACAGGGTCCGAAACATCCGAGCGCAAACAAATGACCGGCGCATTGGTGCTGCGGAGTTCCGCTTCCAAAGATTCGGCATCCTGCTTGCTTTTTCGATAGGAGGTGGCCACCGCCCATCCCTTGCGTCCAAGTGCCAATGCAACCGATCGCCCGATGCCGCGCACGCCGCCGGTAATGAGAGCCACTCGAACTGCCTTGGTGGAAGCCGGATCTTGCATTTTCTTCTCCGCAAAAGGGAAAATAGGAACAATCCTGGTTCCGATAATATTCCCGGTTGCACTCGCCGTCAACGGTTTGCGGCCATTTTGTATCTGTCGCCGCTTCTGATAAAATGGCGCCCGTATAGCTTGCCGCCCATAGCCGAGGTTTGAGATCATGCGCGCGTTCTTGCTGTTTCTCTCCCGTCGGGAAGGTCTTAAGAACTTTGCATTGAAATTCAAATTCCTGCGCAAGGTGGCCTGGCGTTTTGTCGCCGGAGAAACGATCGATGACGCCATCCGGGCGGTCCGGGAAAATAACCAGTTGGGCATCCGTTGCTCTCTGGATCTTTTGGGAGAGTACACTCTCGTCCACGCCGACGCGGAACGGACCACGATCGATATCATCGGCATGCTGGACCGCATACGGACCGAAGGGGTGCAGTGCAATGTCTCCGTCAAGTTGACTCAGCTCGGGCTTGCTCTGGATTCCGAATTCTGCGGACGAAATCTGACGAGCATAATCATGCGAGCGCGGGAACTGGACAACTTCATCCGCGTGGACATGGAGGAAAGCCGATATACCAGNCAGACGCTGGAGCTCGTGCTGCGCGCGCGCCGTGAGTTCGAAAACGTCGGCGCCGTCATCCAGGCCTATCTTTATCGGAGCGAACGGGATGTGAGAACCCTGATCGCAAACCGAACCCGGGTCCGTCTCTGCAAGGGGGCTTACCTGGAACCTGATACTATTGCCTTCAAGAAAAAACGCGACACCGATGCCAACTATATCCTGCTGATGAAGATCCTATTGGACAGCGACCTGTATCATGCTATCGCCACGCATGACGAAGCCATGATTGCCGCCGCTAAAGAGCATGCGCGGTCCCGGGGCATAGCCAAAAATCATTTTGAGTTCCAGATGCTCTATGGAATCCGCCGCGATCTGCAGGAACAGCTCGCCCGCGAAGGTTATAACGTCCGCGTCTATGTCCCCTATGGTCGGCGCTGGTATCCCTATCTCATGCGCCGGCTGGCCGAGCGCCCGGCCAACCTGTTTTTTGTTGCCCGAAATATCTTTATGCACTCCCGACGCGACACGCCAATCCTTCGGGATTAAAGCAAGCGTTGCAAGAGATGCAGGACGCCTCAGCATCATCTGACCTCAATTTGATGACCAGATCAGGTTCCCGGATAAACGGACGGCACATTGCAATCATATCGGCTGACTTATCGGCGATTATCTTTTCCATGACCGTCCGGGAACGGATTCCGCCCACCAGGATAAC
>JGI20214J51650_10002189_pt1 | contig 12353 bp, 10 predicted proteins | sample WetSurMetagenome_FD_51650 | JGI IMG/M metagenome (IMG submission 51650)
CTATCAACCTGTGCAAAAGCCGGTTTCTCAAGCATCCTCGGCAAGGTCAGTAAACCCTGTCCGGCAAGATAAGCCAGACGCTCCTCGATCCCAGCATCCTGCTCTATTCTATCGAGATTGTGCAAAACCGCCACTGGCGCCCCCCTATCAGTGATGATGATGGAACGGCCTCTCTTTGCCATTTCAATGTACTGGGTCAGCTTGTTTTTCAAATCTCTTATGCCCACTTGCATTTCCTCACCTCCTGTAGCTATTGTAGCAACAAGATTCCAGAAGTCAAACTATGTTCCCCACCATACTGCGAGACGAATTTGAAGGGCGGTGTGTCGATCACGCCGATGGATTTGACTTCGGTGAGCACTCTCCGCGTAGGCCTTTGTCTGGACGAGACTTCCTTTCGGCTGCAATCAACCCAATTTCATAGTGTGGATTTCACCTGCCGGAGGGCTCCCACATGATCTGCGTCATANAATACGCCGTGGACAAATCTGGTGTGCTTCCTGATCCACACCCCGCCTAACCCGTCCTTGTTGGTTTCGAGCTTGGAGCATCCCCTGGGAAGGTGGATCTAGTAGCTGGCAGACACAATCGTCAGAAGTCTACAGGAATGCATCGGACGACAACCGTACAGAATGCGGATTTGTCATTCCAACACGCAGGAAGAGGTCGCGGGCAAGGGCAAGCTCATTCGGTGATGAACTCCAGACTGATATCAATGGCCCGGGCCGAATGGGTTAGAGCGCCGCAGCTGACGAAGTCCACGCCGGTTTCGGCAATGGCCCGGATGCGGTCGAGGGTAACCCCCCCGGAAGCTTCAAGGAGACAACGGCCGGCGTTAAGAGCAACAGCCGCCTTCAAATTCTCGGGGGAGAAATTGTCGAGGAGAATCACATCCGCACCCGCTGCTATGGCCGCTTCGAGATCCTGCAGAGTTTCCACTTCCACCTCCACCTTCAGGAGGTGGGGAACCCTCTGCCGGGCCCTCTCAACCGCTTCGCGAACGCTCCCGACGGCGGCGATGTGGTTGTCTTTGATGAGCACCCCGTCATAGAGGCCGAAACGGTGGTTTGTTCCCCCTCCATGGCGCACCGCCTCCTTCTCCAGAGCCCGCCAGAGCGGAGTGGTCTTCCGGGTGTCCAGCAGTCGGCACGAGGATTCCGCCATGGCGTCCACCATTTGTCGCGTCAGGGTGGCAATCCCGGATAGCCGTTGGAGTAGATTGAGGGCGGTGCGTTCGCCCTGCAAGAGCGACTGCATCCTCCCCTGGAGCGCGAAGACCCGGGCGTTGGTCTCGACCCTTTCACCGTCCTGGAAAAATCCGGCAATCTCGACGGCCGGGTCGATCAGGTTGAAAACCTTGCGGAACGGTTCCGAACCGGAAAGAACAAACGCTTCCCGGCCGAACACGAAAGCTTTCCCGGTCATCCCCGCGTCGACGACCGCCTGGGTGGTCACGTCACCGTTGCCGATATCCTCCTGGATAGCCAGCCAAAGCAGAAGATCGGTTCGATTCATGGCTATTTACTCACCGCAGCGCTCTGCTTCAACGCCTTGATCTTTTCGTACTGATGCCGCAGTTTCTCCAGCTTTTCCCCCAACCGTGTTCCCTTCTCCCGCTCGCCCTCGATGACGCTCGCCGGGGCCTTATGCAGGAAATCCTCATTGGACAGNTTTTTCTTGGTGAAACTCAGCTCTTTCTCCATTTTGGTCAGTTCTTTTTCAAGGCGTCTGGACTCATTCTCAAAATCCAGGACATCCTCCAGCAGCACGAAAATCTCGATGTTCCGGGCGATGGCACCGGCGGCAAGGCGGGGTTTTTCGATTTCACCNGCCGACGCAATCCGAAGCTTAGACAGGCGACTGAGATCACCGACGGTGCCGGCATGATCTTGCAGCAGTTTTTTCTCAGAAGCCTCATCGGTCAAGCAGATGACCTCCACTCGGGTGGCCGGAGGCACGTTCATTTCCCCCCGGATGTTTCTGATTCCATTGATGACCTCCATGATGAGCGCCATCTGTTCTTCAGCTTCANCATCCACTCGCTGTTCACGATAGGCTGGAAAGGATGCCCGCATGATGCTGCCCTCCGTGTGGGGCAGTTTTTGCCATATCTCCTCAGTGACAAAGGGCATGATGGGATGAAGCAGCACCAGAATTTCCTGGAGTACTCCCGTAGCGACCGCTTGTGCCGTCATTCTGGCCGTTTCATCCGCGCCGTAGAAATCCGGCTTGATCATTTCCAGGTACCAGTCGCAGTACTCGTGCCAGACAAACTGGTAAAGCACATGGGCGTACTGATTGAATTGGTACCCCTCAACCGCCTCCCGGACCTCGCCGACAACCCGCTGCAGTCGGCTCAGAACCCACCGGTGCATGAGTTTTTCGGGCTCCGGGGGAAATTCCGGAAGAGCCCTCAGCCCCTCGATATTCATCAACACCAGTCGCGAAGCATTCCAGATTTTATTGACAAAATGCTTGTAGCCTTCGATGCGTTCCTCGGAGAGCTTGACGTCCCTTCCCTGGACNGCCAGAGCCGTAAGGGTAAAGCGGAGGGCATCCGTGCCGTATTCATCCATCATGACCAGAGGATCAATCACGTTGCCCTTGGACTTGCTCATTTTCTGGCCCTGAGTATCCCGCACCAGGGCGTGTACGTAAACATCGTGAAACGGGACTTCGTTCATGCAATGAAGGCCCATCATCATCATGCGCGCCACCCAGAAGAAGAGGATATCGAAAGCCGTCACCAGCACCGAGGTCGGATAAAAGATCTTCAGCTCCCGAGTCTCTTCGGGCCATCCCATTGTCGAAAAAGGCCAAAGTGCGGAACTGAACCACGTGTCGAGAACGTCGGGATCCTGTTCCAATTCACCATTGACGCAGTTCGGGCAGGTTTTGGGCTCTTCCAGGGAGACGATCACCTCCCCGCACCCCCGGCAGTACCAGGCAGGAATCCGGTGCCCCCACCAGATCTGTCTGCTGATGCACCAGTCTTCCAGATTTTCCATCCAGTTGAAGTAATCCTTTTCCCACTTTACCGGAATGATTCTGGTCCTGCCCTCGCGCACGGCAGTCATCGACTTCTCGGCCAGCGGCCCGGTCGAAACGAACCACTGCANGGAGAGCATCGGCTCCACCACATTCTGGCAGCGATAGCAGTGACCGACACGGTGTTTGTAGTGTTCCACCTTGACTAGGAATCCGCCCTTTTCGAGGTCTTTCAGGATGCGCTTGCGGCACGCATACCGCTCCATCCCGGCATACGGTCCGGCTTCCGCAGCCATGGTCCCGTCTTCGTTGATGACCTGCACCAATTCCAGTTGGTGCTTTCGGGCTACTTCAAAGTCATTGAAATCATGGGCGGGTGTAATTTTGAGGGCTCCCGTGCCAAACTCCCGGTCGACATAGGTATCGGCGATCACTGGAAGGCGTCTTTCCACCAGCGGCAGGACCACTTTTTGACCGACGGCGGATTTGTACCGGGGATCCTCCGGGTGAACTGCAACCGCAGTGTCACCCAGCATGGTTTCCGGGCGGGTTGTGGCCACCACTACCGCGCCCTTGCCACTGACCAGCGGATAGCGCAGATAATAGAGATGACCGTCGAGTTCCTCCCCTTCCACCTCGATATTGGCTAACGCCGTCATACAGCGGGGGCACCAGTTTATCATCCGCTCGCCGCGGTAAATGAGTCCTTCCCTATAGAGGCTTACAAAAACCTGCCTGACCGCCTGCGACAGGCCCTCGTCCATGGTGAAGCGTTCCCGTTCCCAGTCACAGGAAGCCCCCAGACGCTTCAGCTGATTGATGATAATGCCGCCGTACTTTTCCTTCCATTTCCAGACGCTTTCCAGGAAAGCCTCCCGCCCGAGCCGGTGCCGACTGAGCTGCTCTGCCGCGAGATGTCGCTCCACCACGTTTTGGGTCGCAATCCCCGCATGATCGGCGCCGGGCACCCAGAGCACCTCAAAACCTGTCAGGCGTTTGTAGCGGCAAAGAATATCCTGCAGGGTGTTGTTGAGCGCGTGTCCCATGTGCAGTTGCCCGGTCACATTGGGCGGCGGGATAACAATACTGAAGGGCGGCTTTTCCCCATCCAGGCCGGCATGAAATAAGCCCTCTTGCTGCCAGTAGGCGTACCAGTGCGGTTCTACTTCATGAAATGCGTATGCTTTGGGCAAATTGCCTTCACTCATGGAAGTGCTCCCTTGTGCTCCATTGCGAGCGGTCGATTACGCTTCGGGCTCGTGGTCGTTTTTCAGCCGCTCGATCTCTTCCCTCAATACCGTGCGCACAATTTCAGGCAACCTGGATTCCACCATTTCCCTCACGGTATCAACCAGCCTGCTCTCTATTTGAGCAATGAAATCATCCAAGGAAATGCTCTCTGCCGCAGGTGATTGAACCGGCAGAGCGTCATCAACCGGCTTCGTTTCCTCGGGCGCCGACCCATCCGCACTGCTCAAGGCTTTTTCGGCAAAACCTGCACTGCCCGCGAGCAAAAGCCCGGGAGCGGAATCATCTGCGATCTCCTTCGCGATCGCTGCCCCTTCCCCACCGCCGCTGGCTTCTTCAGTATACCCTGCGTCGCCTTCCAGCAATAGCGCAAGAGCGGAATCATCGGCCTTTTCAATCATGACCTCGGTCTCTTGCGGAGGTTCCGGTGCCGCTTTTCGATCTTGAAAAAAGGAGAATTCTTTCAGAAGGTCGTCCTCAAGGAGGAATTCATCTTCGGATTCCGACTGCCGTTCAAAATCTCTAAAGTCCAGACCCGTTTCCGCATCCAGGATTTCCACGTCAAAGGCGAGTTCGTCATCCTCTTCGACGGCATCCGATCGAGGCTCCACCACTTCTTCCAGGTCGATGATCTCCTCCTCGAAGTCGTCCGGTTCGGCATCAGTTTCTCTGGAAGAACCCGTCGCGGGTTCCTCCCAGGGAAAGGATCGCTTTGACTTTCTCATCATGCCCCTCTCGTTGGTATGTTCATCGATCACCGCGGCGATGCCCTGGATTCTACCCCCTATCGAGGAAAGGTAAACCCCATTATGAACCGGCAACCATGGGCCGACAGATCATCTTGAGGGGATCAGCGGTCACCGAACGCCAATCCCCTTTTTCCATCCGGCATTAGCGCCCCCGATACCACGCTCCAAAATCTTCTGTCAAGGTGCATATTCCCCTCTCGCAGGGTTAGTCCGGAGCGTCCCTTGCCGTCCTTTTCACATTGACCTCTATCGCGCCTTTCCGATAGACTGTCATCGATGAAAAAGACCCTCTTCAAGTACCTGATTGCAGAGCAAGTTACTCCCATGAGCGTGTGCTTCTTCGGGCTGAGCCTGATTCTGGTGACGGGGCGTCTTCTCCAGCTCACGCGCTACCTGTTCACCTCTTCGGTGACCTTGGGCGATCTTCTGGAGATTGTGGCTTTTGCCATGCCCAACCTCGTCCTTTATGCCCTCCCCATGGCTGCGCTGGTGGGTGTGCTTCTGGCTTTCGTGCGCCTGAACAGCGACAACGAATTGGTCGCCCTGCGCGCTGCAGGGGTCGGTTTTCACCAGTTTTTGCCGGCGATTCTGTCCCTGCTCGCGGTCGCCACTTTGTTCTCTTTTTTCAATGCTCTCTATCTGATGCCGTCAGCTAACCGGGCTTTCGAAATCAAGCTCAAATCCCTTGGCCGCAGCATCGTCCCTATGCTCTTAAAGGAGGGCACCTTTATCGACGCCGTACCCAAGGTGGTCTTTTTCTTCGAATCGGTGGACGCGGTCAACCTCAAGATCGAAGGGGTCTTTGTGGAGGACAGCCGACAGCCGGACATTCGGGCGGTGATCGTCGCCGACCATGCCAAGATTGCCTACCCCAGTGACGGCAGCCAAATCATCTTCAAAATCTCCAGCGGCGTGATCACACGTGTTTCGGAGGATCTCAAGACCACTCAGGCCATAGCGTTCAAGGACTACGATCTTGCGCTTTCCCTGAATGAGCTCTTCGGGGAATCATCCACGTTTAGAAAAGGAAGAAAGGAGATGACTCTGAATGAGCTTATGGAGATCATCCGGGAGGGGGGGCCCAACTACGATCTGAGCCTGTCTCTCGAGTTGCATCGCCGATTGGCTCTTCCTCTGAGCTGTCTGCTTCTCGGTCTGGTGGGAGCGCCCTTGGGGGCGATGTTTCGCCAGGGGGGAAGGATGGCCGGTCTCACCATGGGACTCGGGGTCTTTCTTGCCTACTATGTTGCGCTCTCCGCCGGAAAAGGACTGGGGGAGAATGGGCTCATCTCTCCTTTTCTTGCGGTTTGGCTTCCGAACTTGTTAACGGTGATTGTGGCCGCCTCCCTTTGGGTTAAGGTTCAGCGTGAGATCCCCTCCGGCCTCGGGGATATCTGGCAAAGCACGCATTCCATCCTTCAGCGACTGGCCGCGGCCTATCGCACCCGAAAATGGCGCAGGTCCTGACATGAAAATCATTCCCCGCTACATTCTCCGTCATTTCTTTCCGGTTTTTGGCCTGGCGCTTTTCGCCATTGTTGGCCTCTATCTGATTATCGATTTCTTTGAGAAAGTGGATAATCTGCTGGAAAAGCATGTGGCGGCGGGTGAGATTCTCTCCTACTTTCTCCTGAAAATACCTTTTATCCTGACACAGGGAATTCCGATGGCCGTGCTTCTCGGGTCCCTTGTTGCCCTGGGGATCCTCAAGCGGAACCGCGAACTGATTGCCCTGGAAACCGCCGGAGTCAAGGCAACTACCTTCGTCAGGCCCATTCTGTTTGCCGCCCTGGCACTTTCTTTGTTTCACTTCTTGGTGGACGAAACCCTCGCCCGCGCCATGAACCAGAAAGCGCAACAGATCTGGCAACGGGAGGTCCTCAATCAGAAAGCGTCACTCTCGTGGAGTCATGAGAATGTTTGGTACCACGGGCAAAGTGTGATCTATCAGATACGCTTTTACAACGCGAGGGAGGAAACCCTCGAAAAACCCTCGCTCTTTTATCTGGATGCTCACTTTAAGCTGACCGACCGCCTGGATGCCAAGCGGATTCGCCGGCAGGACAACCGATGGATCGCAGAAGAGGGACTGATCCTGAGATTCAGCGGCTCTAATATCGAACAGGAGCGGTTTTCCTCACGAGAGCTTGACCTCGCCGAGACTCCCGGGGACTTTTCACGTTTTGAAACCATTCCGGAGGAATTGAACTGGCTTGATCTTTACCGTTACGCCAGGAAAATCCGCACCGAGGGTTACAACGCAAGACCCTACGAGGTGGAGTTGCAGATGCGATTGGCCATGCCTCTGACCACCTTTATCTTAGCTTTGTTGGGAGTGACCTTGGCGTTGAGCCAGGGGCGGCACGGCGGCATTGCGGTGGGCGTGGGGATCGCCTTGCTGGTGGTTTCTCTGTATTTCACGGTAATTCATCTCGGCTCGGCCCTGGCCAGCGCCGGAATCCTCCCGCCGGTCATCGGGGTCTGGATCGGGAACGTGCTTTTCGCAGCCCTCGCGGGGTATCTCTGGATGGCCAAATTGCAATGAGCATTGGCACCCGCCTTCATGTCTTGCGGCGCCACCCTGAAGATAAGAACCATCCTGAAATCGGCACTGATTATTGAGTCGGGGCGCAACCACCATTGCTGTGTCGCACAGCCATCAACAAGAAAACCAAGAGCTAAGAGCCAGCCCCTCACGACGGCAGGCTGGTCTCGATGGCCATGGCTATCTTCTTTTTCAGTTCCGTCAAATCGAAACTCTTCACCACATAAAAATCAGCGGCTATGGACTTCATATCCTCTTTAAAGGTGTCGTAAGCCGTGGATAGGATAACCGGCAGATCGTAGAACCGATTTCTTATGTCCTGGAGCAGGTCGAGACCGTTATAATCAACCATTTTAATATCGAGAACGATCAATGCGGGCTTTTCTTCTTCAATCCTTTCCAGGAGTTTGTAGCCGCTTTCGGCGGTAATGACTTCATAGCCGGCTTCTTTCAGCTCCTCCGAATATAAGAGTCGAATGTGTTCTTCGTCGTCGACGACCAGGATCTTCGGCATCGCATTTCCTCCGTGGGTTTAATATTATTCCCAGACCTTAAGGAGATAAGGCTTGGTCTCTTCAAAAGTGGTGCACTCGTTTTCGACATAATCCTCGGCTTGTTGGATCGACATCCGTTCCGTCTTTTTTACAAAAGACAGCACTTTGCCGAGGTAGAGGGGCAAGAGGGAATCCAGGAGGACTGCGCGCTGCGACTCCCCCGCACGAGAGTAGGCTTTCGCCATATCAAAGAGGATCTTGGCCCAGGTCTGCGTCGGAAAGGAAAAATGCTGCAAGTCCAGACCTCGAATCTCCTGCAATTTGGGGCAGACCGTCTGATCATAGACGTTCTGCCACATCCCGTTGTACTTATCAAAACCCTCCAGGAACCGCTCATGCAAACGCCCCACGTTGACCTCGGCGGGCACCGGCGTCTCGGCTTCATGGGAGTCGGTGCCGAACAGCAGAGTCGGTTTGCTCCATTTCACCCGATGCCAAAAGTCCGCATAGACCGTCATCATGTCAAAGATGGTGCTGATTACTTGCGGAAACAGAACCGGCAGGTGGGCGTAGGGATCTTTCTTGCGATGGATTTTGGGGGAGCCGATCAAGGATTGACAAATGGGCAGACGGGCATTCAAAGCGATGGTGGTCATCCAGATGTCAACGCCAAAATGCTGCACGGAATCCGTCCACACCGGAGACTTCAGGAACACGTCAACCAGGTCGCCTCGGAAACCGAAATCACCCACATTGGGCTGCCTGACCCGCCGGCCGTAGAGGCAGCGCATCAGGGGGTAGACCAGGGAACTGGTGAGGGTCGCTTCATACTTGTGGCGGACGTAGAGCGGACAGACATAACCCGACCCTTTGCGGATGGGCTCTCCCAGGTTCCGGATCCAATGGGGCGCCACATTCCTGATGTCCGCCTCCAGAACCACCACGATGCCGGCTTCCAGTTCCCGGACTTTTTCAAAGAGATTGCGAAGGTTATTCCCTTTTCCCCGTTGTTCGGGGCCCGTGGAGATATAGATCTTGGGCATCTCCGTGGGAGTGGCAAAAAAGCCCTCTTTGGTGCCGTCTGTGGAATGGTTGTCACAATTGACAATGACACTCTCGATACCCCCGAAATACTCTGCCAGTCCCGTGGCAGCCTGCACCGTGGTAAAATCGATGGTTTCCACTTCGTCGAAGGTGGGAATGGCCAGGACCATATCAGCCTTGGTGATCCCACCTGGATTTTCTTCATAAAAGGCCATGTACGACTCTCCTGGATCACTTGCCGGACGATTCGGTACTTCTCTTTAAGTATTTGAAAATGTCGGCATCGGTCGATAAGATAAAAGAGCTTCCGGGATTGTTGAAGTTCTTGTAGAAATCCAGAGTCCGGTAAAGTTCATAGAATTTGGGGTTTTTTCCAAAAGCTTCCGCATAAATACGAGTGGCCTCGGCGTCGGCTTTTCCTCGGACTTCCTGAGATTTCCGGAAGGCTTCCGAAGTGATTTTGGCCATTTCCCGATCCATTTGGCCCAGGATGGCAGCCCTCTCTCCCTCGCCTTCCGAACGGTATTGCGCGGCGATGCGTTTGCGCTCGGAAATCATGCGGTCGAAAACCTTTAGCTGCACGGACTCGACATAATTGATTCGCTTTATCCGAATATCGAGGAGTTCGATTCCAAATTCGGGCAGCAACCGGGAGGCGTCGGCAACCATCTCCCGTGTGATCTTCTCCCGACCTTTGGTGAGATAGTCGCTCGCCTCTCCACCCGGAGCATTGTCTTTGCTCGCCTCGAGCAGTTGAAAATCGGGTATTCCCGCTTCCCGCAGCGTCTGTCTGGCTTCCTCCCAACCCTCGCTGCGCACCAGCTCCACAAGGTCGTTATTGGACACGTGATCGCGGACAACCGAATCGATTATCCCGTCCAAACGACTGTTGGCCGTGTTAATCGACCCCACACGCTTCAAAAACAGCAGAGCGTCTTTGATCCGCCATCGCGCCGTACTGTCGACCCAAATGTATTTCTTGTCCTTGGTGGGGATTTGATTGGGGCTGCCGTCCCATTTCATGATCCGTTTCTCAAAGTAGTTGGCTTTTTGAATTAGCGGGATCTTGAAATGGAGGCCCGCTTGGGTGATGGGCTCTCCTACGGGTTTCCCCAGTTGGGTAATGACGACCTGTTCGGTCTCGTTCACCACAAAAAAAGCACTGCTGGCAAAAAGTGCCACCACAATAACAATCGGGATGAGGACGCGAATTCCTGAAGTCATTATCGGCCCTCCTCACTCTTGGGGTTCAGGGAGCGCGCCGGGGGTGATTCCCCCGGTTTCTTCTGGTCGGCGCCGCCGGTTGAGATTCGATTCAAATCGAATAGGGGCAGCATGTTCTTCTGGCTTTCATCGATCACGACCAGATGATCAATGCGCCCGATAAGGTCCGAGGAAGCTTCGAGATACATTCGTCGTCTGGTTACATCGGGAGCTTTCTCGTATTCCGTGAGGATATCGAGAAACCGGCGCACTTCCCCCTCGCTCCGGTTGACCCGCTCCAGGGCATAGCCTTCCGCCTGCGTGACGGTCTGGCGCGCTTCACCCATAGCCTTGGGGATCTTCTGGTTGTAGGCCTGCTGAGCATCATTGATCATGCGTTCTTGTTCCTGCCTGGCTTCATTGACTTCGTTGAAGGAGGCCTTTACCGGGCCTGGAGGGTTGGCATTCTGAAGTTTGACGGTGACAATCTGGAGTCCGGCCTTGTAGAGGTCCATGATCTGCTGGATCTCCTGTCGCGCCTTATCGGCAACGGCGGAACGTCCGATGGTGAGGACTTCGTCGGCATAGCGATTGCCCACAATCCGGCGAACCACGGATTCGGAAATGTCGTCCAGAGTCCCCTCAACGTCCTGGACCTGGAAGAGATAGTCAACCGGGTCCTGGATCTTGTACTGAACCGTCCATTGAATATCGACTACGTTGAGATCACCGCTGAGCATCATCGATTCATCTTCATAGCCCTTTTCCACAAAGCGCGAGCGCACCCCGGGCTGCACCGTGCGATATCCATATTCGCGTTGAAGTACCCGCCCGGTAACCACCTTGCGCACCGTTTCAATGCCAAAAGGGATCTTGAAATGAAGTCCCGCATCGGCCGTGTAGATGAATCTCCCAAACCGCTGCACCACCGCTGTTTCCTGCGGTTCAACAGTGTAGTAGGAGTTCAGTCCTACAAGCAGGAGCAAAACGGCCAGAACCAGGACCCACAAGCCCCCGCGCTTGAAAATGGAGAAATCCATGCGGTTCTTGAGGTCGGTCAAGAGTCTTTCCAAATCCTGCAGGTTGTTTGGTCCTAAAGTTCTGCGGGGAGGCTTTTCCCAATCCATCTTTCCTCCTGACTGTTACCTAGAAATTAGCTTCCAAATTGTTGCGGGTTCCGGGGTTGCGGGTTCAAAATCACTCCCGCAGAGGCGGGAATCCAGACTTTTCAAGGCTTTCTGGACCCACGCCCCGGTTCAGGCCAGGGGCGGGCTCTGTGCCGGTGTGACGTCATAAGTGTCTGGTGCGAAAGTCTCCTTAATCTCGGCAACCGATAGGGATAATTAAGGTTTCTTACCCCTGTGGATGGTTTCCAGGACATAGGCGGAAAAGACCAGCAGCCCGGCCAATGCCAAGATGGTAAAGATCCCGGCCCTNTTGAAGAAAAATCGCGAGAGCAGGAAGGCAAAGGCCAAACCCATGAGGATTCGCATCGCCAGGACCCTCAACCGTATTCCCGAAAGGAAATTATCCATCCTTTCACTCTCAACCATTTAACAAAATAATTCAATTAGTTAAGAAGATTGTCCGCCTTTCCGTATCATTTATCCCAAGCATCCTAATGAGACGGATACTCATTGTCAAGCTTATCGGAACGGAGCGGTCAATCTCTCGCTTGGCCAGTTGGAGGAAAGCGGGTTTGGTTATTGCGTTTTGCCTCTTAATCGAAGTATAACAAAGACCAAAGCACCGCTTTGGAAATCTAGAAAAAGGAGGAACAAGATGGCCAGCAGCAGCTTCAAGAACATTGCCTTTTGCACGGATTTTTCGTCCCATGCGGATGAAGCCTTCACGGTTGCAAAAGATCTCGCCTGGCACTACGGAGCAACCCTGCACATTGTTCATGTCATGGTGAACTTCTCGGTTTCTCCCCCGCTCCATTCGACCTACATGCCCATCGAGTACGACCCCAAATTTGTGGAGGAGGTCACCGCAGCAGCCGGCGAAGCGATCGAGAACCGCTATATAGCCGCGATCAAGGAGAAACAACCCTTTGAAGTTCACCTGCTCTCCGGTTATTCC
>JGI20214J51650_10002191_pt1 | contig 12346 bp, 9 predicted proteins | sample WetSurMetagenome_FD_51650 | JGI IMG/M metagenome (IMG submission 51650)
TACAACGGGTATCACCTTCGTTCTCAATCCATACGATGAGTTTGCCATTGAAGAATGTCTCCGTCTCAAAGAGAAAAACACCGGCGAAGTTATTGCCATTTCGCTCGGCGGCGACACACATAAGGAGACGCTGCGCAAAGCGCTGGCCATGGGAGTCGATAAGGCCGTTCTTTTAAAAGACAGTTCATTTCGCGATTCTTTCTCTGTGGCACGTGCGCTCGCCGATTATTTAAAGGAGATTTCGCCTGATATCATTTTCTTTGGCAAACAATCTGTCGATTCGGATAATGGTGCAGTCGGCACCATGACTGCGGAGATGCTGGGATTGCCTTCTGTTTCCGTCGCTGTCAAATTGGAAATCACTAATGGCACTGCCATCGTTGAACGTGAGATCGAAGGCGGCAAGGAAAAAGTTCAAGTCACACTGCCGGCAGTATTCACGGCACAAAAAGGATTGAACGAACCGCGATATCCGTCACTCAAAGGAATCATGGCAGCCAAGAGTAAACCCATTGAAGAAAAAGTACCTGCGGCAGCGCAGCCGAAAGTTGATGTGATTGCATTGCGTAAACCTCCATCAAAGAATGCCGGGAAGATTGTCGGAACTGATGCGAGTGCAGTACCAGAATTGGTGCGTTTACTGCACGAAGAAGCGAAAGTGATTTAAAAATATTCGATTGAATAACTAAGAATTTTTTCACCTATTAACTATTATTGAATATGAAAATACTTGCAGTTGCAGAACAACGAGATACTAAATTTAAAAAATCCGCGTTTGAAGTTATACGCACGGCACGAACCATTGCGGAGCAGACAGGCGATGAGGTTGTTGCGCTGGTGATTGGAAATAACGTTCAGGCAATTGCCGGAGAATTAGGCAGGTATGGAGCACAGAAAGTTCTTGCAGTTCAGCATGCAAAACTGGAAAAATATTCTTCCACAGCATATTCAAAAGTCATAGCAGAAATAGTCAAGAAAGAACAGGCATCGGTGGTTCTTCTTTCTGCAACAGCGATGGGTAAGGATTGTGCGCCGCGTGTTGCGGTGAAACTCGATGCAGGCATTGGGTCAGATTGCATTGCGTTGAACGTTGATGGTGAAAGCATTGTCGCGACGAGGCCGGTCTATGGCGGCAAAGCATTGAGCGACATAAAAATAAATTCTGCAGTGAAGGTGTTTTCTCTCCGCCCAAATGTTTTTCCGGCAGGAACCAACAGCGGCTCTGCAGCAAGTGTCGAAGTTGTGGATATTCCCTTAACAGATTCTGATTTTGCTTCCATTGCAATCGAACTCGTACAGGCATCCGGCACATTAGATGTTGCCGAAGCCGATATCATTATCTCCGGTGGACGCGGCTTGAAAGCTGCAGAGAATTTTAAAATGATCGAAGATCTTGCTAGTGTTATCGGTGGAGCTGTCGGTGCTTCACGTGCAGTCGTCGATGCCGGGTGGCGTCCGCACAGTGAACAAGTTGGTCAGACGGGAAAAACCGTTTCTCCATCGCTGTATGTTGCTGTTGCTATTTCGGGGGCAATTCAACATCTTGCAGGTATGTCCTCCTCGAAGTATATTGTTGCTGTCAACAAAGACAAAGACGCACCGATCTTCCAAACAGCTGATTACGGCATCGTTGCAGATGCATTTGAAATTGTTCCTGCACTGACGCAGGAAATAAAAAAACTTCTCGGAAAATAATATGTCCGCTGAGGACAGAATTCAAGTAGACATATTGGGATTGTCCAGCAGCCAATCCAGCGGAGGAGCATATGCGTTGATACTGAAAGAAGTCAACGGATCTCGCCGTCTGCCGATTATCATTGGTGCTTTCGAAGCGCAATCGATTGCGCTGGAAATGGAGGGCATAAAACCACCTCGTCCGTTAACGCACGATCTCATGAAGAATCTCATCGATTTGTTGGGAGGCGAGTTGGTCGATGTGTACATTAGTGAGCTGCGTGAAGGCACGTTCTTCGCCCGTCTGAATCTTGACACCCAGGAAATCGATTCGCGTCCGAGCGATGCAATTGCGCTCGCCGTTCGTTACGGTGCGCCTATTTTTGTCGCTGAGAAAGTGATGGCAGAAGCCTCTTTCCTTTCTGAAGGTGAAGAAGGGGAAAAAGAAATTCCTACGATGCCAAAACCGGAACAACCGGAAGCATCGAAACCTCCATTATCCAAACTTGAACAGCTCGAACAACAGCTTCTTGAGGCCATTGCAAAAGAAAACTATGAAAAAGCAGCACAGATCCGCGATGAAATTAAGCAACTGCACATACGTAATTCGTAACACCGGTTCATCAATCTTACAAATCTGCAAAAGTTATATATCTTTATTCACTCATCATGGAGGATAGTACTTTGAAACAGAAATCATCTTCTCTCCTTCTCATTCTTGCAATCGGCATTCTCATTCCACTCTCAAGGATGGCTGCGGCAGTAACCGCAGACGATTCCACTCAAGTCAATCAACTCATTCTCCAGGGCAATGAATTCGCAGAGAAAGTATTCGACAACCAAAAAGCACTCGAGAAATACAGCGAAGCGTTTGCTCTTTCCCCCAACAATTATGAAATCCTTTGGCGATTGAGCCGCACGTACGTTGATATTGGCGAACATCTTCCCAAGACGACTGATGCAGAAAAACAAAAACAGCTGGAGTGGTATGAAAAGTCTTTAGACTTCGCCAAAAAGGCTGTTGCTGCCAACCCAAAAGGAGCAATGGGATATACTCGGGAAGCAATAGCAAACGGACGCATTGCCCTCTTTCGCGGTATTTGGGAATCTCTCGACCTCGTAAAACAAACAAGAGCCGATTGCGAGAAAGCAATTTCATTGGATTCAACAGAAGCCGCAGCGTATTATGTTCTTGGACGAACAAATGCAAAAGTGTGCGAGAAACCCAAATTCATTCGCTGGCCGCTCGGAATTGGTTGGGCAAATATGGATGACGCAGCGAAAAATTATGAAAAGGCGATTGAGCTGCGGCCGAGTTTTATTATGTACCGGCTCGATTGCGCTCGTGCGTACATCGAGATGGATGAATACACAAAAGCACGTGAACATCTCACAACGATTGCTTCTCTGCCGAAAGAAGATGAAGACGATGACACATTTCGGAAAGAGGCTTCGGAATTACTCGACAAAATAAAAGATGAATAATCGGCCTCAGAACCATCATTACTATTGATTCCGAATGTCGTATATTTCTTTTGTTCATAATTAATATTCCATGAACATCGTTCGTCTTGTTCTCTACACTCTTCTCATTGTGTACCTCTGTTTTTTAACCACCACCCTTGCAACAGACTATCAAAAGAATGAGACACGGAATCGGTCATCCTTTGTGATTTGGGTTATTGATACCATCGACCTCTTCATTCATGAGACAGGACATTTAGTCTTCAGTATTTTTGGAAAATTTATCTACTTCCTCGGTGGTTCTTTATTTCAGATTATCATTCCTGTTGCAACAGTGATTGTCTTTGCGCGCTCGACTCTCCGATCAACTCCTTTCACATTGTATTGGACAGGGCAGAGCATGGCGAATGTTTCTATCTACATTGGTGATGCACCGTATCTGAAGCTGCATTTGATTTCTAAGGACGCAATTCACGATTGGCGATGGCTCCTAATTCATGCGGGAGGATTGGAATATGCTGAAGACATTGCCATGATCGTCAATATCACCGGTCTTTTGACTTGCTGCATTGGAATCGGTATTGGATTGTATTTTGTTATCCGCGACTCTCTTCAATTAATCTCGCCGGAAAAATATCAGCACACACAATAACGTTGTTCTGGTGAGAATATTTTTTCTGTTTTTAATCTCAGCCCCATTCATAATGAATTTTGAACCGTGCTTTTATCGTTACCATAGGACATGGCCAGTTTCACCTCATAAAAATACCTTGAATAATTAATCATTATCAATATATTACTATAGTTAGTAATGTGTTGCCTATCAAACGCCTTACTCGTACCATTTTAAAACTAAGGAAAGTCCTTTATGAAAAAAATTGAAGCAATAGTACGTCCGCATGCTGTGGATGATATCCGCGAGGCTCTCCAAGAAGCAGGATTTCATGGAATGACCATGACCGAGGTCAAAGGCTTTGGGAGACAGAAAGGTCATACCGAAGTGTATCGCGGAGCAGAATATCAGGTAGACTTTTTACCAAAGGTAAAATTAGAAATCGTTGTTACAGATGAGCGAGTTGAAGAAGCTGTCTCTATCATAATCCGTAAGGCAAAAACAGGAAAGGTCGGTGATGGAAAAATTTTCATTTTGCCGGCAAATGAAGCGATACGTGTTCGAACAGAAGAGACAGGAGATGATGCATTATGAAAATAGATGCAAATGACTTGACTTGGATCATGGTGTCCACAGCACTTGTGATGTTGATGACACCAGGATTAGCATTATTCTATGGGGGCATGGTACGGCGTAAAAATGTTCTCGGAACAATTATGCAAAGTTTTATTGCGCTTGGCATTATCACACTGCAATGGGTCTTCTGGGGGTACAGCCTCTCCTTTGGACCAGACTGCGGACACATTATCGGAAATTTATCATGGGCTGGACTTTCCGGAGTCGGACTTACTCCAAATCCTGATTATGCAGCAACGATTCCACACCAGGCATTTATGATATTCCAAATGATGTTTGCGATTATCACACCTGCGCTCATCACCGGTGCAGTCGCCGAACGATTTAAATTTAAAACGTATATTGTATTTCTTCTTCTCTGGTCCACACTGGTATACGCACCCATCACACACTGGGTCTGGGGTGTCGGCGGATGGCTTCGATCAATGGGAACATTAGATTTCGCAGGTGGATTTGTTGTGCATATTAGCTCAGGATTTTCTGCACTTGCTGCAGCAATTGTTATAGGTAATCGCAAGAGTCATGGCCATGAGCATATGCCGCCGCATAATTTAACAATGACATTGACCGGCGCTGCATTGTTGTGGTTTGGCTGGTTCGGTTTCAATGCAGGCAGTGCATTGACATCTGGAACATTGGCTCTAACTGCGTTTATTAACACTCAATGTTCTGCTGCAGCGGCAACATTATCATGGGTTTTTATGGAATGGTATAAGCGCTCTAAACCGACTGTTCTCGGAGCAGGATCAGGTGCAATTGCTGGATTGGCTGGCATTACTCCTGCAGCTGGGTTTGTGACACCTCTCGCAGCAATATTCATTGGACTCTGTCTTGGTGTTTTATGCTATTGGGGAGTTTCATTAAAAAATCACTTTGGTTTTGACGACTCACTTGATGTTGTCGGCGTTCATGGCGTTGGCAGTTCATTTGGTGCAATCGCAATCGGTTTATTTGCAACAGTCACTGTGAATGCAGCAGGTGGAAACGGACTTTTCTACGGCGGCTCTTCTCTGCTCGGCATTCAACTGTTGAGTGTTGGAGTGACCATTGTATTCTCATTTGTCACGACATGGATCATATTAAAAATTCTTCAGAAAACTATGGGTCTTCGAGTTGAAGCTCAGGAAGAAGAGGAAGGATTGGATCTCAGCCAGCACGGTGAGAATGGTTATATCTTCTAAATCTTTAAGCCAAAAGATAGATGATGAGTGATGTCAGTCCCGCCTATCTGCTACAGATAGGCGGGATTCCTTACATCCAAGGGTAATGATCAGAACATAAGTCCTCACCGCACTAAGCTGAGACGCTACCACGGATTTGGGTCTCTCCCATAATTTTCATATATTAGACAAGGATGATTATTATTTCGAGTCATATAAAACTTACTCCACCGTAGCTTCTCCTCTGTTCTTCTGGGCATCTATGCATGCCCCGCTTTTCTTCTCTTCATAAAGAATCAAGCTTTCTCACTAGATTAATTATTGATGAAACAGACCGAACTTACACGACGCCGAACATTTGGTATTATCAGCCACCCCGATGCAGGGAAAACAACGCTCACAGAAAAACTATTATTATTCGGCGGTGCGATCCACACAGCAGGTGCGGTAAAAAGTAACAAGATCACAAAGACCGCAACATCCGATTTCATGGAGATTGAAAAACAGCGCGGTATCTCTGTGGCGACTTCTGTTATGGGTTTTGAATATAAGGGATACAAAGTTAACATCTTGGACACACCGGGACATAAGGATTTTGCCGAAGACACTTATAGAACTCTTACAGCCGTCGATAGTGTTATCCTTGTCATCGATTGCGTCAAAGGAGTAGAAGAGCAGACACGAAAACTTATGAATGTCTGCCGGATGAGAAGTATCCCTGTGATCGTGTTCATTAATAAAATGGACAGAGAAGGACGTGACCCTTTTGCACTCTTAGATGAACTGGAACATGAACTTGGTATTCATACACGGCCGCTCACATGGCCGATCGGTATCGGAGCGCGTTTTCAAGGTGTCTACAATCTTTTCGAAAAACAGTTAGAACTTTTTTCTCCCAATAAAACACGTATCTCCAACGATATCGTTGCCATCGACGATATTGAAAGTCAACTTCTTGACGAACATATTGGTGCAGATTCGGCCGAAAAACTTCGCGAAGAAATAAAAATCGTTGAAGGAGTGTACGAACAATTTAGCGAAGAGCATTACCGTGATGCGTACCTCGCTCCGGTATTTTTCGGCAGTGCTATTAACAATTTCGGTGTTAAAGAATTGTTGGATACATTCGTACAGATTGCTCCCTCTCCTCAACCGAGAGAAACAAGCATCAGAACAATCGACCCAGCCGAACGTTCATTCAGCGGGTTCATCTTTAAAATTCATGCAAACCTCGACCCAAACCATCGGGATCGTATTGCATTTTGCCGTGTCTGTTCCGGAAAGTTCGAACGGAACAAATATTATTTCCATACGCGGTTAGCCAAGGAACTTCGGTTTGCTACTCCGACAAGCTTTATGGCAAATGAAAAAAGCATTATCGATGAAGCATGGCCCGGTGATGTCGTTGGATTATACGACACAGGATACTTCAAAATTGGTGATACCCTCACGGAGGGCGAGCAGTTTGTTTTCAAAGGTATTCCAAGATTTTCCCCGGAAATCTTCCGACAGCTTATGAATAGAAATCCTTTCAAGGCAAAACAATTAGACAAAGGAATTCGGCAATTATCCGATGAAGGTGTCGCTCAACTTTTCCTTCGCCAGCAAGGAAATGTGAAGATTGTGGGAACTGTTGGTGATATGCAATTTGAAGTTATTAAATTCAGATTGCTGCACGAATACGGAGCGGAGTGCGATTTACAATCACTCAATATTTATAAAGCATTTTGGTTTACGTCCGGCAAGAAAGAACAATATGAACGATTTCTTTCTTTTCAGAATCCTCATATAGCGTATGACAAAGACGATCATCCGGTGTTTCTTGCAGAAGGCACATGGTCATTTCATACCGCACAGGAGATGTTTCCTGATATCGAATTTCATCTGACATCGGAATTTAAGCACGATACAGACATTGTTCAAAGCATCGGACAATGGGGAAAAAATTAGTGATCGTATTTTCGATCTAAAACAGATTGTATCGAGAAGAATTCGTTAGGACAATGTTCATCCATTTGTAGCCGAGGTCGACGACCTCGGCTTTTGGCCATTTGCAATCAACTTCCCAATCTTTTTTTCTTTGAGGTTGATCGTAAGCATTTTTATTCACTAATCACCTGTTAAGTTCTTGGGTGCAACTTTTTTATAACCTGCAGGGACTTCAAACTCGCTTGCGGCAGCTGTTTTCTTTTCAATCTTCGTCACTACTGTCGTAATCCCGATAATGGTTGTTTGGATAGGAAAGCCATCTATCTTCTTCATAGCGGCAACCATCTCGCTCGCCTTCGGCATCTGCACTGCCATCCGCTCACTAAATTCTTTCATGTCTTTTTGCATGCTGCTAAAACCAGGAACACTGGTTGTCGTCCATATACTTCCAACTTCTTTCCCGTTCTCTTTCATCGCATACTTGATGCACTCATACCCGCTGATGGTTTTCTTTTCGGCAGTTTTTATCACGTCGATTTTGGCACTTGGTTTTCCCGTACTTGCGCTCCCCATCATTTTTTCCATTGCTTTTCTCTGCTCGGGAGGCATTTTTTTTAATTGCTCATTCATCTCCGTCATCTTCCCTTCAAGTTTTTTATTCGCCTTCTTTGCGTACGCTTCCATCTCTGCAAAGGTCATCTCGGAATATTCCTTCTTCTCAGCATCGATAAGATACATCATTTCCTTGTCGAGGCGGAAAATTGATATGCTATTTTCGGACGATTGCCTTATCATATGCGGCCGATAGCTCGAAGTAGAATGTATTTCCCTTCCATTCGCCATTGGTACGGTCGTAGTACTTTCCCACGATAATCCTTGACTAACAACAATGCCGACATTGGCAATCATCAGCACTATTAGTATCGTTCTCCTTAAAGTATTTTTTTTCATTGCTGCTCCTTACAATTAGTGATTGAATGCATCTAATGTAAATAAATCGTTTTTCACTCTCAAGAAACAATCTTATTCTATCTTCTGTATTTATCGGTGTACCCATTGTGTACCGCATATCGTCTTCATCGGACAATATGGGCAAGATACGGACACATCGTTTGGCGCGAAGAAGGGAACATTGATATCAAGTATTTCCTGGAAGAGCCGTGCAAGAAATTTTTCGATCATGGGAAGTTCGTTCATCTGCTGCGTTGTATCATCGTACAATGGAACTTCGCTCGCTGATGTTATCATCTTCTCACCAAGATAGAGATATGCCGGCTTGATGTGTTCCACCGGTAGCTGCGATGCTTCTCTGTAGAATAGCAGATACAACGGCAATTGCAGAGAATACACTGCATCGCTCCATGTTGCACGATCATCAAAATTTAATTTATCAAATCGAATAGATTTCTTATTTGGGTTAGTACCAGTTTTATAATCCAGAATGACATATCCATGATTTCGTTCTTCAATGCGGTCGATACGCCCTTCGCACTTGCATCCGGCGATGCGCGCCGTGAAATTATTTTCCAGCGCATGAATAATCACTGGTCCTTGTTCGAGTACCTGGGTTTGATACGTTGTTAAGAAGTCCTTCATTCGACGGTGAATCTGTTGTTTTAAAAGAAACATAGCACCGCCAGGCTCTTTTCCAAATGTTTCTGCAAAGAGGTCTTCTATAAGGCCTCCCATGCGTACACAATCAAGGTTAGAGGTTTTCAACGGAATGTTGATCAAAGGTTCAAAATATTTTTTAAGAAGAGCATGCACAAACTGACCGATGTCTTTTGTTCCGAGATCATCCGATGCTTCCTCTTTTTCTTCCAACTTCAAAAGATAGCGATAATAGAACCGCAACGGACACCGCAGATAGGTATCAAGAGCGCTCGCGCTCAATGTGAACCCGCGCAGGAGTGACATAACCTGTTCAGACTTCTCCAAAGGAGTCACTAGTTCATTCGCCAGCTTCAAGGTATAATGAACTGTTTCGATCTGTTCATCGGAGGAACACGCTCGCTGCATTTTCTCCTCTTCCCACAACAGTTTTTCGACAAACCGGCTTCGCGTTGCATCTCCTGCATCGGTATAGAACAGATGCACATGCTTAGCACTTCGCACAAGGAGATTGAAATAGTGTTCCATCAGCGCATCCCGGTCGCGGCGCGTTTCCATTCCAAGACGTTCTCGCAATTGCTGAGGAAGCAGCATATCGCTCGTCGAGCTGCCAGGAAGAATTTCATCATTCACATTGAGAATATATACATCGTCGAACTGCAAGCCGCGGGTTTCCAGCATTCCGAGTACCTGGAGACCATGCAGCGGTGTGCCGGTGAACGGCACTTCCTGCATTCCAACATACTGCTGCAGAAACGTGAGATACCCTTGCATATCCCGGAACGACATGTTCCCGATCAAAGAATGTTCTATACTCTGGAACACTTCGATCATTGTTTCTGCGTAACGCCTGAATAACGGATGCAGCCGTGCAGTACTTTCTTCGTAGAGATAGGAAAGCAACGTAACAGATTTTTGTGCAAATTCGGTAAGTGAACCAACCTGATCAAATGCTCGTATGGTCTGATTGTGGATCGAACAGACATGCTGTTTGACTTGTTCCGGTGATATTGCCACCTGTTGTTGATTCATCACAAAGGCTACGTTCGTAAAGACATCCTCTGCTTGCTCAACATCCTTCAATGTGATAAGTTTTTTCGAACCATCACCTATTAATGTTGTTTCCATCGCATGGAATAGAATACGGGTCACGTCGGTACGCTGATTCCAGCGGATGTTCTTCGTATAGGGATGAAGAAGGAACTTGAGATATGATGAAGCCGAAAATGCATCGTTTTGTTTTGTGCCAAGAAGTTCAAGAAGGTTGCTGAAAAATCCAAAGATCGGTGTCCGGACAACAGGATAACCAAGCGCAATGTTATATTCTTCCTCGGCCAGCAAAGCGAGCGTTTGGTGATACACCGGAAAGAGAGAATCGGGTGCAGGTAGAACGATGACTGAATGTTCATCCAGAGGAGTTCCACTCTTCATCTGACGTTCAATACACGCCGAGAGGGCAAATACCTGGCCATGGTTATCAGATGCTTTCGTATAATGAATTTCCGGCTTCGGTGTATGTTCATCTATGATGCTATCGGATTGATACACCATCCAGACATTGAGGTGCTTTTCAATCTCTTGAAAGATGATTTGTTCGGAATGCGTCTGCTTAAAGAGTCCGGCAATAACGATTTTTGAATATTCGGTCAGATCAATTTCGCGAATATGGTCTGCTACATCAACATAGCGCATAGCGCGCGTCGCATACCCCGATTCATTTGCGAGCGCATAGAACTGTTTGTAGTATGCCTGAAGAGAAAAGAGCCGATTGTGTGTCAGCATACCTAATTCTTCTTCAATCCGCCGATTCGGTAGATGAGCAAGATAAAGTTCTTCCAATTCACCAAGAAGCTTCATTCCAAGCGGAAAGAACTCATCGAATGCTGTAAAATGTTCGCCGCCCAATCGCTCACTCAATCCTGTGTGAACACGATACAGCAAAGTAATCGCATCCATTGATTCCAGATTGGAATTCGGCTTGTCATAAATTTGCTGGTACAGAGAAAGCACAAAGTCATCGACAGAAAATATTTTTGGCGGGATAAAGCTGGCTCCAACACGCACTGCGAGTTCTTTACGAAGAAAATGTGCAGGACGCTTTCCTGGAAAAATAAGTGCTATTCGANAATAATCTTGTACATCCTTCGGCAGCTGATCAACAACCGTCTTGACAAGAGAATCATGCGGGCCTATAATAATGCGTTCGTTCATGCTACCACTCGCATATGATTCCTGTCAACAAATATAAGAATACCTTGGATATTCTGCTTCGGATAATAACTCTTGAGAATATTTCTATACTGTTGAATCTGCTCGTTATATCCTTCTTTCTCACCGCCTGTTTTGAAATCGATAACCGTAACGGTATTCGTGTCAACAACAATACGGTCCATCCGAAATAATGCGCCTTCTGCATTGACAAATTCCTGCTCATTGAGGATTGTTCTTCCTGCCTGCGGAGTAAACCAATGTTTTATTTCGGGCGACGATAAAAATTCCATCAATATATTTTGCGCCTGAAGAATATCTGCCTTTTCAGCAATATTCTTCTCTTGTTCCTTGAGAAGAGTACGAAGAGTTTCTTCGATATGTTCATCAACAAATTCTACCTTTGATAAAACTGCATGAATGAGATCGCCGCGCTGCCGTTCATAGACAGCTAACTTTTCTGCACTCGCCGTTTCCATCGTGACGGATCGTGTGGCAAATCGCTTTTCCGCGTGCGGCGTGAGAATCGAATCCTTCTTATGAACATGCGGCTTGGATGTCTGTTCGTATCCTCTCTCCGGCAGAAACTTTGAGGGTTCGTCGTACTTCTCACTTTTTACACTGAGAACATACATCTCTTCCCGCGCGCGCGTCAATGCAACATAGAGTTTATTCAGATCGTCCACATCATTCATCAATCGGTGCTCGTTATATAATTGCCGGAATTCCTCTACTGACTCAGTCTCTTTCGTCGTAATGTGAAGCAGCCGTATTCCATCCGTCTCTTCCTTGAGAATGCAGGACGATGTATTCCTCTTTGTGTCATACAGGAGAACAATCACCACGCGGTTGCCAAGGCCTTTTGCTTTATGAATCGTCATAACTTCCACAGCGGCGACTCCACGGGGAAGGACGATATTCCATGAGTTGTCATCGCTTTCCTCTTCAGCAAACGCGAGGAAATCTTTGAGATTGTTTTGTCCACGATCCTCAAAATTCTTGATAACATCGAGCACCTTTGCCAGCGTTGCTTCTTCTTGATGCATGATCG
>JGI20214J51650_10002192_pt1 | contig 12340 bp, 13 predicted proteins | sample WetSurMetagenome_FD_51650 | JGI IMG/M metagenome (IMG submission 51650)
GAGAAATCCAATACAGGAGATCAGGACCAGATACTCGATCATTATAGAATTATTCACCCGATACCAAAAAAAGGAATCTGAAGAACCTCGATGGTTTATTTNTAAAGGCGGGGCCTCAATGAAGGAGATACATCATCGGCTTTGTACNAAGAATTANGGNGGGTCCTGTTTTTCCCCGATAAAAGAGTTAATCACCTTTGCTGGCGCATGCTGTACCGATGTTCTGTCCTGAATGTAAAAGTATGCTCATATCGTCGGGGGGTCAGTTAAAATGCCGGAAATGCGGTTATATCCGTAAGATTGATGATGGCGATCAGATGAGGCGCAAAGTTAAGCGCAGTGAGAATGAGATTGTCATCGTGGAAGAGGAAGGTCAGGTAAAGACGATGCCGACCATCCAGATAAAATGCCCCAAGTGCGAAAATAACCTTGCCATCTGGTGGCTCCGCCAGCTCCGTGCAGCCGACGAAAGTGAAGTTCGCTTCTTCCGTTGCACCGAGTGCAGTCATACCTGGCGACAATACGACTGAAGATAATCAATGTATATACTCCTCTTTTCTCAACAAAAGGGACACCAGGCTGCATGAAAATAAATACCCGCGGCTATGCTGACGGGTACCAGAACGCAAATACGAATTACAAAAAACTGAAGAAGTGAAAACATTTTTTTTTTNCCGGGGGTATTTCCCGGCTCAGGTTTTGAGAACGGTATAATCCGTTTGTGATCCATCCATCATTCCCGGATTAGTCTGTTATCTCATAAGGGGGACAAGATCATCATAGACACGATAGGTCCTGCCATCAGACATCTGTGCAATGATTTCCACACGGTCAGTGTCTTTGGATCCGTCAAGGGTTATCTCGTTTATCCCCTTTAAGGGCTGGATAATGCCCGTTGCAAACGATCCGTCAGGATGGCTGACCTTTATCTCCGCAATTTTTATGCTGCCCTCCCCGGCACTTCCTGCGAAAACAACTGAGATCTTTGCAGTTATCGGATTTTTCTGGACCTGAAAGTACAGCTTCTGGTCCGAGGGTACCAGCTGCGTTGGCAGGGGGACGAGAGCACGGGAGGGCGGGGAGGTCTGGATTGTCCTGACTGGTGTCGGTTCCGGGAGGGGTGTTATCACCGCCTCTGTCTGATTTTTGGGAGTGCTGAAACCACCGATTTCCATGAACTTCGGCATTCCGATAAAATACACGACAGCCATAATGATTATTACCACGATGCATCCCGCAATAACTCCTGTCCTGATGTTCCGTGGTTTTGGTGTTACCTTCGGCTTTCCCGGAGAGAAAAACAGTGCGTCATCGACGACTTCTGATGATTCCTGTTCTGAAAGAGCATCCACCGGTTTTTTTACCTCGTGGTGCAGGGGAGGGTGAGGTTTTAACGCATGGTAGGATTCCAGCGTCTCATCCTCCCCGTATCCATCCCCGTATTGTTTCAATAATTCTTCCGTTTCAGGTTCCTGAATTTCCCTGCTGTAGTGGTGCGGAATCTCAACCTCACCGGAAACACGGCCTTCTTCCTCGGTGTCTTCCTCGTAACCTTCCGGTAATTCCTCCGTGTCTGGTTCAGGAATTTCCTCCTCATCAGGTTCCGATGCGCTATCATCAACCGGCCCGGTGTTCTCTTCACCAGAGGGTTTGAGTGAATCAACCGGTTCCGGTACTTCCCCAAGGATAACCGGGGCTCCACACAAATCGCAATACTTTACCGGAGCGGTGAACTGAGTGCCGCATTTGCTGCAGGTTAACAGTACTGGTATTTTCGTCCTGCAGGTTGCACAGAATTTATCGCCGGGCCCTACGGGTCTGCTGCAGGTGGGGCAGGTTCGTTTGAATTTTGCCGGCGAGTCCGGATTCTGCATGAAACGCAGTTTAGTTTTCTCGTATTAAAAGGTGGTTGTCAGGTCAGAAAACAGGTAACGCTGCCCTTTTGGCAGAGCTTTTAAGAAGCGCTATCACGGTGTATTCGCCCGCATCATGAGCGCCAAAAGATCCGGAAGAAAACAACCCGGATACATTCAATTAAAAAAAAGAAGAACCTGTCAAAGAGGAAACAGCGAATACAATGGGGAGTGAGAAGATACCCTAAGAACTGGAATAATTTCATTCCGGTCTCCTGCTGCCGTATCAAACCAGTTTCCATCTGGTGCTCAGGATATATGACTAAAAATCCGGTGGCACCCATCTGCAGAATTTTCTTTCGTGACTCATCCGATACATGTCAAAAAGAAATGAGTCCGCCGGTTTTTGAAATGGGTATGGCATATTCTAACGATTGCCATTTCTTCGCAATTTATCAAAAAAATTCTTTGATGACGCTCCTGGGGGCGTCAGCATTTGCCTCCGCCCCCGCCGCTGTGGCGACCCCAAAGATGCAATAGATATCAATAATCCCAATAATAGCCGAAAATCCATTTTTTAAAAGAAATACGTATTCTGGCTGAATTTGGTATCTCATAGTATTCATTTTTTCACGTTTTACATCTAATTTTTATTTTTTTAGTGGTTCCATCGGGACTGTATCCTTGAATTTTCCGGAAAGGGGGAACCTAGTCTACTGGTGCATTTGATGGCTGGTTCTGGAAGCTAAGGTAAATGCAGGATCAACGTCACCCAACAAATCACTACAAAGGAATGGTTTGAATCTTTACCTTAATGTGCTACCAATAATGTCCCTTTGTTCAAGGCTGGTCTGATAATCGGACAGGTCATGTCTCCGGGCAGGGAATCAATGCTTCGATCATCATCGAAATGCACGGTATATGTATGATGAGGCACAAAAGAGCGCGCTGAATTTCATCATGGCATTCCAACGATGCTATCCGGGAAACCTGGCAGAGCACAGAATGTTTTGTTTTTTTTTTGGCAGAAATCCCCGCGATAATTTTTCGCACATGCAAAAGTCAGNTTTTTCCGGAATTTAATAGTAAAATTTTTTATGATTTATTGGAGTAATCTGCTAAATATCGGTGTTTTAACAATGTGGCTTTAATGTATCATGGTCCTCTTTTCCACCATTGAAAAGTGCCTTGAAACCTAAAAACCATCAACCCAACTTTTTAAATACTGTTTTGTGGCATTTATAAATATGAAGGTCAGGCCAGAAGATTCCCTCAAGATCGAGAACATTGTCGCATCCGCAAAGGTGACTGATTACCTGGATCTCCCCATGCTTGCAACAAAGATTGAAGGCGCCGAGTATAACAAGAAGAGATTCCCCGGTGTTGTTCTCCGCATGCAGGATCCCAAAATAGCGGCTCTTGTTTTTGGGTCAGGTAAAGTGGTACTCACAGGGGCAAAGAGTGTCAGCAGCTTAAGTAAGGGTCTCAACATCCTTGGTGATAAACTGCGGGGGCTTGGGATCGATATCCCAAAAAAACTTGAATATAAGATCCAGAATATCGTAACATCTGCGGATCTTGCAACGCCCATCAACCTGAATAAGATTGCAGTCGGTTTCAACCTTGACAAGATAGAATACGAGCCTGAACAATTTCCGGGGCTCGTATATCGCCTTGATAACCCAAAAGTAGTGGTGCTTCTCTTCGGATCGGGGAAATTGATCATTACCGGTGGCAAGGAACCTGAAGATGCGAAAAAAGCAGTGGTAAAAATTCTGTCGGATCTCCGCAGCCTTGGCCTGATCTAACCATCAACTCCCCAATTTCAATTGTTATATCAGGTGGTCATAACTATCTGAATTGTTTTATACCCCCTCATGCTTTTTCAGACAATATGATTAAAACTTATATATAAAAATTTCTCAGAATGCCTATCAATAAAGAAGAATATATATGAACAATAAGATATTATAAAAAGTAACATTTGTGTTTTTATGTGGATGTGATGTATGAGAACTGAAAATGTAATGTATTTCACGGAAAAAGAAGAGGAATTTGCAAACCTCCTCATCGAGATTGGGACCAAGAGAAATGTTGCAAAGGTGCTGGTATTCCTGGCAAATACGCCGGAAGCAACCTCGCGGGCAATTGAGCGGGGCACAGATCTCCGTCAGCCGGAAGTCAGCATCGCTATGCGATACCTGATTGACCAGAACTGGATCACAAGTCGTGAGAGCAAGGCAGAAAGCAAAGGGCGGCCGGTAAAGATTTACGAGCTGGCGAGGCCGATTCAGGAAATCATGGACAGTATCGAAAAAGAGAAGAAAAAAGAAGCAACTACCCAACTCGCACTCGTCCAGAAGTTACGGGAATACATCCGCTGAAGTAATAACAGAACATTTTTTTTGGCTGCCGAAAATAACGGTCGTCTTCCTTGTAAAACTGCTGAATATTCCGCTTTCAAGTACACCGGATATTCTTTTGAGGTTATTTTCCATCTCTTCCGGATCAGAAATGTCCCTGAAATCACAATCTATGATAAAATTTCCATTGTCAGTTATGACCGGGCCATCCTTTTTGATGCCATCACGAAGACGGGGGATACACCCGAGGGCCCGAAGATGATTCATGACAGGACGGATCGCAAAGGGAAGCACTTCTACCGGAACGATCCCTGAGAGCACCGGAACCTTTTTTTGTTCATCTACAACGATCACCAGTCGGAGCGCGGCAGCTGCAACACATTTCTCCCTGGTGAGTGCGGCACCTCTGCCTTTTATGAGGCGAAGATGACCATCCACCTGGTCTGCGCCGTCTATTGCGAGATCAAGCACTGGTGAATCGTCAAGCGTGGTAAGGGGAATCCCGTATTCACGGGCACGGAGTGCCGTCTGGAAGGATGTCGGGACCCCTGAGATCTTCAGTCCGTCACGAACCCTCGTGGCAAGGCGGTCCAGGGAATAAAAAACTGTGGATCCTGTTCCAAGACCAAGGACCATCCCGTCCTCCACCATGTCTGCCGCCAGATAGCCTGCTGCACACTTTGCCGCATTCAGTACCTGTGTAGTATCATCCATCCACCAGATAATTATCAGTGTATCATGATTAATTCTGTGAATTATCGGGCAGAATTAACGCGTCAGAGAAATGATGAATAGCTGAAAAAGTGTTTCACCGGAGCCGACATAAAAAACAACAATCATTCCAGGAATAGTCGCTGAGCTTCAGGTTCAGCGTTATAGGCAGTACAGTCGAGGGTAATGGGTGTGATTGAGACATTGCCTTTCCGGATGGCGTGGACATCAGTTCCCTCTTCTGCATCTTCAATAAGCGGCCCGTTGATCCAGAAGTACGGGCGGCCCCGGGGATCAAACCGTTTTTCAACGCCGGTATGAAACAATTTCCGGGCGAGCCGTGTGATCTCATACCCCCCTCTCACGTCAGAAGGTATATTGACATTTATTACATCGGCGTGGGGACAGAAACCGCGGGCCAGCACACGGGATGCGACATCCCTCACGATTTTCTTTGCCGTATCAAAATTCTGTTCATGGTGACGGGGGTCATCGAATTTGTCGCCCTGATCCTCAACCTGGAGCGAGAAGGCAATCCCCTTTGTTCCCTGATTGGAACCCTCAAGCGCAGCACCAACCGTGCCGGATGTCATGATCGATTCAAAGGAGAGGTTCTCACCGATATTAATTCCGCTTACGATGAGCGCCGGGTTGAGGCGGAGTGCATACAGGCCGATGATGACTGCATCGGTAGGTTTTCCTGCCACCGACCAGGCCGGAATCCCGTTCATCATGATCCGGCTAGACCGCAATGGTTCAAAGATTGAGATCGATCGGCCCACTGCACTCTGCTGGGTTGCCGGTGCAACTACGGTCACATCGGCTATCGGTGCGAGGGCTTCGTATGCAGCCCAGAGCCCGACAGAACTCACGCCATCATCATTCGTCAGCAGGATAGAGGGTTTCATCTGCATTCACGTATGCACCGCACTCCTCAAATAGTTCACCGATCGGATAGGGTAATTTTCTTCTGCGACATAGTACAGATGATGAATATCCTGCTTGCCGAATACGCGACTGCTCACGATCCTCATCTTGCCCGGGAAGGGGCTGCAATGCTCGCCGTGTTACACGGGAGCTTTGAGCGCTGCGGATACCATGTTGTACTGCCGGGGAACGGGGACTTTGGTGCCGAGATAAACCGCCTTGCTCCCTCGTGTGATATGGGCCTCGTGATTGCTCCGGATCATCTCCTTGCGGAATTTACCCGGATCCTTGAACAGCACACCCACAATCTCGGCTGCGGGTTCATGACCGTCGCGCTCTGCGCCAACAAGGTGCAGACCGGAAAAATCCTCAATTCGCATGGCATTCCGGTGCCGCCGGATTCCCGGACGGGAAAAAGGGTAATCAAGCCGGTGAAAGGCTGTGGTGCACAGGGGGTTCGGATATCGGATAGCCTGCCGGANCCCGGTGAATTCTCGCAACAGTATATCGAAGGTGAGCACTTCTCGGTCAGTATCGTTGCNAGCCGTGTGGTCGGCGATGCATGCCTGTATTTTTCCGGAAAACCTCCGCTGGTGCTGGCGGTTAACCAGCAGTATATTGAAACAGGATGTGAAGGGGAGATCCGGTACCTGGGTGGTGAGACCCCTGTACATCCTGCCCGGGAAGAAGAGATACGTGCAGTGGCAGAAAACGTGGCGGCGGTGCTCGGGTGCCAGGGATATTGCGGTGTCGATGTTGTCGTGGCCGATAAGGTATATGTCGTGGATGTCAACCCGCGAATCACCACAAGTCTTGTGGGTATTGCAGCCTGTATGGAAGAAGAGATTGCGGATATCATTGTGGCTGCATCGAAAGGGGGAGGACCGGATAGTGTACATATGACAGGACGCGCCCGTTTTGACACGCAGGGAAAGGTTACACGGATATGATCGGGATTGATGTAGGGGGCGCAAACCTCAAGATTGTCGATGACCATGGTGTCCACCTCCATTACTGTCCGCTATGGGAAAAGGCGCCGCTCACCAGCCTGCTCACCCACTATGGTACTACTCCTTCAGATCCTGCAGCCGTAGTGATGAGCGGGGAACTCGCTGACTGCTTTGAGAGCAGGATGGAAGGTATCGCTTTCATTGTAAACGCGGTGAAGACTGCATTTCCTTCTGCCCGTTTTTACGGCACTGATGCCCGGTTCCACGACCATGCCGTACCCGGGCTCGGCGCTGCCAACTGGCTGGCATCGGCAGATTACCTGCGGGCAGAGTATCCGGCAGCTGTCCTTCTTGATATTGGGAGTACAACTGCTGATATTGTTCCCCTGACCAGTTTTTCATCCCTGAAAGGTCTGACCGATCTGCTCCGGCTCCAGAAGGGGTACCTCATCTACACAGGAATGCTCAGGGGAAATATTGCCACCCTCCTGCAATCAGTAAACCTTGACGGTGTGGAAACTCCGGTAAGTTCTGAGTATTTCGCTTCCAGCGCAGATGCACATCTTGTGCTTGGTCACATCACCCATGAACACTATACCTGCGATACCCCGGATAAGAAAGAAAAAACCAGATCCGCCGCACTTCGCCGGCTGGCACGGGTTGTCTGTGCGGATCTGGATGAGATCGGGACAGACGGGGCATACCGGATTGCCAGGGCATTCTGGGAAAAACAGCGGGGATTGATCTGCGATCAGGTTCATCGCATTGCAGCCAGGTCTGCCGCCCGGCAGATAATTGTCGGTGGTATCGGGGCACCCCTCTTTTCCCGTGAACTGGATGGCATTGATCTTGAAGAAGAACTGGGACCCTGTGCTGACGCCCTGCCGGCATTTTCTGTGCGGGAGGTCGCTCTACGGAGTTGATATGCCGGGAAAATGGCGGGAGCACATGTCCCGGCAATTCAAGGGTAAAGATATGATCCCCGAGTCTTCCCCCGCGGTGATTGTATGCTGAAACTCTGGCAGATAAGCCTTATCCTGGTGGCAGGATCCCTGGCGGTTACGTTGGTATTATGGACGCTCGGGCTGCCGTTTTTCTTTGTTGTCCTTTTTATCCCGCTCATTCCCCTGTTCTGGCGACAGCCGGAGATCCGGCGTTGTCCGGTATGCGGATGGGAAACCACAGGCAGCGAGCGTTTCTGTCCCTGGGATGCCACCCTCCTCCCCGAACCGGGTAGTAAGATCGGCAAGTGAGAGTATCGATAAGGGGAGGTGGATCCCGAAGAGGTCGGTAGTGGACACGGGGGGAAATGTTCTCAGTGCATAATTCCGTACCGTACCACGGTCTATCACGATACCAAAGTGCAAAAGATGTGCTGCTACGCGATTGTACGGCATCGTAGCCCCCAGTGCCCTGCAGAGATCGACCAGGGGGGAGCCGATTCTTGTCGCCGGATAAAATGGTTCATCGGCAAAACAGAGGGCATGGCACTCACGACAGGTGAATCGTTTGACAAAAACATATACAGGCACCAGGATGTCGTTTTCCTTCAGGATGGCAAACTGTTTCTTCTTTGTATCGTATCCTGACAACCTGCCCCCGCAGAAAGGACAATCGCTCCTGGTGTCAAACACTATCCCATCGCATGCCATAATACCACCCATAACAATATCCCTCAGGAGCGGAGGGATGCGAAACCGGTTCATACTCGTGCGCGTGACATCATGATTCACGGTTATGTATCAAATACTATAGATTTACTTTAAAGCGGGATTAACTGGGAGAAATTTTATCTCTCTCTCCGGATAATTCTTTGAACCCCCTTCTATTAATCACTTTTGGCCAGAATTTCATTATGTTTAAATACCCTCAACCCAAATTTTTTTTGTTCGAGGTTAGAACATGGAAATGAATTACGTACCAACTACATGTCCTTATTGCGGGACGGGTTGCGGTCTCAACCTTGTTGTCAGAGACAAGAAGGTTATAGGTGTTGCACCATGGCACCGCACTCCTGTTAACGAGGGCAAGCTGTGTCCTAAGGGGAATTATGCCTGGGAATTTATCAACTCCCCGGACCGGCTTACCAAGCCGCTGATCAAGAAAGATGGCAAGTTCGTTGAGGCGAGCTGGGATGAGGCGTACAAACTGATTGCATCCAAGTTCAAATCCTACAAGGGAGATGAGATGGCATGTCTTGCTTCCGCACGGGTCTCCAATGAGGAGAACTACCTGATGCAGAAGTTTGCGCGTGCGGTCTTAAAGAGCCCCAACGTCGACCACTGCGCCCGGCTCTGTCACGCATCGACGGTTGTCGGCCTGGCAGGGGCATTCGGGTCCGGTGCAATGACCCAGTCGATTGCAGACATTGCCCAGTCAAAATGCCTTCTTATTATCGGCAGCAACACCTTCGAGCAGCACCCGCTGATCGGGCGCCGTGTGATGCAGGCGAAGATGAACGGTGCAAAGATCATCTACGCTGACCCGCGGCTTACGCCAACAGGGAAACAGGCTGACCTGTTCTTACAGTTCTATTCCGGCACCGATGTGGCATTGCTGAACTGCTTCATGCAGCAGATCCTCAAGAACGGCTGGGAGGCCAAGGACTTCATCAAGAACCGGACCAAGGATTTCGAGAAAGTCAAAGAGATCGTGATGAAGGATACCTACAGCCCCGAGAATGTCTCGAAAATCACCGGTGTTCCCGTAAAGGACATTCTCACCGCGGCCGAGTGGTTCGGCAAGTCCGGCCAGTCCGCGATCCTCTACTCGATGGGTATTACCCAGCACACCACGGGTGTTGACAATGTCAAGTCGGTTGCAAACATCCAGATGCTGACCGGCAACCTGGGAAGGCCCGGCACGGGCATCTGTGCACTGCGTGGCCAGAACAACGTGCAGGGTGCCTGCGACATGGGTGCGCTTGCAAATGTATACTCCGGCTACCAGTCCGTCATTGTTCCCGACATGAAGAAGAAGATGGAAACTGCATGGGGCTGTGAGATCGCCGAGGGTAAAGTCGGCTTAACGGTCACCAAGCTGGTCAATACTCTCGCTGACGAGCCCGGCAAGGTCAAATGCGTTTATATCATGGGTGAGAACCCGATGCTTTCAGACCCTGACCTGCACCATGTGGAGAAGGGGATGAAGAACGTCGAGTTCATGGTCGTGCAGGATATCTTCCTCACCGAGACCGCCCAGTTCGCAAACGTTGTCCTGCCTGCGGCATGTTACGCAGAAAAAGATGGTACACAGACATCAACCGAACGCCGTGTCCAGAAGTGGAGAAAAGCACAGGACCCGCCCGGCGAGGCAAAAGCAGACTGGCAGATCTTCTGTGAACTGGCAAAGCACATGGGATACGAGAAACAGTTCCCGTATAAGAGTGCTGAAGATGTCTTTAACGAGATCGCCAAGGTCACCCCCTCGTATGGCGGCATGAGCTATGCCCGTCTGGAAAAACCCGAAGCTCTCCACTGGCCATGTCCGACAGCTGAACACCCGGGTACCCCGATCCTGCACAAGGAGAAGTTTACCCACCCGGACGGTCTTGGCATTTTCACGCCCATCGAGTGGAAACCCCCGGCAGAAGTTCCGGACAAGGACTACCCGCTGATCATGACCACCGGTCGCTGTATCTGGCAGTGGCACACCGGAACCATGACCCGGCGCTCCGAAAGTCTGGAACGCGAAGAGCCTACAGGATGGGTCGAGATCAACCCCGAGGATGCAAAGGCTCTGAAGATCAAGGACAAGGAGATGGTCAAGGCGATCACCCGACGGGGAGAGATCACTATCGGTGCCCGTGTCACAAAAGACATCAAGAAAGGTGTGGTCTTCATGCCGTTCCACTACGGAGAATGTGCGGCAAATCTGCTGACCAACAACGCTCTTGACCCTGTTGCGGCAATTCCTGAGTTCAAGGCCTGTGCTGTAAGAATCGAGAAGATTGCGGAGGCGAAGTAACATGGCAAAGAAAGGCGATATGCTCTACGCATGGACCAATGACGCCGATATCCAGGCGAAAGCCGAACTTGGCGGCGCTGTTACCGCACTCTGGAAACATGCACTTGAAACAAAGGCAGTCGATGCAGTACTGGCGGTAAAGAAAGGTATGGATATCTATGATGCCCGGCCCGTACTCATCACCAACCCAGCAGACTTAAAAGACACTGCAGGCTCCCTTCACTGCGGAACGCTCCTGATGTCGAAGCTGGTCAAGAAATATCTTGACGGTGCCAGCATCAAGAAGATCGGTGTAACAGTCAAGGGTTGTGACATGATGGGGTTCTACGAGCTGGCAAAACGCAAGCAGATCAACCTCGATAATGTCATCATGATCGGTGTCAACTGCGGAGGATCTGTCAGCCCCGTTAAAGCCCGCAAGATGATTACGGACAAATTCGGTGTTGACCCCGACACGGTCCACAAGGAAGAGATCGACAAAGGCCAGTTCATCATCGAGTACGAAGGCGGACACAAAGGTATCTCGATTGACGAGCTCGAGGAAGCAGGATACGGCCGCAGGTCCAACTGCCGCCGCTGCAAACTCAAGATTCCCCGCCAGGCAGATCTCGCCTGCGGTAACTGGGGGGTTATCGGAGACAAGGCCGGTAAGGCAACCTTCATTGAAGTGTGCAGCGATAAGGGTGCACTTCTCGTCTCCAGTGCAGTGAAATCCGGCATTCTTGCAACCGATGCAGCGAACCCCAAGGGTCTTGAGATCCGGGGAAAAGTCGAGCACGCAATGCTGAAGCTCGGCGACAAGTGGCGCAAACACGACTTTGAGGGTCTCGGCGATGGCAAAGAACGCTTAAAGAAGATCATGACCGAAACATCCCGGTGCATCAAGTGCTACTCGTGCATCGAGGCATGCCCGATCTGCTATTGCGAGGACTGCACAACCAAGAACCCGGCCTATGTCACACCGGGGCAGCTCCCGCCCAATTTCATGTTCCACCTCATCCGGTTCGCCCACATCGCGGACTCCTGCGTGAACTGCGGTCAGTGCGAGGAACTCTGCCCTGCAGAGATCCCGAATGCACTCTTCATGCATGCCCAGCAGGTCGAACTCGAGAAGATGTTCGGCCATGTGCCCGGCGTGAACATGGAACTCCCGCTCATGGCAATGGTCGAGGAACGGGAGGAACGTGCACGACTGCACAATACCGGCAGCGACATGATCTACGAGAATGTGTTCAACCCTGTCCCCAAATAATCCAAATACTTTTTTGTTCTCTCGTTTTTTTTATTTTTTCAAAAATCCAGGATTATCAACCGTGTCGTAGTGCATTGAACCCTGCCGCTCCCGAAGGGATCCCCCTCGACGGTTTAAGTACCTAAACACCGTAACCTTTCTGTCCGCCGTGCCTAAAAGAGGCCCTGAATCGGGTATCATTCACAGAGAGACGGTTTCAGGGTTCTGGAAGCATCTTGAGATGTTCATAAATTTTTTTTGGTGATGTGTTTTTGTAGCCCCTCCTTTTTTCATAACCACATCCATGAATAATACTCCAATCGATAGTTATCACGCTCC
>JGI20214J51650_10002196_pt1 | contig 12325 bp, 12 predicted proteins | sample WetSurMetagenome_FD_51650 | JGI IMG/M metagenome (IMG submission 51650)
CCTTCTTCCTCCTGCGGAATTAAAAAAAGGCGTCCAAAGCCTAGCTTTGGACGCCTTTATCCAAAAAGTAACGGTTCCGTTACCAGAGTTGCAGAAACGTGTCAAGCACTTTCATCGACGCCCCGGGAGATGATGATTGCCTCGGCGATCTGGCGAAGGGGCCTGCGCATGTTCATGCTCATCTGCTGCATTTTCCGGTAGGCCTCATCGCCGCCGGTCCCGCTTTCGGCCGCCAGGATGTCCTTTGCCCTCTCGACGAGTTTGCGCGACTCGAGTTCCTCCTGGATGACCCGGCTCCGGACGAGCAGCTCCGTATTCTCGATGGCGATCGCGGCCTGGTTGGCAATCGTCGTGAGGACCGTGACCTCGGGCTCCGTGAAGTCGTGGGGCCGGGAGGTGTAGCAGTTGATGACCCCGATGACCCGGCTCTTTACGGCCAGGGGCACCGAGAGAAGCGACACGAGCCCTTCCTTGCGGGCCATCTCGGGGTAGAGGTAGTCGTCTCTCACCCTGACATCGCGTACGATGGCGGGCTGGTTCTCCGAGACCACTTTCCCGACGATCCCCTTGCCGACATCGATGATTCGCTTTTTGTTGTATTCCTTGCTGATGCTCTGGGTGGCCTTGACGTGGAGCTTGCCGTCGTCATCGATGAGCATGAGGGAACAAATNTTGGACTCCATGACCTCGGCGGTCACGGTGACGATCAGGCGGAGGATGTCTTCGAGGTACTTCTCCGATGTGATGGCCCGACTGATCGTGAGAAGCGCGCTGATCCTGCTCTCCGCGGCGGAGGTCTTCCCGCCGTCGGGCTGGCTGCAATCTTTTTCAGGTGTTTTTTTCCGACCCATAAACCGAGAACCCCGCCTGGGCCCGGGGACGGGCTCCGTTGCCCATTACAAATTCGCTCCTGCCCCCTATAGCACTGCCGGGCCGAAATGCAATAAAAAACACCGGCCCGGAAGGATCAAGNCCTTCGACGGCCCAGGATGACCGTTCGAGGATTTTCATTTGCATGCTTGCNCCTGAAAACGCTCAACGGCTCCCAGGTCTGCCCTTCGACTCGAACACAAGACAAGCCTCGCCCGAACTGCTCACAACGGCAGCAGAGGGCATCTCCCGGGACTTGAAGCCCATGGCCTGGCAGCCATAGGGGTGGGCCGGCTCGTGGGTGATGAAGAAGTGCCGGCATTCGAAGCAGTTGATTTTCTTGCCCTCACGTTGTTCGTCGTTCAAATCGCCCCTCCCCGCTTCCCCGGCTACTTACACACTTTTTCACTCATGTGAGCGACTGCAGATACGTTGCCAGGTTNACCTGGTCGTTGGTGATCCTCAGCTTCTTCCGGATGTTCTCGCGGTGGCGGTTGACGGTTGCCGCGCTCACGCCCCGGAGGTGCGCGATGTCCTTGGTGCGCATCCCGTTGCGGATCATGTTGCAGACACTGATCTCCGTGGGGGACAGCGAGTGATAGTGGTTTACGACNTTGCTGATGAAAGGCGACGTCGTTTCCTCGAGGCTGTTGCGCAGGATCTCCACGTACTTGCGCTGGGCCTTCGGGACCTCGACCGACAGGGCGTGGAGGATCGGCATGATGACCTTTTCGATATTGACCTGCATGTCGCGGTAGATCTGCTTCTTTTCGTCTTCGATCTTGGCCAGGACGGTGCGAAGGGCCGCGTTGGCCTCCTGCAGGGCCAGCCGCTCCAGCGAAAGCTGCTTGTTGATCTCCTGGAGCTCCTTCTCCGCGGCGATGCGCACGGCAATGGCGCCGATCCGCGTGGCGACCTCGTCGATGAGGACCCGCTCCTCCTTCAGAAATGGACCCTCGTCCGCGGCAGGACGCTCCTCCAGGTAGAAAATCGTCACGTCCCCCACCGGCCGGTTGTGGACGAGCACGGGCGATATCTGCCGCCACTTCGTGAGCTTGAAGTCCCGGCTCCTGTAGGTCCTGTCCTCAAGGACGATCCGTGCGCTGGCGATCTCGGGGTACTGCCACGAGAGGGGCAGAAGCTCCACGAGGGCCTTCAGAAAGTCGTCCATCGAGTCGTGGTGGCGCTCGGCGAGGCGTGCAATCCCGTAGAGGCAGTTCAGCTCCTTGATGCGCTCCCGGAGCGCAATGTCGATCTTTTCCGGCTCCTTGTCCTCAATGAAGGGGATTTTCCAGAGGTTGGCGAGGTAATCGCGGGGGTTGAAGTTCTCCGGGACCTCGCCCTGGGGTCGTTTCGAACGGGTTTCAGCCATCGTGCATCCTCCCCGGTTCAGAAAATATGGGCATTACATGAGCACTTACTGGGCAATTAGTTACCCATATAAAATAGGCAATACATGAGCATTATACCCGCATTTACCGATCGCAACATAACAGTTAATAGGCGACAAGGCAAGAAGGAAAATCCGATCAAGGAGGTCACCATGCCCGCGACCAAAATGGATTCCATCCTGGAAGGACGGCGCAGTCAGCCGCACATGCTCATCGAGGTGCTGCTGGATCTGCAGGATCAGGAGGGCTACCTGCCCGAGGATGCCCTGAAGACCGTGTCCAAGGAACTGGGGGTGCCCCTGATCGACGTGTACCGCGTGGCGCGCTTCTACAAGGCTTTTTCCCTGAAACCCCGCGGCAAGAACGTGATCACCATCTGCACGGGCACGGCCTGCCACGTNCGCGGTTCCCACCTGCTGGTCAACCAGGTCAGGGGGCAGCTTGGCATCGAGCCCGGCGACACCACCCCGGACGGCCAGATAACCGTNGAGTGCGTCAACTGTCTCGGGGCCTGCGCCCTGGGGCCCATCGTCGTTCAAAACGGGTCCTACTGTGACCACATGACGCCCGGCAAGCTGCGCAAGAAGATCGACAAGGCCGCCGGGAAGAAGAAGGAGGCCAAAGATGCCTAGGATCAGTCAAGCCAGGGATCTCGAAACCCTGCAGCAGCACTTTGTGGCAAAGCGCGAGCGGGTCAAGACGACGATCGTCGTCTGCGGCGGGACGGGGTGCCAGGCGTCGCGGGCCGGCTCGGTGATCGACGCCGTCCGGGCGGAACTGGCAAGGCAGGGCCTCATGCAGGACGTGGTCGTGCGCGTGACGGGCTGCCACGGTTTCTGCGAACAGGGGCCCATCATGGTCTTCGAGCCGGGCAACCTCTTCTACTGCCATGTGACGCCCAACGACGCCCAGGACATCGTGTCCCGGACGGTGAAGAAGGGCGAGGTCATCGACAAGTTCCTCTACACGGACCCCGTCTCCGGCAGGAAGGTCACAAAAGAAGCCGAAATCCCCTTCTACAGCGCCCAGGGGCGGCAGCTGCTCAACTTCAACAAGCTCGTCGACGCCTGCTCCATCGACGATTACATCGCCATCGGCGGCTACAGGGCCATCGCCAAGACCCTCAAGGAATTCAAACCCGCGGCCATCATCTCCGAGATCAAGGCTTCGGGCCTGCGCGGCCGCGGCGGGGCCGGGTTCCCCACGGGACGCAAGTGGGAGGAGGCACACGAGGCGCCCGGCGATGAAAAGTACGTGATCTGCAACGCCGACGAGGGAGACCCCGGGGCCTACATGGACCGCTGCCTCCTCGAGGCCAATCCGCACCAGGTTCTCGAGGGGATGATGATCGGGGCCCGGGCCGTCGGCGCCCGCAAGGGGTACATCTACGTGCGCCGCGAATACCCCCTGGCCGTCAAGCATGCCCGGATCGCCGTTCAGCAGGCCCGGGAATACGGTCTTCTGGGCGAGAACATCCTCGGGACGAACTTCTCCTTCGACGTCGAGATCGCCCGCGGAGGCGGCGCTTTCGTCTGCGGAGAGTCCACGGCCCTCATGACCTCCATCGAGGGAAAGGTCGGCGAGCCCCGCGCGAAAGACGTCCACACCGTGAAGGAAGGGCTCTGGAACAGGCCCACGGTGCTCAACAACGTGGAGACCTGGGCCAACGTGCCATCCATCATCCTCAACGGGGCGAAGTGGTTTGCCTCCCGCGGCACCGAAAGCAGCAAGGGCACGAAGATCCTCGCGCTGACGGGCCAGGTGAAGAACACGGGCCTGGTCGAAGTGGCGATGGGCACGACGCTGCGCACCATCGTGTACGATATCGGCGGCGGGCCCAAGAACGGAAACAGCATCAAGGCTGTCCAGACGGGCGGCCCCTCGGGCGGGTGCCTGCCCGAGAGCATGTTCAATCTTCCCGTGGATTTCGACGCTCTCTGGGAAGCCGGATCGATGATGGGCTCGGGCGGCCTGGTGGTCATGGACGACAAGACGTGCATGGTTGACGTGGCGCGCTACTTCTTGAGTTTCCTCCAGGACGAATCCTGCGGAAAATGCGTCCCGTGCCGCGTGGGCATCGACCGGATGCTCGAGATCGTCACGGACATCGCCGACGGCCACGGCCGCCCCGAGCAACTCGATCTGCTTCAGGAGCTGGCGGAGACGGTTGCGGAGTCCTCGCTGTGCGGGCTCGGGAAGTCGGCCCCAAACCCCGTGCTCTCGACGCTGAAGTACTTCATGGAGGAGTACCGGGCGCACGTCGAAGAGAAGCGCTGCCCTGCGGCCGTCTGCAAGGCCCTGGTCACGTACTCGATTGACGGGGAGAAATGCACGGGCTGCGGCGTCTGCCTGAAGGCCTGCCCGCACGACTCCATCGCGGGAGAGAAGAAGAAGCCCCATGTCATCGACACCGGGCTGTGCCAGCGGTGCGGCATCTGCATCGGGGAATGTAAGTTTGACGCCATCACGGTTCGCTGAGAGGAGTGTGAACTATGCTGCAATACGTGAATGTGACGATTGACGGGGCCCCCGTGAGGGCGGAAAAAGGGACGAGCGTCCTCGACACGGCGATCCACTTCGGCATCTGTATCCCCCACCTCTGCCACATCCCGGGTATTCACGACATGGGCGCCTGCCGCCTCTGCATCGTGGAGGAGGTCAAGAACGGCCGATCGAAGGTCACAGCCTCCTGCACGCTTCTGGTCGAGGAGGGCATGGTCATCAAGAGCAACACAGATAAAATTCTGAAGATGCGCAAGAACATCGCCGAGCTCCTCGTGGCCCAGGCGCCGAACTCCAAGGCCATCCAGGATATCGCCGTGCGCTGCGGGGTGAAGAATGTGCGCTACCCCTTCCGCAACGAAGACTGCGTGCTGTGCGGCCGTTGCGTGCGCATCTGCAAGGAGCGGGCGAAGGCCAATGCCCTGGGGTTCATGGGGCGCGGCAAGGACCGCCACGTCGACCACCCCCCGGGGAGGCTTATGGACTACTGCAAGAACTGCAACGGCTGCATCATGTTCTGCCCCATGTCGGTCACCCCCTGCGGCGGGCCCATGAAGAAGGGCGAGGAGCGGCTCTGCGGCCAGTGCGACTCGCAGCTCAACGCCGACGCCCAGAAAATGCCCGGCGTCTGCGTATGGTGCGAGCTGGGAAAGGGGTTCCAGTGCAGCCGCTACCTGGCGATTTAACAGGCTGACGGAAAACGAGATACAGAAGGGACGGGGGCATCCGCAGATGCCCCCGTTTTTCGTCTTTGTAAGTGCCCTATGCCTCGGACGGGCNCGTTAGCTCAATTCCGGATCTCGAAGTCGGCGATGTTCTGCCTCGAGACGATGACTTCTTTCATGTCGCCGGTCCTGATCTTTGCGCTCATGAACCCCAGGACCTGGTAGGTGCCGTTCTCGAGTTCCGTCGTGTCCAGGCGGATGCCGAAATCGTGTTCCCGCGCCGTCGACTCCCCGACCTTGATCCACGACTGCGTCCCCTTTTTCCGGATGTACCAGCCATTACTGAATCCGACGGGACGCCCGTCGATATTCATCGCCGCCAGTTCCTTTATTAGCAGATCGTCATCTAGACTTTCCCTCAGAAGCACTCGCCCCGAGTAATGCTTGATCGAAATGGTCGGGACGAAAAACTGCGGACCCCAGCTTGTGTCGGCCAATCGGATCAACATGCACCTCATCCCTCCTTTCAAGGTGGTCAGCGGAGGAAATCCATCCGCCCTGCTGATAGGAAGGAGCAAAAGGTGTACCGCGGCCGAAACGATCTGCTTTTTCAACTATTCGTAATTATTGATTTATATTTTGGCGATANCTGAGGGCTTTCTGAAATAGTTACAGTTTCGTACTTCACCATCTTACTTAGTGCAAAAATGTATTTACTTTCAGGACCACTTGAACAGAAAGGGGCGGGGAACGAGAACCCAGGCAATAAGAGAAATCACAGATCCGGATCTTCTGTTAGGATCGGGGCATGGCCCGGCAGCCGCAGGGCCAGGGCGGCTTGCGGGTGATGGAAAAGTGCCGGCATGGAAGCGGATCATTTTCCTGCTTTCGGAAACCCCGTCGTTCAGCGCGCCTCGCTCCTGAACCCTCAACGTCGAAGCCGGGATTCCTGGTTGAGAATTTGAAGCATTCATGGTAGTTGGCATCACGTACTGTGTGAGCCCCCTGCCTGCGCGTTGGCAGATTCCATGCCGGGCACTAAAAGGCAAAAGGTAAGAGGTTGAGAAAGTGAGAAGGTCGGAGAGTCGTCGAGCCTGAAATGGGGCAGTCTTTCCAACCTTCTTACCCTCTCACCTTCTTACCCTCTGTATACGGGCTGGATGAACCCCGGTCACAAGTTCCTGTGATGAAAGGATTGATAATGGCTTTCAACAACCTGCTGGTCACCGGCGGCTGCGGCTTCATCGGCAGCAACTTCATCCGCTACCTCCTGGAGAAATCGGGCTTTGCGGGAAGGATCGTGAACGTCGACAAGCTGACCTATGCCGGAAACCCCGAGAACCTGAGGGATCTCGGCGAGCGCTTCCCGGGCCGCTACGTCTTCCTGCGGGAGGACATCTGCAGTCTCGAGCGGATGAACGCGATCTTCACCGACTACCATATCGACGCGGTGTGCCACTATGCCGCCGAGAGCCACGTGGACCGATCCATCAAGCGGCCCGCCGAGTTCATCTTCACAAACATCGTGGGCACTTTCAACCTCCTCGAGGCGGCGCGCAACCACGCAGAGGGCTTCAGCCTCTTTCACCACGTGAGCACCGACGAGGTCTACGGCAGCCTCGGGAAAGAGGGCCTCTTCACCGAGACGATGCCCTACAAGCCCAACAGCCCCTACAGCGCCTCCAAGGCATCCTCGGACCACCTGGTGAGGGCCTATTTCAAGACCTACGGGCTGCCCGTGACGATCTCCAACTGCTCCAACAACTACGGCCCCTGGCAGTTCCCGGAGAAGCTCGTCCCGCTGATCACTCTCAATGCCCTGGAGGGCAAGCCCCTTCCCGTTTACGGCGACGGGAAGAACGTCCGCGACTGGCTCTACGTGGAGGACCACTGCGAGGCCATCTGGACGATCATGAACAAGGGAAGGCGCGGCGAGACCTACAACGTCGGCGGCAACTCCGAGGAGGAAAACATCGCCGTCGTCCACGCCATCTGCGACATCCTCGACGAGATCCGCCCCAGGGCGGCGGGCGGCCCCCGGAGGGAACTCATCACCTTCGTCAAGGACCGGCCGGGGCACGACTGGCGCTACGCCATCGACTCCAGCAAGCTGCAGGCCGAGCTGAAGTGGGCTCCTCGCGAATCCTTCCGCACCGGTTTGCGCAAGACGATCGTCTGGTACCTGGAGAACAGCGAATGGATTGCCCGTGTGCGCAGCGGCGAGTACCTGAGTTGGATCGACGAGCACTACGGGAAGGCAGGCAAATAAACCTCTTTTCTTTTTGCATCCTTCCCGTTGAATTGTCCCGGGAATTGTTGTAATAGTATCGCTTGCGAGCACACCCGCATCGTTTTTTCCAGTCGGACAGAAGGGGGAGATACTTTGGGGAAGATCCGGATTGCAATCGCTGGGATCGGAAACTGCGCCTCTTCTGATCCAGGGGATCGAGTACTACCGGAAGAAATCACCGAAAGACCGGATCGGCCTGATGCACTGGGATCTCGGAGGCTACCGGCCTTCCGACATCGAGGTGGTCTGCGCCTTTGACATCGACCGCCGCAAGGTCGGGAAAGACGTCTCCGAGGCCATCTTCGCGCTCCCCAACTGCACCACCGTCTTTCAGCCCGGCGTCCGGAAAACAGGGGCCAGGGTGACGATGGGGAAGATGCTCGACAGTGTGGCCCCCCACATGAGCCAGTACGACCCCCGGTTTGCCTTCGTGCCTGCAAAGCAAAAGGAGGCCACCAAGAAGGACGTGGTGAGAGCCCTGAGGGATTCGGGGGCTGAGATTTTGCTCAACTACCTGCCGGCAGGCTCCGAGGAGGCGACGCGGTTTTACGCGGGCTGCGCCCTCGAGGCCGGCGTTGCCTTCATCAACAACATCCCCGTCTTCATCGCCAGCGACCCCGAGTGGGCAAAGCGCTTCGAAAAGAAGGGCCTTCCCATCATCGGCGACGACGTGAAGAGCCAGCTCGGGGCCACCATCATCCACCGGGTGCTCACACACCTCTTCAACCTGCGGGGGGTGAAGCTCGAGAGGACCTACCAGCTCAACACGGGGGGCAACACGGACTTCCTCAACATGCTGGACCGCAGCCGCCTGAAATCGAAGCGCATCTCCAAGACGGAGGCCGTGCAGTCCCAGACGGGCAAGCGGCTCGCCCCGGAAAACATCCACATCGGCCCCAGCGACTGGGTGNCCTGGCAGAAGGACAACAAGGTCTGTTTCCTCAGGATGGAGGGAAGNATCTTCGGGGATGTGCCCATGCACCTGGAGATGAGGCTCTCCGTCGAGGATTCGCCCAACTCGGGCGGGGTCGTCATCGACGCCATCCGCTGCTGCAAGATCGCCCTCGACAACGGGATCGGCGGCATCCTCTACGGCCCCTCGGCCTACTTCATGAAACACCCGCCCAAACAGTTCACCGATGAAGAAGCCTGCGAAATGACGGAGGCCTTTATCAAGGGCAAGTAGCACCCGGGTCTTTCCGTCTATTCGGTCTATCCGGTCAGGAAAAAGGGTATCGGGGATGGCAAAAAGACAACCTGATTTCAAAACCAATCAAATACGGCCCAAAATCCTAATGTTTTCAGGGAGCGGATTTCAAATCCCCGGCTAATTTGGACAGCAGTGATTCCAAATGAAAAGCTTCATTTGATAATAAATTAAAGAAAATTTAATAATATCGCTAACCAAGCGCTATACACGGACTCGCTGAAGCTCGCCGGTGAACTCACCGTTGGGCAGCAATCAACAATGGACTGTGACAGGGACGTCTGCACGGAGTATCGTAAGCACTTCGCCCCGGGGCCCTGACGGCCCCTTTGGCATGGCCTGAAATGAGACCAAAGTCCAATTAGCAGCGCACGCCGGGCCCGCTGTATTCAGAAGAAGGCGCGCGGCCACGGGGTCGTGCTGGTTGTGGATTTTTTCGCATAGGGGGAGTGATGGCACTGACCTTAATGAAGCACGTGGCAAGACTCAGCAGGGGGAGCGCCGTTGCCGTTGCCGTTGCGCTGCTCCTGGCCGCGGCGTTGCCCCAGGCGGCACTGGCGCAGCCGACCGGGGTCGCCCCGGCGGCCCAGCAGTTGCTGAAGGCATCGACCGATTTTCTCGCTCGCCAGCAGCGGTTCAGCCTGGAAACGGAAAGCAGCATCGATGTTGTGCTCGCCACGGGGCAGAAGATCCAGTTCGACCACACCGCCAGGGTGTCGGTCGAGCGCCCCAACAAACTGCGTGCGGAACGCACCGGCGATCTGGTCGATCAGGTCTTCTACTACGACGGCAAATCGCTGACCCTGCACGACCCCCACGACGACTACTACGCCACGATCGCCGCGCCCGGCACCCTTGAGGCGATGCTGGACTTCGCGCGCGAAAAACTCGATGTCGTCGCGCCCGCAGGCGATCTCCTCTACAAGAATGCCTACGACATCCTGATGCAGGATGTGACCTCGGGCTTCGTGGTCGGCAAGGGCGTGGTCGATGGCGTGCGCTGCGATCACCTCGCTTTCCGTGCATCGCTCGTCGACTGGCAGATCTGGATCGAGGAGGGTAAGCGTCCCCTGGTACGCAAGCTGGTGATCACCACGCGGGACAAGCTCAATGCCCCCCAGTTCACCGTCGTCGCGAAGAACTGGAACCTTGAACCAAAATTCAGCGCCGCAACCTTCAGTTTCAAACCGTCTCGAAGCGTACGGAAAGTCGAATTCTTGCTGAAGAACACCGGCGAGCCCAAGGCCAATTGAATTGGGCGGAAGTTGATGGCGGCCTGCGTAGACACTTATTGTGTCCGGTGCCAGCGTACGATGGTTTCACACATGCGGTGCGGTTGTGATGAAACGGGGCTACCCAACACTTCTTGCAGGGAGTCAGAAAGATGAACATCAAACGCAACAAGTGGATAGCGGGACTGGCGGTCGGCGTGGCGGCAGCCATGCTCTCGGGCACGCTTTATGCCCGTGATCCCGGCATCAACCAGCCCGGAGCGGTCGGCGGGACTGCCGGAGTGGGCGCACCCGGGGTCGGTACCAGGGATCCGGGCATCAACCAGCCCGGCGCCATGGGCAACGTCGGTGTCGGCGCGCCCGGTGCCGGCGTGCGGGATCCGGGCATTAACCAGCCTGGCGCGGTCGGCAACGTTGGCACGCCAGGGGTCGGCGTCGGCGCGCCTGGTGCCGGCGTCCGGGATCCGGGCATCAACCAGCCTGGCGCGGTCGGCAACACCGGTCCGGCCCGTCGTTCGGTGCGCCGGTAAGCTGCACGGTATCAGACTGGTCTAATGGGGGTGGCGGCCGCATCGCCTGGCGGAAGCCATGCTGCGCATGGCCGCCGGGCGCACGCCGGGTCTGCGGGCCAAGCCAGAACCTTTCGTTTTGCAGAAGGCGCTCGGGGACTTCTGCGTCACCTACGAAATCAACGTTTATTGCAGCCAGCCTCAGGCATGAATCGGATCTACACGGACCTGCACCGGAACATCCTCGATGTGTTCAACGAATACGGCGTGCAGATAATGAACAAATGAGTAGGTACCAAGCGCAAATGGACCGTGTTGAGCAGAAAATGAAAAAAACTGAAGAACTTCAGAAAAGGAATGAAGTCCTTTTGGAACGGTGGGAGAAGCAAGCCGATCGGGTTGATGCGATTTTGGATGAATGGGAAAGGCGATAGGGTCTAAAGATTTTGTTTATAACCAAGGCTGGCATGGGATCGCGGCAAAGAGCGCCGCTCCCCATGAAGCCTGTCGTTGGGCATAGAAGACCTGATATCCGTGCCATGAAAATGAGGGTAAAGCGTACGCAGCATGCAGATATGACTGCGGCTATTGTTGTGGCGCTCCTCGCGGTATTTGTTGTCTCCTGTGCATCCGCAAATCCCTACGCCACCACCAATGTGACTCGCGAAAGTATTCGCGTGCACCTCCCGGCTGGTGCCGCCACCGTGGACGTGTACCGGCCGAACGCCGCGGCACCGGCACCGATGGTGATAGTCGCACATGGGTTCTTGCGAAACCGCCTAAACATGTCGGGCTGGGGCCAGCACCTGGCTGAGGAGGGACTCGTGGCCGTAGTCCCTGATCTGCCGACACGGTCAGACCATGCCCGCAACGGCCGATTCATTTCGGAACTTCGAGTATACTTGCTTGGCGATGAGTCCTGGAAGAAGCACATCGACCCGGCCCGGGTTGGGCTGGTGGGGTTCTCGGCCGGTGGATTGTCCAGTCTGTTGTCGGCGGCCTACTCTCCAGGTCTAGCCATATGGGTTGGACTCGATCCGGTCGACCGGGATGGCCTTGGTGTGAAGGCGGCGTCCATGGTCCAGTCCCGTGCCGTCGTACTCACCGCCGAGCCTTCGGCTTGTAACGCCCATGGAAACGCTCGCGACATCATTGCTGCCTTAACTCGGCACGAGCATTTCAGAGTCGCTGGGGCAGTCCATGTGGATGCCGAGTGGCCCACCAGTTTCTTTGCCGAACTCGTCTGCGGTCGCTCAACGGACGAAAGGCGCGCTGAGTTTCAGGTGCGTGCGACGAAGGCCCTGAAAGAGGCATTCGCATTGTCGCCTGTGACCGGAGCCCGGGATGCCGTTCGAACTGAGCACTGATCCGTTTGGCGCGGAGCAATCGCAGTATAGGTGTTTTAGCAGCCTTATAGGGGAAGTACCGAGTTTGAGAAGATTGCGAACTTGGGTGCAACACCAGCGCCACTTCCAGTAGCACATGCGTACCCGTCTTCTAAGCCAGTGATCGATTTCCGGAATCGGTCTATAGTACTCCGATATCCCGAAATAATTCATCCAGCCGCGAAGATACTGTGCAAGCTTCTTTAGACTAATCCATGGTAACAAACCAGCTTCGGCCGTTTAGTTTTCGGATACGTCGTTTAAACTCTTTAAA
>JGI20214J51650_10002199_pt1 | contig 12318 bp, 8 predicted proteins | sample WetSurMetagenome_FD_51650 | JGI IMG/M metagenome (IMG submission 51650)
CTAGCGCTTGTGGCGTCGAGCGCCCCGGAGGAGAAAACGGGCTATGCCCTCGGCACGCTGCAAACGGCGCTCATTTCCAGCTTGATCCTGGGCCCGTTTCTCGGCGGCGTGCTGATCCACTTCATGGGTGCCCGACCGATCTTTTTTGCTACCGGAGCTTTCTGCCTCTGCGGGGCACTCGTCATTCTGCGCTTCGTCAAAGAGACGTTCAAGCCGAGTAAGGAAAGGAAAAAATCCGAGCTGCGGAACAACTTCCGCTCGGTGTTCTATACCCCCGAGCTGCGGAACCTGTTCTTTCTTTTGCTTCTCGTTCAGTTCAGCATCTTCTTTGTCGTGCCCTTCCTGACCCTCTATGTGGAATTCCTGGGGGTGCAGCAGGAGTACGTGGGGCTCGTGTCCGGCGCCGTCTTCGGCGTCACGGGTGTCACGAGCGCCCTGACAGCCCCCTTATGGGGCCGAAGGGCGGATAGGGTCGGCTACCGCAGGGTCCTTCGTATTGCGCTCATCGGCATGATCGCCTTTCTCGTGCCCATGGCGTTAGTCACCGATGCTTGGCAGCTACTGGTTTGCCGCGCCGGCATGGGCCTCTTCGTGTCCGGCACAGTACCCATCATCAACTCCATCGTCAGACTTTCGACGAACGAGAGCGAGCGGGGCGGCATTTATGGGATCTTCCAGAGCGGGTTTCTGATCGGCAACATGATCGGGCCCCTGGCGGGAGGGGGGCTCGCGGCGTTTCTTGGGATGAGGGCGATTTTTCTCGCCACCGCAGGATTCCTCTGCCTCGGGCCGCTGATGGAGAGGAGAATGAACACGCGGGACAAACTCCCCGGTCGGAACAGAAAGCTCGACTGAAATCCTAACTGCTGTTTCGGCTTGAAACGGGCACGAACATATCTGTCGGTAATCGATGACTTATGAATGCCGCAAGCGTGAAGAGTAGTAGGAGGAGCCGAGGTCAGATGTTCCTGGCCCACCCCTCCTGCCTGAAAGAAGCAAACAACAACTGCCCAATGGTGCGAACACATGAGCAATATCTTAGTGACGATAGATGTTTATCGTTGAGTGACAATATCGGTTTCTCCGACACTGTCGAGTATGAGGCAGTCGCGCTTCGCGATGGCCTCGTCGTTCTCTCATGGTAGGAACACATCGGCAACATGATCGCACACGTGCTTGATCTTAGAGACAAGTCGACCACAGAAAGATTAGCCTCGGACGAATAAATGTGATCTTGGCGCTGAAATGATTCCAGAAAGATCAAACAAATGAAACAGACAAAGTACGACTATTTTCCGAAAAGTAATCAATTCAATTTTCTTCTTTTCCATACGGTAGTCCGACTAATGCCAAGTAGTTCAGCAACTTCTTTAATATTATTTCCTTTGAGCGCACACATTTTTCGTATTATTTCATTTAACATAGTATCTAATTTATTTATTTTGATCTCGATTACATTATTACATTGTTTCCCCTTTGATAGTAATTGTAAATCATCAGTTCTATTATCATCTAATATTAATTCATTGACATTTTCATAATTATACGCCTCAACAGAATGACTTAATACTATTAAGCGCTCAATGTAGTTAGTCAATTCGCGAACATTTCCTGGCCAATTGTATCGACAAAGCGATGCCATAATTGCTGAATCAATTGAAAATATTTTTTTGTTATACATTGATGAATATTTTTTTATGAAATATTCTATCAACAAAGGGATATCTTCTTTATGATCTCTCAGCGGAGATAAGGAGATATGCAAGATATTAATACGATAGAATAAATCTGATCGAAATTCATTTCTAGCTATCAAGGATTTTAGATTACGATTAGTCGCGGAGATTATTCGAGCATTGACATTAATTGTTTTTTCTCCGCCTATTCTCATAAAGCTTTGTTGCTCAAGGACACGCAAAAGACGCGATTGGAGTTCAATAGGCATTTCTCCAATTTCATCTAAAAATAACGTGCCGCCATTAGCCAGTTCGAAAAAACCTTTCTTACCACCTTTTTTGGCCCCAGTAAAAGCTCCATCATCGTAGCCAAACAATTCACTCTCTAGTAAATGTTGTGGGAAAGCTGCACAATTGATTGCGATGAACGGGCCATTTTTTCTATTACTAAGGTTATGTATTGCTTGAGCAAATATCTCTTTCCCTGTGCCGCTTTCTCCCCATATTAATACTGGAGAATCTGAACGCGCAACAAGGTTGGCTTCTTCTTTAGATGACATAATTGATCTACTTCGCCCGATAATATCATCAACAGTAAATGTTGCGATAAATGATTTTTCTGTATTCCACTTACTTCGTTTGGCATCGAGACGATTGTCATCTTTGATGCTCTTCAAAGTCACTAAATTATGTATAGATGAGTGATCAATAGAATTTGTAAGATGATCTATCGAAACTTGTATTTTTGAACCATCAGCAGAGTGGATATGGAAATTATCCTTTTTTAAAATATCTTTCCATTCATAATGGGGAAGAAGTTCTTTAATCGATTTACCGATTGCATCTGATTTCTTAATACAAAGTAGACTTTCCGCAGTTTCATTAAATGCGACAATTATTTCCATTTGATCGATTGCTATAATCCCATATTGTAAATTATCAAATATTTGTCGCATTTGAATGTCATTGTAACGATTTAATTTTGTTACATTAACAAGAGAACGAGCACGTTTAATTGCTTGTATAGTAGCTTCTTTTCCGATTTGTAAAAGAAACCACTTCATGCCGAGTTGTTCCGCATATTCACCGATCAAAGGTGAACCAATAATTGCTCTTATTCCTCTTTGATAGGCCTGATTAACAGCATCCTTCATTTGCTGAAAATTCTGGTACCAGAATTGATCGATAATGAGGTTCGTGATTTTTCCAATTGTATCTACATCGTAGCGCAAACTATAAAAATTAAGGAGAGCGACGTCCCGAATATCGGGATAGTCATTATGCATATTTAATATTGTTTCGAGGACATCATATGATGTGGCTTCGATCGGTACAACAGGAATACTAACTGCATTGCTGATCAAAACTGAGGTCGAGCCACGACTGATAATGCATTGTATGCCATTCTTCTCGGCTTTTTTTGCTAATTCAGCTCCCCCTTCAAGCACTCCTTCAATAAACACTACATCTTCTGACATATTCAAAAATGCTGAAGGATGTAAGATTCGAGGCAATATAATGGCAATGGTAGGTTTTTTGATCATTTTCTCGTCGCTCAATGGATTGCTGTTCATAAGATGAACATGTATACCGGCCTTATGTTCATAATGCAAACAAAAATCATGCAGATAAAATATAACACGGCAATATCTGATTAAATGAATCTAGGTATGCGTTCATAAAATGAACATAATCGAAAAAGGTCTAACGAAAAAAGACAAATATACGGTTTCTATGAAAACATTAATAAAGGACGGAATGACATTAAATATGCCAGATATTCAAAATATCTATGTAGTTATGTTCAAGGAGTAGAGTTCCTTTACTCGTCTTTTTCCGACAAATACAGATCTGATGAACTGGCATGGTCGATGCTCTAAGTAGATCGATAAAATGTCACAAAATGGTGAATAATGGCAAAAAGAGAAGAACTATTAAGTGATCTTATCAGCCGTAGAAAAAAGCTACAAAGTGACAGTCCCGAAAAGATAGAAAAGATTCACAGATTAGGCAAGAAAACGGCCATAGAACGAGTCGATCTGTTGCTTGATCCGGGTAGCTTCACGGAGCTTGATCCATGGGTGAAAAACCGATGCCCGGATTTTGGGTTATCAGGCATGGATCTTGGCAATGAAGGACTTATTGCAGGGTGGGGCAATATCGATGAGCGGCGAGTATTTGTCTTCGCCCATGATTTTTCCGTTATGGGCGGGTCGCTCGGCGAGGCTCAGGGCATGAAGATATGCCGGCTAATGGATATGGCAATGAAGGTCGGTTCTCCTGTGATTGGCTTGAACGATTCCGGAGGGGCCAGAGTTCAGGAGGGTATGGGGGCTTTAAATGGGTATTGTTCTACGTTTTTCAGGAACAGTATCGCCTCGGGTTGGATTCCACAAATATCGGTTATTCTAGGTCCATGTGCCGGTGGGACAGTTTACTCCCCTGCATTGACTGATTTTGTTATTATGGTCGAGCCTCACGGGAAGATGTTTATAACAGGTCCGGCGGTCATAAAAGCTGTTATGGCCGAGGAGATAGGATCCGATGAACTTGGCGGATCCCGGGTTCATGCCCAAAAAACAGGGGTTACTCATTTTGTAGCGACTTCAGAAGAAGAAGCATTCAAGCTGGTGCAGCGTCTCTTGAGTTTCATGCCATCCAACAGTAAAGAAGAGCCCCCTTATCGGAAACCGTCAGATCCTGCCGGGAGACTGTCACTCGAATTGAGAGAAATGGTGCCGAGCAGTTCCTCTAAGGCCTTTGATGTCAGGGACATCATTTCGCGTGTTGTAGATGAGGGTGATTTCCTGGAGGTTCAAAAACAATTTGCGCAGAACATAATCATTGGTTTTGCACGAATGAATGGTTATCCAATAGGGATCGTAGGTAACCAATCTCGCGTATTGGGGGGGTGCCTAGATGTGAATGGATCCTGGAAAGCCGCACGATTCGTTCGCTTTTGCGATGCCTTTGGTTTTCCATTGCTAACATTCGTGGACTGCCCGGGATATTTACCAGGCATCACACAAGAGCATAATGGGATTATTCGAAATGGTTCCAAGCTACTATACGCCTATTCCGAGGCAACGGTTCCTAAGGTGACCGTCGTGTTGCGGAAGGACTACGGGGGTGCCTATTCTGCAATGTGTGGCAAAGGAATGGGGGCCGATATCGTTATGGCTTTCCCAACAGCTGAAATAGCTGTGATGGGTCCTGATGCTGCAGCAAATTTAGTTTTCAAGAGCGAGATCAGTCAAGCAAAAGATCCCGCAGTAAAACGTCAGGAAATGATCGAAGATTACAGAAAACGATTTGCGACCCCCTACAAGGCAGCCGAATGGGGTTTAGTTGATGACATCATCGATCCGCAAGAATTACGACCAAAGTTAATCAGCACATTTACCGGATTAAGAGGGAAAACAGAATGGAGGCCCTATAAAAAGCATTCCAATATTCCGTTGTAGAGGAGGCAAACATGCTTAAAGGAATCAGAGTTATCGACCTTACAAGGTATCTCGCTGGACCTTTTTGCTCGATGATTCTCGGTGATATGGGCGCAGAAGTCATCAAAGTGGAGATGCCCGATATCGGTGAAGATGCCCGAACTTACGGTCCACTGATCAATGGGGAAAGTAGTTACTTCTTGAGCATTCATCGTAACAAGAAGAGTTTAACCCTTGATCTACATAATGAGCAAGGAAAAGCAATTTTAAGAAAGCTTCTGGCCAGTGCAGACATTATGCTCGAAAGTTTTCGGCCCGGGGTGATGGATAGGCTTGGTTTTTCTTACGAGGAGGTACAAAAACTGAATCCTAAATTAATCTATGCCTCTATTTCGGGGTTCGGTCATACAGGCCCCTATGGCAAAAAATCAGCTTTCGACATGGTTGTGCAAGGATATGGGGGTATCATGAGCATTACGGGACCTGTTGATGGTGAACCGACCCGGGTAGGTGTTTCAATTTCCGATATCACGTGCGGACTCTACACAACAATTGGACTTCTAGGTTCATTACTGGCCCGACGATGCAAGGGCACAGGTGATTTTCTTGATATGTCCATGATGGACTGCCAGGTAGCCATTCTTGAAAATGCCCTTATTAGATATTTTGGAACAGGAGAAATTCCAAAACCTTTAGGCGCACGCCACCCTTCGATAACCCCGTTTGGCGCATTTAAATCTAAAGATGGTCATGTGATCATCTGTACAGGAGGCCAAGAACTGTGGGAAAAAGTGTGCGATGCTATTGGTTGTGAGGAATTACGTCAAGATCCGCGTTTTGAGACCAATGCCGATCGAACAGCTAACTATGAACTGTTCAAGCCACTTTTTGAAAATGTATTGTCTGCAAAAACGACGGCTGAATGGATGATGGTTCTGGAGAAGGCAGGAATTCCATGCGGTCCTGTCAACAATATAGGCACTGTTTTTAATGATGAGCATGTGCATGCGAGGGGAATGATCCGGTCTTTTGAGCATCCCAAGGCAGGAGTTGTGAAAGTTTCCAATAATCCTATCAGAAGCAAAAACAATCCTGTTCCGACCGCATTTAATGCACCTCCGTTACTAGGGCAACACAACATTGAGATTCTCCACAGCCTTGGTTTTGATGACGAGGCAATCGAGAAGATGAGAAGAGGGAAGGTTATTTAGTAAAGTTTAAATTGCAATGTTATAACCCTACATAGGAGAGGAGGAAACAAAAATGTCCATTGCATTGATTTCGGTAATTGCTCTTGTAATTGCAATACTAATCTCCTGTTTTCTGCCCTATAACGTTGGTTTGATTTCAATCGCGTTTGCCTTTCTGATAGGCGTTCTCTATTCTGGAATGAAGACGAGCGCCATTCTAAAAGGTTTTCCAATCAGTCTGTTCGTTATACTGGTAGGTGTCACGTACCTTTTTTCAATTGCTCAGGTTAATGGCACACTCGAGCGAATAAGTAATACATGCATCCGCTTGGTTCGAGGTCGTAGAAGTTTAATGCCTATCGTATTTTTTATTTTAGGATTTTTTCTATCAGCAATTGGTCCGGGGGCTATTCCCGTCACAGCTTTACTTGCACCCCCGGCTATGGCTGTGGCAAGCAAAATGAAAATAAACCCATTTCTAATGGCATTATTCGTTGTCAATGGTTGTAATGCTGCTTCTTTATCGCCGATCACTCCTTCAGGCGCAATTGCTGTCGGAGTCATTAAGAACCTTGGAATGCCGGATATTTCTTGGGAATTATTCAGAAACACAGCGGTGACAAACGTCATTATCCAGTTTTTTGCATACTTCGCGTTTGGCGGCATTGCTTTGTTGAAAGGGGATCGTGATGCAGTTGCAAGTGCGAACCTGCGGGATTCGATAGCATCTTTGCCTTACGAAAGAAAGCATGTGCTTACTATGATCGGCATTGCTGCTCTTCTCTTTGGAGCACTCGTTCTCAAGTATGATGTGGGTCTTCTTGGAATTCTTATCGGAGTTACCCTCAACATCTTAGGATGCGCTGAAGAAGGAAAAGTTATTAAGTCCATGCCTTGGGGAGTTCTTCTCATGGTTTGTGGCGTAACCGTCCTCATCGAATTGATGAATCAGACCGGCGGTATGAAAATGGCTATATCGGCAATGGCCAGTGTTTCTACTCCTGGCACATTGATTTTTGTGGCGACATTTGTCCCAGGCCTTGTCTCCGCTTATGCAAGTTCAACAGGCGTTGTGCTGCCGGCTTTTTTGCCTATGGTACCGGGTTTAGTAAACGAGGTCGGCGGAAACTTGACTTCTGTCTTCTCTGGAGTGTGTCTTGGTGCCTTCTTAGTTGATGCTAGTCCGCTTTCAACCTTAGGGGCGCTTGTTTTAGGTGCCGCGACAGCAGAGATGGATAAGAGAAAGCTCTTCAATCAACTAATGGTCTGGGGTCTCTCAATGTCGGTTGTTGGCGCCGCTCTTGCCTGGTTGATATTCTGATAGGCTTAACTGCACAAAACGAATTTGCATTGGAATACAATGTGCGACCACGTGCGACATTAGAATCATCAAGATTCTAACCTTGAGGGGTAGGGATGGCGCAATGTGTGTCGGCAAAATGGGAGGTATGATGACCGGTATAGTCAACAGAGAAACCGATGTCCTGGTAATCGGGGGGGGCTTGGCCGGGATGCGAGCGGCAATCGAAGCTCGTGACCAGGGAGCCGCCGTTCTGCTCATCCTCAAAGGGAAATTAGGCAAAATGAATGCGGGAATCTGCTCCTATCATTACGCTGCCGTCGGCCCATGGGGAAACCCTGATGATATGAATGATCTCTATTTAAGGGATGTCATCGATGCCGGTGGCTATCTGGCAGACCAGGAACTTTGTAAAATCATGATTGAAGAAGCGAAAGAGGGTATCTTTGAATTCGAGAGATATGGGCTGATGTGGGATAGAAAGAACGATGGGAGCATGGATCCTTACCTTGGCGCCGGGCATTCAAGACCGAGGACGATGTCAACTTGGATGCGCCAGGGTGGGTTGGACATGATTCACGCGTACAGGTCTGAAATGAGGCGAAGAAAAATTCCTATCATTGAAGACGTCATGGCCACCCGACTGCTGGTCAAGGACGGCAAGGTCGTCGGAGTCATTGCTCTGGATATATTATCCGGGACCCTAATCAGCATTCAGGCTAAGTCGGTTATTATTGCGACCGGATCCCATCATCAAGTGTTTCCAGTTGCCACCCCGCCCCCGGAAGGAACTGGCGATGGTGTTGCCATGGCTTATCGCGCGGGAGCGGAGTTGACGAATATGGAATTTGTTCTTTTCGTATGCACTCTCGGCTTCCCGAGTACCTTTAGAGGAATCCTGGTGCCAACCTTATTTAAAATTGGTGATGAGACGATGCATCTACTCAATAACAAAGGCGAAAGAATCATGCAGCGGTATGATCCCGAACATCTTGAAATGGCTACCAAAGACGTCATAGCGCGTTCCATTCAGACAGAAATCAGGGAAGGAAGAGGTGACGGCGAAGAAGGAGACACCCTGTATGTTGATTTAAGGCATCTTCCTTACGAGGCAGCCCGGCAAAAACTTGCGGAAGTGGTTTTTTTTGCTAACAAAGCTGGTATTGATATAAAAAAAGAACTCGTTCCGATTCGTCCGGCAGCGCATGAAACCCTCGGTGGAATTAGAATAAACAAACAATGCGAATCTTCACTGCCGGGATTGTACGCAGCCGGGAGTGCGATTGGGGCAATCTATGGTAACGATGGCATCCCGGGACGTGGTGTCGGGCATGCAGTTGTGTTTGGGAGGAGGGCCGGACAATTTGCCGCGCAGGGGGCTCAAAAAAGCGATCGTGTTTCCATAGAAGATGTGAAGGATCAATTGGATGAGGAGAAGACGAGAGTTTTTAGGCCCATGGAAAGAAGGAGTGATATCCGCCCGATTGCTGTCATGAGAAATTTGCAACATGTGTTGGGGAAATATTTTGGTTGGGCAAAAAATGAAAAAGATCTGACTGCAGGGTTGAAAGAGATCTTACGTATCCGGGAAGAGCAGTTTCCCCAGATCAGTTTATCCTCGCGCACAAAGCGGTTCAACCTCGAATGGATAAAAGCGTTAGAAGTGGAAAACCTAATAGACACCGCAGAAATCATGTTTGAGGCCGCCCTGCAGAGAAAAGAGACCCGAACGATGTATGTACGTGATGATTACCCAGATCAGGACGATAAAAACTGGCTGAAGCATCTCGTTGTCAAAAAACAAAGCGGTCGAATGACGTTTGAAGCAGTGCCCGTAAAGCTACTTTACGTACGGCCGGGGGAGGGACACAAATTATGAAAAAAGTTACTGCGAAGGTCTTCAGATACGACCCCTCTACCGACGATACTCATCGATATGAGACATATGAAGTTCCATATGAAAAAGGAATGAGAGTCCTCGGTGTATTGATGTACATTCAAGAAAATGTCGATACCAGCTTGGCGTTCCGATATTCTTGCAGACGGAAACGATGCGGATCTTGTGGAGTTCTCGTCAATGGAAAACCAGGGTTGGCCTGCATGGAAGAGGCGAAAGGGGAGATGGTGATCGAACCCTTGCCGAACTTGCCAATCGTCAGAGACCTCGTCGTGGAGACAACTGAATATGAAGAACGTATTCAAAGCATCAGCCCCTATCTGATCAGGAAAAACCAACCCGAGCGAGAGCCAGAGATATTACTTCCGGACGATTTTGTTGCAGTAAGGCCGCTGAACCAATGTATCGAATGTTTTTCATGCATGAGTGCATGTCCAGTCAACGGCTTAAAGTGGGAAGGGTTCTCGGGTCCCACCACGTTGATCCAGTTGGCGAGACGTATGCTTGACCCCAGAGATGATATGGATCGTATCCCCGATGCAAGACAGGCCGGCCTTGAGCATTGTGTGACATGCTATGCTTGTGTCAATGCCTGCCCAGTTGAAATCGGAATATTAGAAGGCGTTATCGAGAATATTAAGAAGAAATGCATCGAAGAAGAGGCATCTGTTTATGGCAGATACAATAAAGCATGGGGTGACCTTATCATTAAGAATGGTCTTATCAATCCCTTTACCCTAATACGGAAAGTCTCTACATTCGAAAAATTGCTGGGCAACGTGCTTATTGGCATTAAGTTTTTCCTGAAAGGGAAGATCAGCCTAAAAAGCAAAAGAATTCCCAATATTGATGAAATAAGAACCATTCGGAAAGTCATCGAGGAAGAAAAATGAAATATGCATATTACCCCGGATGTTCGCCTCAAAGCACGACGCATGAGCTGGATGTGGTAACAAGAAAGATAGCCAAGGCTTTAGGAATTGAGCTCGTAGACCTGAATGGACCGGCTTGCTGTGGATCCGTCGAAATGAGAGTAAACGATCCGGACCTATTTTATACGATCAATGCGAGAACCTTGGCTATGGCTGAGCGTCAAAGCTTAGACATCTTAACCATCTGCAACACATGCCAACTCGCCCTGACGCAGGCGAACCAGTCTTTGAAAAAGAATGGTGAACTGCTGGATAAGATAAATCAAACATTGTCCAAACTGCATGTGAAATATTCCGGCGGCGTGGAGGTAAAGCATTTATTATGGATATTGCTGACAGACGTAGGTCCCGAAAAGATCAAAAATAAAATAAAATTTCCCCTCACGGGATTGAAGGTTGCGCCGTTCTATGGCTGCCATATTCTAAGGCCAAAAGAAGCTTTGGGATTCGATGATCCTGATGCCCCAAACTCTTTGGAAGATATTATTCGAATCTGCGGAGGAACGCCCGTTGATTTTCCGGGAAAGATAAAATGCTGTGGATTTCACAATTTCCCTTATGATCCGATGCTGGCGATTACATTGACTGGTAAATATCTCGAAGAGGCGAGTATTGCAGGCGCCAATTGTATGGTGACCCCCTGTCCCCTTTGTTTTACCATGTTAGATGGATATCAGCGCGAGATAAATCAAAAATTGAGCTCGCCGGTCAATCTGCCCGTTTTTCACCTTCCTCAACTTCTCGGTCTAGCCATGGGAATGAGGAAAGACGAATTGATGCTGAAAAGGAATATGGTTTCACCCGAAGCGTTACTTCGTAAGATTGGCCATGCCTGAAAGAGACTCTGGCTTGTCGGTTAAGGTGAAACCCTATGAAAAAGGGGATCAGAATCAAAGGGCCATTTGAGTGGACTCAATCATTTTCAAGCGTAGCATTTAGATGTCCTGTCAAGTGTGATGCTTGTTGCCGAAGGTCCATCGGACCTGGACTGACAGAAGGAGACTACCAAAGAATATCCCGGCAGGTAACTCATTCTCAGGTTGTAGAAAAAAGAGACCATCCCGTGTTTCCATACCAGTTGAAAACCCGGGAAGGGGCATGTCTATTTCTAAATAGCCAGGGACAATGCGATATTTATTCAATACGACCCATACTATGTCGCCTGTATCCATTGCAGCTGCATTTTCAATGGGATGGGAAATTGCTCTGGTGCCTTGAACATTGCCCCGGTGTAGGTGGTGAAAATGGAATAGAGTTAAAGGGGGCCTATCTCGAAAATCTTCTTCATGAACTGTTGGAAAAAGAAAGCGAAAGATTTTTGGGAGATCTACGGGATTATGTGCTCAAAACAAAAAACTCTCTGACGATGCTATTCACAACCGAATCCGGGGATGTTTACTCAGATTGGCAAACAAAGAACAAAATGAAGGAAATTGTTTGGGAGATGTTTCAGGCAAAGGCTTTAAATAGCTTGACACCGCGGGGACGATTAGAATGCGTTCTGTATGAACTTCTTCCTCCTTTCGAAGAGATACTGATGAGTAAGGCGCGACAGCTACCAAGCGAGAAGATGGCGTTTATCGACGAGAGCGTTCTTTTTGATGGATTGAAGCAATACCAGGGAATATTTTATGAATTGGCGCTTGAATCTGCTGCAAAAGAGCAGCTTCACCTGAAAAAATTAGAAGAAAAGGGAGTTATCGCTTACGGGGCGGAAGAGGGAGGAATCATTAGATGCACACAGCAAAGCAGTATAGATGTGAGACGATTCAGCGGACATAAGATAAAAGCAAATGCGGCGAAGCTTATGCGCATTCCCGCTATTGATCGCGAGGCAGCTCGAATCGAGGAAATATACTTGAATGAACTACAGAGAAGAG
>JGI20214J51650_10002201_pt1 | contig 12310 bp, 12 predicted proteins | sample WetSurMetagenome_FD_51650 | JGI IMG/M metagenome (IMG submission 51650)
CATGCCTTCGGTTATGTAACCCTCGATATTGTTTCCTACGGCTATGTTCTGAATAGGCTTCCTGTAATGAAGCTGAAAATGCATAAGGTATATCTTCTTATTAGCAAAAGTCAATACTGGTATGTCCTGTCCGAGACCGGAGATTGGTTCATTTCTCTGAATGCCTATATTCAGTGGGCTGAAAATTATCTACCTGATATGACAATGACTAAGGAGTCTCAATATAAAAACAATGTTGTAAAAAATCTCAAGGACTTTAAGGAGCTTATCAAAACACCCTGAACAATTGATCCCTGGCTTTCCCCCGAGACATCTAAAGCACAACAAGGAGACAAATAACATTTAGATCATTAATATTTTAAAAATCCATCCTTTATTTATGTTTAAAAGAAGACTAGATCATGAGCTTCCTCCATCGATAGCAGAATGGGGTTGGAAATACCATCATCTTGGAATCCCGACAACGAGGAAAATACCGGAAGAAAAATATCTGTCAGAGTTCAAATTCTATGTCTCAGGATTTGATTCCAGTCCTTTCGGGATTGAATGGATGAGATTTGAAAAAGGCAGTCCTGTAAACAAACTGATAAAGACAGTTCCACATCTTGCTTTTGAAGTAAATGACATTGAGAACGAGATAGAACAACATCAGCTAAGTGTCATATCACCTCCGGAATCGAATTTTGAGGGCATAAAAGTCGCAATGATAGAACATAACGGTGCTCCCATTGAACTGATAGAATTTGAAAAGAACAAATAATACAACCTGACTCTGTTAAATTCTCCAGCCCTTCTATAACAAGATTATTCCAGAGTGGAAAATATGCGAAAAGACAACCTTTGTCATATCTTAAACCTTCTGCTAACTTTATATTTACCGGAGAATTCTGTCTGTTATTTATTATTTATTCAATCCTAACTAATATGAAAAAAACATCTATCTGGTGCCTGTTTATTATTGCTTTATTGATTTCAGCAGAAAAATCCAGTGCACAAACCGAAAAAGGTAAAGTCTTTGTCGCGGCCGGTAGCAGCCTTGACTTTTCTTCATTCAATTCGAAATGGAAGTCAGATTATGGAAGCGGGGACAATGGCAAAACAAGGACTCTGGAACTGAAGTCACAGGTCGGATATTTTGTCCTTAATAATATATCATTCGGACTTGAGATCCCTTATACGCATAGTAAGGAAATAAGCGGGAATTCGACCTCTACTTCATCATCATTAGCCCTTATCCCTTTTATAAAGTGCTATTTCGGCAAATCCAAAGTAAAGCCATATCTTCAGGGTGGTTTGGGTTTTGGATGGGGAAGTTCAAAGTATAAAGAATCTTCTTCGCCTGAAATCAAAGTTCCCTCGAAAATTACAGCAAGGGTGATTGGGGGTGGTTTAGGAATCTTCCTGAATGAGCATTGTTCAATCGATATCGGTATGGGCTATAATTATGCTTCAGATAAGTGGCTCGACAAATCAACAAATATGAACTATAACGAGACCAGTCAGGGCATTGCTGCCAGCATAGGCTTTCAGATTTGTCTGTGATAAAAGGATGAAAATATTCCAATAAAGTCTATTTAATCACTATTAACCAGAGACTTGCGAGGCTGCCTTCCCCCATTGTGGAAGGAGTGGATTTTCTTTTCCCCCTTGCCTTGCTTCCATGTAACTTTTATTATTGGCTATTGTGTTTTTTGAAAAAAAATCAAAAATCATTTGGATAATTAAAATATATAGTCTACATTTGTAGAGTAAAGTAATTAAATGTAGAGTATCATGCACCTGACAAACGCTGAAGAACAAATAATGAAACTGCTCTGGCGACTTGACAGAGCGTTTATTCGTGACCTGCTGAATGAGTTTCCGGAGCCTAAACCGGCCACAACAACCGTGATTACATTATTAAAGCGAATGATTGACAAAGGATTTGTCAGTTATAAGCAATACGGAAATTCAAGAGAGTACTTCCCTTTGATCAAAAAGGCGGACTACTTTTCTGATCATTTTAATGGGTTGATCAAGGACTTCTTCAATAATTCAAACGCTCAGTTTGCTTCATTTTTCACAAATGAAACAAATATGAATCAGGATGAATTAAAGGAACTAAGGGATCTGGTTGACAAAAAAATCGCATCACAAAAATCAAAAAAATGACTGCCTACATTATCAAATCGAGTGTAAGCCTGTTGTTGTTGTTCGGGCTTTACTGGTTCCTGTTAAGAAAGGAAAAACTTTTTGTCTTCAACAGGTTATTCCTTATAGCTTCTGTGGTATTCTCGCTAATAGTACCATTAATCTCCGTTCCTGTGAATCTCCGGAATACCCCCGCTCTTGAAAATCTCATTCCTGCTCAGAATTATTTCAATCAGAAACCTATTGTAACGGATATTAACCTGCCAGAGGTGGTACCTGGTCCACAGCAGCAAAACATAAAGAAGCAAGCTCCTGAATTAAGTAATGCATCCCTTTTACATGTCCTTTATGTTTCAGGCTTGTTACTGTTTCTCATTCGTTTTCTGAGAAACATATTTCTGATATACCAAAGGACCAGATCGTTTGAAAAGATCAATCTGGAAAAGTATCAGATAGTTCTTACCAATGATAAATCGGGTCCCTGCTGTTTCTTCGACAAAATATTTCTTAACAGGGATGATTACGTAAAAGGCAAAATTGATAAAGAGCTGCTTGATCATGAGATGGAACACGCTAGGCAATCCCATACTATTGATATTATGCTGATTGAAATGGTAAAGATCTTTTACTGGTTCAATCCCATTCATCTTCTTTATGAGAGAGCAATAAGAATTAATCATGAATACCTGGCCGACAATGGAGTAATAAACATTAATCCTGATATTAAAAGCTATACAGATAAACTTTTAGGGTTTATTAACTGCAACAGCAATATGTCATTAACAAGCGGTTCAAATAATTCCTTTACAAAAATGAGACTCATAATGATGTTCAAGGCAAGATCCGGACGCTATTTAAACCTGGCAAGGATCACAGGTACATTATGTATCGTAGCTATCTTCTTCATGCTGCTCAGCTTTAAAAAGTCTGAAGCTAATCCAACTCTTAAGGCATCTGTAACTGCAACAGAAAGCTTACAGAACCTAGTCAGAGGCAAAATAATTGGCGAGGATGGGAAGCCCTTAAAAGATGCCTCAGTTGTTTCAAAGAGTCAAAATAATGTTGCCACAGGAACAACTACTGATGCAAACGGATTTTTTACAATAAGTGATGTACAACCCAATGACTCACTAGTGATAGGCTGTTTCGGCTATTATACAAAGACAATAAAGCCCGACGTTATGTCAGAGATGAAAATATATCTGAAAAAAATGCCTGATTTTCCGGAAATCACTACAGTAAATTTCAGGTATTCTGATTTTACACCTTCAAATGCTTTAATATCAGTTAACGGAGTGTTTCTGGATAAGAGAGAAAACCTCAGAGTAAATAAGTCCGAAATTAAATCCATTAAAATATTAAAAGATAAGGAGGCTTTTTCTAAATATGGGGAGAAGGGGAGTTATGGTGTTCTTGAAATAACATTATATGGATATAAGGCGGGTATTGTCGGGAAAAATGATGTTGTTGCTGATAGTTCAATATACAAAACCTATTTAAGTATAAACAATGGGACAAATAAAGGAGAATTGATAGACATTCCATTTCAGAACCTGCAATCAGCTTCAGTCTGGATATATAAGAATCCAAGTATTATTCGCAATGACCATAAGTTGTGGAGAACTATAGAAATNATGACAAGAGACTTTTACAGAGCCAAAGGGATTGTAGTCAGTAAAAATGGGAATCCTCTGCCAGGAGTATCAATCACTGTGGCTGATAGCCCGGTTAAAGAAACTTCGGGTAAAGATGGAAGGTTTAGTATTGCAGATGTTAAAGAAGATGCAATGCTTGAATTTTCACTTCCTGAATATAAGCCATACTTTCTTGCTACAGGAGCAGCAGTATTCATGGAAGATCTGAAAATAGAACTGGAAAAGGAGAACGTGAAGGAGAATGAAACTGTATATGAAAAGGCAGACAAAATGCCGCAATATCCAGGCGGAGATATGGAATTATTTAAATTCCTGGCTGAGAACGCAAATTATCCCGAAGCAGCCAGGTCGGCCAGGGCTCAGGGCAGAATCACAATCCGGTTCATAGTAAACAGCGAAGGGAAAGTCGAAAACCCTGAATTAATTGAGCGTGTTCATCCTGCCCTCGACAGTGTAGCTTTAAGAGCAGTAAGAATGTTAAAAGGATTTGTGCCAGCGACTATAGGAGGCAAGCCGGTAAATGTTTATTACAATATGCCGATTACCTTCATGCTGCCACCTGAAAAAACAGAAAATAAGTAAACGACCTTCCAGCATAGTCTACTTCTGATAATCAGTAACATGTTCAGCCCTCTCAAAAGAGGGCTTTTTTTTCGCCGGAGATAATCAGAAAGTGATCATTTTATCACATTCCATGGTCAACATTGTCAGCTCCTTCATGGTACTGAATTCCACCCCTTCGATAAGCTTCAATTCCTTAAGTCCGCGTGCCTCCGAACATGAACCGCAAAGCTTTACTTTTCCGCCAGTCTCTATTACTGATTTAATCATCCTATCAATATTATAGTAACCATTCGGGGTATTCTGACCAGGCAGGGCGCTGGTCACCGCATCAGCCATAAGAAATACACATATTTCTGAATTTTTATAGTCCTTCCTGAGCTGCATTGCCATACGAAGAGCATTATAGGATTTCTCTGTTCCGTAAGGAGCATCATTTATTAAAATCAGAACTTTTTGTATCATCAGAACTAGTTTATTTATTGACGGATAGTTGATTATTAAATTTTATTTCTTGAAAAACACTGTCTTTCCAGTTGCCGCCGATTCACGGGCAGCTGATAGTATCTTTACTACAAGGACATTATTCTTCAGCGAATAAGGATCATAATCAGTCATTTTGATCCTTCCCTGGATAGCCGCCGCATAATATGCAAAAGGATCCTCGTAAACAAGTATATCCTTTGACGTTACCCTGGTAATTTTTTCTGTTTCCATTTTACCTTTCCTGAGATGCAGTGTATAATTGTTCGAGGCAATAATATAGCCCGATACGCCATAAACCTCCATATCCTTTCTCCCGAAAGGCCAGTTCCATGAAGCCTGAATAATGCATTGGGCCTTTGGGTATGCTACAATAATTGTAGCCTCATCATCCACTTTCGGATAAATCTCCGGTTTATAATGCCCCGTGACAGCCGTCACTGATACCGGCTCCTCCCCCTTTATCAGATAAGTCATCAGGTTGGCACCATAACAGCCAAAGTCAATCAGGGCTCCTCCCCCGTTCTGTACGGGGTCGGTAAGCCAGTCGAAAAACTCTTTACCCACACCGATCTCTTTTGGTCCCTGATGCCCGTCGTGTATAACCACCTTTCTTATTTCGCCAATGTAGCTGCTGTCAATAACCAGTTGAAAAGACTTAGCCGTAGTGGGATACCATGATGTCTCATAATCGGTTAGAAGCAGAATGTTGTACTTTATTGCCAGCGCCTGCATCTTTTCGGCATGTGCTGTATTTGTTGCGAGAGGTTTCTCAACCATCACATGAATCCTTCGTGGAGCACATGCCTCAACAACAGCCATATGATCGAAAATGGAACCAAAGGCAGCAACTGCTTCCGGCTTTACAACATCAAGCATTTTATTAAGGTCGTCGTAAATAAGCTTAGGATCAAAATTATACTGTTTTGATAGCCTCATAGCCAGTTCATTATCAGGCTCATAAATGCCAACAATGCTAAAATCGGTCATGTCTTTTCTACCCAGAATAAAAGCCGAATGTCCGTGGGAGACTCCGGCAACTGCCAGCCGGATTGGCTTCTGATTCACATTCTGAGATTCTGCAATAAAAAAAACGGAGCAACAGAATAATAATAAGAGAAGGGCAATTAAATATTTTTTCATATTACAAAGAGAATTACATAAATTGAATTATAAAAAAATGGGTGATTCAATAGAAGAACCTAAAAATTATACTTCACAACTAGCCTGCATAAAGTGCTCTACACCAGGAAGTTTTTATCAATAAACTGCTGAAAAGCATCCTTATACTGGTCGCTTACAGGAATATAGACACTATTCTCGAAGACTATCCGGTTTCGCTCCACAACCTTTATCCTGTCGAGATTTACGATAAATGAGCGGTGGACCCTCATAAATTTACTTGCAGGCAATTGCTCCTCGATTGATTTCAGCGACACAAGCGTCATAACAGGTTTATCGCTGACAAGATGGATCCGTACATATTCATGCATGCTTTCAATATATTTAATATCGGCAAGAGCAATACGCATAAGCTTATATTCTGACTTGACAAACAGGTGATCGGGTGCAGCTTTAGAAGCGGAGAGATTTGCTTTCAGATCGACCATGTTCTTTACCTTATTAACAGCTTTCAGAAATTCAGTATAGCCGATAGGTTTCAGCAAATAATCAGTGGCATCAACTTTGAATCCATCAACAGCGTATTCGGTATATGCTGTGGTGAAAATTATATATGGTTTTTCCTTCAGTGATTTGACAAAATCCATCCCACTCAGATCGGGCATATCAATATCGACAAATATAAGATCAACCTGATTGGTGTTTAAGCACTTCATGGCTTCAAAGCCACTGTTATTCAAAGCTATAAGCTCAAGGAAAGGTGTCTTTTTTATATAAGCGCCTATCTGTTTCAATGCCAGAGGCTCATCATCAATAGCGATGCATTTGATTGTCATTACTGAACCTTTAGGTTTAATAAAGACAAGATAGGATATTTATATAAAAAAATTCTTCCGTGACATATTAAATTATGTTCACGGAAGAATAACCTGTCGAATACTGACCTTACCTAACTATAAATTAACCTGAAACTAACCTGAAAACCTTACCATCTATGCCTAATTCCTTTCGTAATATATATCATATGCAATCCAGTCGACTATATAAGCTGCGAAGTAGACAGAGTGGAGAGAATCAAATATCGTAGCAATATTGTCAATTGAGTTCCCTATTAAAGCCGACACAGAAGTGACTGTTCCGTCTCCGAAAGTTATCTGTATATCGCGATGTTTACAAACCGAGGCTTCGGAATCTGACTGCTTGTCAATGATTGTAACAACAGCATCCGGCTGAAGGACGCCACCCACATATACTTTTGCGCTATCGGCTCTGTTCTTTCTCACTATCTGAACATCGCCAATAGTAAGGAGATACTGATGTTCGCGACCAAACCGGGCTGTGTCGTTTTTGATGGTGAGCCGTTTTTCTTCATATAATACCTTATCATTGCCGGTTATTGTGAAACTGGAAACAGTTGTATCGCCTGACAGATACGTATATTTAGCGGTATAACTTCCTGTAAAAGCAAATTGCGAAGTATAATCAGTACCGGCAGTCGGACTGATGATTGACTTAATATTAAGATCTCCGGCAACCGTGCCATCAATAGTGACCTCGGAAGCAAGCACATAATCATAATCCCAGTAACTGTTATAATTATTATGGTAATCTGAAACTGAAATGGTGAAGTTGTTAGTTAATGCAGAGTCTCCGGCTGAATAATGTCTTAATGACCGGGGAGTCTGAACTTTTGACAAGGGAAGTTTGACTATCATGTTGCTGTTATCAGACGTCCTGCTGAAGAATTTGATCAATGAAATTCCCCACTTGTCGTAGGTGGTAACAGGTTTATATTCATAAACCCCGCTTATTTTACTGAGCGGAATATATACCTTATAAACAGAATCAGTTGCTGTGGCTGATTTAGAAGTACCATCATTAATGGTGAAGACGCTATATGCCTTCGTAGCAGCAATTGTACTGACAGCTTTATTCAGATTTGCAGAACTCTGGTTAAGTGACTCTTTAAGAGTAAGAGTGCTTAATGAATTGTTATTCTTTGTGCATCCCCATAAAAAAATATTCACAAGAATGATGCCTGCTGTTACCCTGATTGAAGTTTTCATATCGCCTGTTTTTTGATGAGTATTTACAATATCACGTTACAAAAATAAATCCGCAGTATCCGAATAAAAAATAAATTCAACTAACACGGGAATAAACTAAATGGAATTCGGTTTTTTATCTTCAGACCGGTCTAACCAAGGGAGTGCAAATTGATGAATTTCTGGAAATAATCTTTGTATTGCTCACTTACAGGAATGTATACCTTACCATCAAAAACAATTCTTGAATGATCAATTGTATTTATCTTTTCGAGGTTCACAATATAGGAACGGTGAACCCGCATGAATTTGGAGGAAGGAAGCTGTTCCTCCAGAACCCGCAGACTGATCAGCGGCATTAACGACTTACCTGTTGTGAGGTGTATCCTTACATATTCGCGCATGCCTTCGATATAGATAATTTCATCGAGGCGGATCCTTACAATTTTATATTCTGATTTTACGAATAGATAATCTTTGTTCTCATCCTTATCTTCCCTGGAGGTTCTGTTGGTTTCAAAATAATTCCTGGCTTTGTTGGCAGCTTTGAGGAACTCATTGTATCCGATAGGCTTCAGCAGGAAATCAAGGGCGTTTACCCTGAAACCTTCGAAAGCATATTCACTGAAAGCAGTAATAAAAACAATCTGCGGCTTATCCTGCAACGATTTGACGAAATCGAGTCCGTTGATATCAGGCATATTAATGTCGGCAAATATTAGGTCAACTCTGGCTTTTGACAGAAAGTCGATAGCTTCAAAACCTGATCTGCATGAGCTTACTAGCTCAAGAAAGGGAGTTTTCCTGATGTAATTTCCCATCTTCTCAAGAGCCAGAGGTTCATCATCTAAAGCTAAACATTTAATTATCATGTTGGTATGACTAGATGAATTCTGAATTCATGATCGTTCCTGTCAATTTCAAGCTTATGACTCGTCCCATAAATAATTTCGAGGCGCTTTTTGATGTTCTCAAGTCCAAAACCTCCGCTGTTAGGTGATTTATTATCATTAACAAAACTTGAAATTGTATTGACCGAGGTAAACTCAAGCTGATTATCATTCTGAACCAGTTTGAACGAAAGTGCCGAAGGTTCCCTATAGCTCACCCCATGCTTGAAAGCGTTTTCAATAAATGGTATGAATAAAAGGGGAGGAAGATTTACATTATTATATGTTTTAGGTAAATCAAGGCTTATCTTAATTGACTTATCAACCCTTAACTGCATGAGTTCCAGATAGCTTTCCAGAAATTCAATTTCCTTCTTAAGCGTAGTTGTGCCTCTACCTGATTCATACAAGAGATACCTCATCATCTCAGATAGTTTCAAAACAGCATTTTGAGCAAGTCTCTGGTCTCCTTCTATCAATGAATGAATGTTATTAAGGGTATTCATCAGAAAATGAGGGTTTACCTGATTCTGCAGAAAGGCCAGTTTGGATTCTATATGTTCTTTTTCAATCTCTTTCCTGACCTGTTCCTCTTTAAACCAGCGATTTGTAACTGCGATCGATGTATTGAAGCCAGCTATTAGCACAGATATCAATAGAGTATTAAGGAATGTGTAAAATGTCTGGTCAGTGAATGGCAATTTCCCTTTCACAGGCAGATTATCAGTGCCGGGATTAAATAATTCAGGGCTCCCTGGTGTAATACTCCTGGGAGAGGAGCTTTTCTCTGGGTTCATATCCTCCCTTCCCCATTGGGGATCACGAAGGATTTTCTCTTCAATAATTCTCGGGTCATTTTTGTGGAGCACCGGGTTCATAAAATAAAATGAGGTGGCAACCACGATGCCCGTTATGAAAAGGCTGATAACGTACATGATCGTCTTCCCTTTGAAAAGCAGTTTCCTCAGAAGCCAGAAATTATTGATTACAAATACAATAATAAACGGCACCAGCCTGAGCCAGTCGTAGCAGATCTTAATAAATCCACCCTTTATATTATAATTATTCGTTACCAGCGGGATTATCAGGAATATCAGCCACAGGAACAGGTAAATTACATATTCAGGAATTTTCCTTGCATTTATTTTCATTGTGGCGGTCATTTAAGCTGGTTTAATCCTGAAAGTGCGGAGGCGTCATTCGGAGACAGTAAAAGAGCCTGGTTAAACAGTACCATGGCGTCAGATTTCCTGCCCTGGTAGAGCTTAGTCCAGGCCAGCATAATAACCGATCCATAATCCATTGGATATAAATTGACTATTTTCTCAAAGTTCTTTCCGGCTTCATCATAATCTTTCCTGTTGTATAACAGAACTCCCAGCCAGTATAACGAAGTGGTATTCTGATTGTCAATTTTAAGGATTGCCTCATACTGTTCCTTCACCTTATCCCAGCTTTCAAGTGCGTTGTAGTCTTTTATCAGACCAAACCTGACCTCAATGGCATATGGCTTCAGTTTTACAGCTTTCTCATAATAGCTTATTGATTCGGTGTATTGTTTTGACAGGAAAAGAAGCCATCCCAACCTGGCATTCAGATTGTAATTATCTGGCTGATAAACAGATTTGAGCACAGAGACGCTCATAACATAATTACTGCTGAGTTCGGTTTTATAACTCTCGGCAAAAGCTGTTTGAATTTGTGCCTCTGTCTGGGCATTAATCACCCCGGCTGACAAAATGAGGACAATTGATGCGATAAGTTTATTTAAAGTTTCCATTTTATCCCTCCTAGATATGAGAACTGACTGTAATGGTAATTAGTGTTTGAATAATATTTTTTTTGTTCAAACGACACATTGGTCCATAGAGAAAGATGCTTCCCTGTATATAGCAATCCGGTCAATCCGGTTCTGAAAGTTGTAGGATCAATAAAATCATAAACATACATTGCCTCATGATCGTGATAGTCGGTAAAATTACCCGTTGTAATATTTCCTTCAATCCACAGATTTCTGTAAACCCTGAAACCAGCTGTCTGCTCAAAGATCAGATGATCCTCATTCTGTTTAGACGTCATCGATAATGATGATCCAAAGTACATGTGAACATTTCTGGTAAATGAAACCAAGGTCCTGATCCCTGTCTGTCTGACCGAGTAGGAACCTGTTTTTAATAAAGAAGCATTAATTCCAAAATTGAATCTTCCGGAACCCGATGTAATTTCAACCATACCCAGGTGTACCGGGCTTGTTACATAATCATAAGTCGGATAGAGATAATGATACGCTGTCGATATAATAAAATGCCGCGATGCTGCGAATTTAAGAAGGGCATAGTACTCGGGCTGTGTGTCGGGAATTTTCGAATAACTGCCAAACTGCTGAACCAGGTAGGTCTGGTTATAGTGTCCGAACATCTGGTAGAGAGAGAACCTTGGACCAAGAGTTGAATTTAAACCTATATGGAAATATTGCGGATCGGACCTGAGATTACTTGTCGCATACTTATAATTATATTCAAAATCGATACTCTCAACCGGCTTAAAAGACCTGATATTCAACTGCTTTTTAAGCTCAACAGACATTTTAGATGAAAAAAGTGAAGCATACTCTTCCTGACCAAGGAAGAGATAAGAGTAATAGAGATATGTGAGAGTAAAATCATTGAAACTATCATATGTCATGGCTTTTTCAAAATGCTTCTTTGCCTGCATATAATCACCCTTTGAATAGTAAGCGTAACCAATCCGCTGACGCAGGTATTTGTAATCTATGTTACTATCAATCGCCTTACTACCCTCTATAATGAGCTTATCCCACTCGCCGGATAAATAATATTTATAAGTCAGACTGTCTACCGACCGGAAGTCAGTTCTATCCTGCCCTGCAACAGTAACAGCAATGAAAAAAAGAGCTGTTACAACAAATCTGAACTTTGAGCCCATATACTGGTTTTTAATGATTCAAATGAAAAATCCTTTATTCTGCCCTGATCGAGTGAAATCATTCCTGTTCCTTCAATTGTCGATTTTTTAAATGAACAGATATTCACACTTGCCGAAAGCCTGATTTTAGATGGGTTAACTGAGGTATCGGACCATACCGGTTTGATTTTATAATTTGCTGTCATGAACTTGTAAAAGGGAGATACAAGATCATGGAACCATAACGAAACTTTGTTTTTCCTGATTATATGAAGAGGGAAACTGTCTGAAATTTCAATACCGGGATAGTACCCCAGCAGAACTTTATAGGCTGTAAGGTAGAAGTAATACAACAATGAGTTTTGATCGCCATAGAAGGCCGTAAAATAAAACATCGTTCCGTCATTTATGAAATAAGCGACAGCATGTGTTTCGGAACAATAAAAATACCTGCTGTTCCAGGCATCTGTGAAGACCTCCCAGCTCGCAGATTTTTCTT
>JGI20214J51650_10002202_pt1 | contig 12306 bp, 11 predicted proteins | sample WetSurMetagenome_FD_51650 | JGI IMG/M metagenome (IMG submission 51650)
GGCGAGATACGGCGGGGACGAGTTCGTCTTCCTCCTCCTGGAGACGCCGCCCGAGGGCGCGGGGACCATGCTCTCGCGCCTCCAGGGGAACATGGACAAGTGGCTGAAGGACCTCCTGACCCTCAGCGACCCCCCCGTGAACTTCTCCTTCGGCGTGGCTTCGCTCCAGGGCACCGACACCGAACCGGGGGACCTCCTGGCCCGTGCGGACCGGCACCTCTACCAGGCCAAGGCGGCCGGTGGGGGAATCATCTGCGACGAGGAGGGGAGGATCGTCCCGGCGGAGGTCTGAGGAAGGCGCTAGGTGCGAAGCGCGAGAGACGAGACCCTATCCACTAATTCTCAATCACTCAACAACCGTCACCGAAACGACCTACTTGCCCCCGAAGGTGCGCTCTAGCGCCTGCCGGGCGAGAGAGGCGTGCCTGCGAACGGTCACCTCGCGGATGCCCGCCAGCCTCGCGATCTCCGCGTCTTCGACGCCGAGGACGTCGCGCAGGAGAAAGACCAGCCTCTGCGAGGGGGGGAGGGTCTGGGCCCACCGGTAGAGCGTCTTGACCTCGTAAGTGTGGCCCACCACGTTCAGCTGGGGGAGGTCTTCGGGCAGGTCGTCGAGGGGGAGGTCGCTCCGCCGGTGTCCACGCAGGAAAGTGTAGGTGCGGCGCACGGCGATGGTTCTGAGGAAGGGAAAGGGGTCCGCCTCGGAGGCCAGGCGCTTCAGGGCCTGGTAGAAGCGGAAGTAGGTGTCCTGGAGGATGTCTTCCGTGTCCTGGCGGTTGGGGACCATCTGGAAGACGAGGCGGAAAAGGGGCCGGTAGTAGGCATCGATGAGCTTCGCGAAAGCCTCATCGTCGCCGTCTTTCGCTGCCCGAACCCAGCGGGAAATCTCCGCGCCATCCTGCACGCCGTCCCTCCCTCGCCCCATTTCACTATAGGAGAGCGGACCCCCTGAAGGGAAGCGCGACACGGCCTCAGCAGGGCGTCAGTGCCACTCGTTGGTGGTGCGGTTGTAGCTGACCGTGACCTCGCCGCCGTCCGTGTTGAGGAGGCGGATCGGGACGAAGGTGCTCGGGGGGAAGAGGGCCTTGAGGCCCGAGCCCTTGAGCTTCACCTGGGTCTCGGGGGTGAGGACGAGGGTCGTCCAGGGCTGTCCGGCCACGTAGACGGCGAGCCCCGGCTTCAGCCCCGTGCCCGTGATGATGATGCGGAACGGGTTCCCGGCGCGCTTGACGCCCGTCACTGCGGGAGGGACGACCACCGAAACGGAGCCGCTCTTCGAGCAGTTCACGCCGTCGGCCGTGGCGGTGAACCTCCAGTCGTAGTGCCCCGCGGCACCGTAGGCGTGCGAAGCGGCGAGCGTGTGCGCGTGGGTCCCGTCCCCGAAGTCCCAATCGTAGGTGAGGTCGCCCAGGCAGCTAGCCTTGGTGGCGCTCGCCGTGAAGGTCACGGCGGCTCCCACGTTGGCCAGCGTGGCGACCTGAGCCTGGCAGGTCACGGTGCAGAGGCCGGGTGCAGGGGTAGCAGAGGCCACTTCGCTCGTTGGGCCTTCGAACCCTGCCGCGTCCCAAGTGGTGATGGTGTAGGAGTACTCCGTCCCGTTCTGCAACCCGCCGTCCGTGTAGGAGCGGTCCGAACCGTTCGGTGATCCCACCAGGCCCCAGGTGGCGCCGCCGTCGTCGGACCTGTAGAGGGCGAAGTGCCCGGGCGTCACCGAAGGGGTGCCCCAGGCGAGGAGCACGGCGCCGTCCGCGGGGGTGGCCGTGAGCGTCGCCGGTGGAGGCGGCGCGGGCAGGCGGATCGACACGGAGGGGTCTCCCAGGAGGACGTTCCCCATGACCGAACGGGTGTCCGAGGAGGGCAGCGAGAATCGTCCCGCCTCCACGAGGTCCCCGGCGGTGCGGACCTTGCCGCGGCCAAAGGCCAGCGCGAAGAAGGCGTTGGCGAAAGTGTGCTCCTCGTCGGGGTAGGCGATGGTGGAGAACCCGCAGGAGCCGATGGTCCCACGGTCCCCCCGGAGGATCAGGTCCTTCATGAGCGCCGGCGTGCCGAGCTCGTCGAAGGCCGAGTTGTAGCAGCTGCTGCTCACCACGAAAGGCAGGGGAGCCCAGGTCGGCCCCGGGGGCAAGGTGATGGAGGGCAGCAGGTCCACGTCGGAGGACGCGCAAGTCCCCCCCGTGCAGTTCCTCGACGGGTAAGAGGTGAAGAAGGCGTAGTGGTTGCCCAGGGAGCTGATGCCGCTGTGGCCGCTGTAGTGCACGAGGGCGGCGCTCGGCCAGGAGGAGCGCAGGGCGGCGGCGAACCCGTCCGCGTCGGTGCCGTTGTACGGAGCGTCGTGGAAGTAGAGCCGGAGGCTGCCCCAGGGCGGCGGGGTGTAGGTGGCCCGCAGCGCGTCGTTGGCCTGCTCGAAGACCTGTTCCCAGTCCTGGGTCCAGGTGTCCGCGAGGTACGTGGCGTTCTTGTACCAGGTCCCCGAGAGGTCCTGGTTCTCGTAGGCCATGATCTTCGTGAGCATCCCAGCGAGCTCGGCGTAGGAGCGGGCGGGCAGGCGGCCCACGGCCGAATCGGGGTACCCGTCGCCGTCCACGTCGGCGAACCAGGCGTCCGAAGGATACCGGCCCATGTACGTGTAGTCGCCGAGGTCCTCGAACATCATGGTGGGCACCCAGTTCTTGTTCAGGGGGTTGCCCGTGTAGTTCTTGTAGTCGTAGGAGGCGTCCCCCACCAGGAGGACGTACTTCGGCGGCTTGCCCCAGGCCGCAGCGGCCGCCTGGAGGAAGGAGCGGATGGCCGTGGGGTCCACGAGGCCGTAGGAGTAGGCGTCGTAGACCTGTTCGATGTCCACCGTCATCACGCGCATGGAGGCCGAACGCTTGGCGAGATAGGCCTGCCAGACCAGATCGGAAGCCGACGGGTGGAAATCGGGGTGCGTGATAATGACCATGTCCGCCGCGTTATCCGGGGTGAGGGTCAGCGCCGGGGCCGCGACGTAGGCCGCGTCGGGCAGGCGCGGGGCGCTCGAGAGGGCCACCGTACGGCCCGTCACCCCGGGGTTCGCCGGCATCTCGAAGGTGGCCGTGCCGTTCTCGAAGGTCGCCCCCGTCAGCAGCACCGGCAGCTTGAGGCCCGTGGCCTCGTCCGCCGCCGAGAGGTCGAGGATGTACGGCGCCGTCGCGTGTCCGGGACACGCGTACTGCGCGTCCACGTTGGTGTCCGTGAAGAGCAGCGCCCCGTCGTCCGCATCGAAGGTTCGGGTGTAGGTGAGATCGAAGTAGTCGAAAAACTGTATGTCGTACTGCCCGGATACGCCGGGCAAAATCAGATTCAGCGTGTGGGTGCCCGCCGAGGCGCCCGAGGCGAAGCTCCACGTGCCAGTAGCCAGGCTCTTGCCGCTCCAGGTTAGGGGGGCGGGGCCCGAACTCGCCGAGGCCCCATCGAATTTCACGACGAGGCCGTGGGAGCCCCCATTGAGACTCGCGGCCACGGCCGTAACGGAAAGGTTCGCGCCGGAAGGATGGAGGAAGGTGAAAAGATAGTCTCTGGAAGTGCTACTCCCCGGCGAGGAATAAATGACAGGCCCCCAGAACCAGTTGTCGCCGTTAGGCCGAAAATGGTCGACCGGGTCGTGCTGAGTATTGGATTCGAGGTGGATCTTCTCGACGAAAGCCGTCACAGGCTCGTACGCGTGTGTTGGACTAGCACCAATCTCGGGCATCCTGGTTCCCGAAGCACCGTCATCGTACAGCCAATACACGCAAGTGCTGGAGTAGTCACCGCCGCTCCACAACGGTCGGTCGGTTATGGCCAGGCCCTGACCAAAGAAAACGATGGCGTGGGCGGAAGTGAGGGCGCCTGTGGAAGGGCCCTCTAAGAGGAAGGGGACTTCGACGCCTCGGCAAGTGAGACGAAGATGTTCGACGAGAGTGCCCGAAGGCAGGCCGTGCGCGAGGAGATAGGAGCCGTTCAGCCTGTAGATAGCGTCCTGAATTATCTCCAATCGCAGTGCACCCTCAGGGAAAGTCTGCCCGGTGAGGGGACTTCTGACTAGCCAGGATTCGAAACGCGCCGTGGAACTTGCGTCTCCCGAGTTGATGAAGGCAGATGCCTCGGAAGGAATTCTACTGGGAACAGAACCGGGCGGGTCCGGAGATGCCTCCACCTTCAGGAATGCCTCAAGGGAGGTCAGGTATCGAACCGACCCATCCGATTGCCTCTGGAGGGGATGAACGAGAATTTCTCGGTAGGGGACCCCACGCCAGAGGCCCTCTCGGCCCAAGGTGAGAGTGGGACCTGTGTAGTCAGTGGAAAGACCGGGTGGCGCAGGCTCCCACTCGCAACGCACACCCGAGACACACTCCTTGCCGCTGGATGATCGGGGAAGTGCAATCTTCAGGGAAACCACCGGGTTCCTTGGCGGCCCCCCAAGCCAGTCGGAAAGTGCGCCGGCCGGGGGATGCCAGCGGACGGGAATCTCCTTCTGAGCCATCTGTGGGGGAGCAGCCGGGAGCGCCGATAGGGACCAAACCAGCAGCGGGAGAACTATCAGAGCAAAAGCCCGAGGCAACCTTGGCTGCCTCGGGCTTCTGGAAAGTTCAAGGGTAAAGCCAGAACTCATCATAGCCGATCTCATGCCCCTCAAAGGGTCCCGGGGATGGCCGGGCCAGGGGCAACGACCGGGAGGGCGCGAGCCCTGGGAAGGTGCCCTAACTCACCACCGGTGTGCAGGTACCGGTTCCCTTGTTGGGAACGCCGCCCGTTGAACTGCAAGCGCCCGCTCTGGCTTCAATCTTCTCACGAAATACTATAGCGGGCTTCTCGTAAGGTTTTCTCATCACACACCCTCCAATGCGCAACTATATTGTTTTTGAGTTGAGCCTGTCAAGCTGGATCTCCCGCGTCCTCGTGGGCCGCGCGGCGGATTCGAGCCACTCTCAGGTGCTGCTCGGTCATGGTCGTTGGTGATCCAAGCTCCCTCCGGGAAGCCGCAGGGCAGAAGTTGCAGAAGCTCGCATCCCCGCACGACTCCTGAAGGAGTTGGGGAAGTCTCCGGTTCATCTCGCGAATCTCGACCAAGCGGGAAGCCCCCTCCCAGATTTCCTGAAGGGTTGCGTTTCGCACGTTGCCCACCGATTCGTCCCACTGGACGCAGGGGTGGACGTTTCCCATGGGATCAATGTGCAAGCTCCCCGAGGCCACGCTGCAATTGATCTCGGGTGTCCCCTCGAAGGGGGAGTTGCCGATATTGAGCCCCTTGGCGCTGAAAAGGCGGTACAGAGCCTCATCGGAGGCCTTCAGGTCCAGCGGGTACGCCTCGCCGTCGGTGGAGGTGTAGAGGTGGGGATCGAAGAAGATGGAGTAGCCGAACCGGTCTGCGATGGCCACGATGCCTTCGAGTTCGTTTTCCACGAGCTTGGTGACGACGCACTTGAGGAACACCAGGAGCTCGCGCTCCTTGAGCAGTTCCAAGGCGCGCATGACGCGGACATGGGAGCCCTTGACCTGGTTGAGGGCCTCTGCGGTTTCTGGGGTCGCGCCGTGGATGGAAATCTCCAAGCAGAAAGGTCTGAGCTCCGCGAGCCGGTCGGCCACGGCCTCGTCGATGAGCGCGCCGTTCGTGAAAATCCGAAGGGCGAATCCCCTGACCTTCGCGGCCGCGGCGATGTCCCAGAACCTGGGATGAACGAGAGGCTCACCTCCCGTCAGCGTCAGGAACAGGACGTTCATGGCTTTCAGTTGGTCCAGAATCGCCACAATTTCTTCGAACGTGAGCGGGGGTGCCCCAGGCTCCGGCACTGGATGGGAGCGAACCTGCCCCCGTCGCTGGACGGGGTTGTAGCAAAATCTGCAGGCCAGGTTGCACTGATAGGTCAGTTCGATCGAGGCGAAAGCTGGGTGGTTGGCCATGGTCGCTTTGGAGACGACCTGAACGAACGCGCTTTGCTCCACGGTACCGCCTTACCTGGGCAGCAGGGCCCCCGCGGAAATGAGCTGCTCGAGGAATTCCCGCGCGTCGCTCTCCGCATCGGCCCTGGAAACTTCAAAGGTGTCCTGGATATTCCGGAGGATGGACTCCAGGCCCTCGTCGAATTGCTCCCAGATGAGGGTACCCACCTCGTTGACGACGATCACCTCGCTGTTGCGGTTATGGATCAACACAGCCTGGCCCTCGATGGTGCGCCAGGACACGTCTGGGTTCCGCTTGTACTTTCCGTCTTCGAACATGGCTCTCCTTGGCTAAAGGATGTCCCAGAAGCCCGGGTCCTTCAAGAAGGACAGCTCCTGGACGGGGACGGCGGCGCAGCAGGACTCCACGAGGGGCATGAGCCGGTCCCTCCTGGCGGAGGCGTCAGCCACGAAGGGGCAACAGGTCAGGACCATCGCGGTGGCCATGGCGAGCGGCTCCACGGGACGCAACGCGTTGTGCGGCGCCTGTTTCAGGCGGTAGAGCCCCACCAGAAGGTAGGCCCCCGGCTTCTTGTCAGACTGGGGAAGAGTACCCGCGAAGGGGGTGGAGGCCACTTCAATGGTGCTGCCCCGGTGGGTGACGAGGACGAGGTCGTCCGAGAGGATGCCGCACCCGGGGTCCATGGCCACGCTCATCGCGGTGAGGGTCGATTTCCCCGCACCCGACGGGCCGAAGAAGACGTAGCCGCGGCCGCCGCGCACGAGGCCGGCGGCATGGAGGACGAATCCGCACCGGTCGAGGGCCAGGTCCGCCACGACCCACCGGAGGTAGTTCTCCAGAGCACCCTGCGCCGTATCCACGGGCGTCGCCGAATGGAGGAGGAGAACGCCTCGCTCAGGCTGCTGATCGGGTCTGAAGGCCGCGAACGAATGGGATACGAGCGTCCTCCCCTCGGGCAAGCGCTCCTCCTCCAGCCTGAGGAACTTGTCCTCCGCCATGTCGAGGTAGTGCTCATCGCCTTCGAACAACCGGACCGTGTGGGCAGGAGGGTCATCGGACAGGAAGGGCCCGTACCGCTCGAGCGCCGCGGTGAGGAGCCCGTCGGGCAGCCCCTCGAAGCGCACGGAGATGCCCCCCACGGCAACGCAAAAGGAACCGCTGCCCAGAGCGGCCAGCGGTCCCTCGAAGTCGCCGGGGAGAACCCGGATATCCACGATTTCCCTCGGACCTAACGGCCCTTGGGGGGGCGGTCCAGGGGGTTGGACTGGAAGGCGGGCGCCACCGCTGACTCCGCCGCGGCCTTGGCAGGGGGCGGGGCGGCCGAAACGGTCTCCGCGCCGGAGAAGAAGAAGGCCGTCTCGATGAGGCCGTTCTCCACGCTGTCGGACCCGTGGATGGCGTTGCACTGGATGTCCGTGCCGAACTGGCCGCGGATCGTCTCCTTGGGGGCCTTGGTGGAGTCCGTCGGGCCCATCACGGCGCGGAGGTGCGCCACGGCGTTCTCGCGCTCGAGGCTCGCCACCACCACGGGCCCGGAGGTCATGAACTCCACGAGCTCGGGGAAGAAGCTGCGCTCCTTGTGCACGGCGTAGAAGGCCTCGGCCAGGGTCTTGGAGAGGTGGAGCATCTTGAGGCCGCGGAGGGTGAACCCCTCGTCCAGGAGGCGCTGGAGCATGTGGCCCTGGACGCCCTTGCGGAGGGCGTCGGGCTTGAAGATGGTGAAGGTTCTCTCGATCATGTCAGGCTCAACCTTTCGCGGAGAGGATGTGGGCGCCGTACTCGTGGGCGGCGTCGCGGCCCACCTCGAGGGCGCGCTTGTTCAACTCTTCCGTGCCCTTGGGCACACGGCTCAGGACCGCCTTTTCGAGGGCCTCCGCCGATACTACGCCGGTCAGCTCGCGGAGGAGGCCCAGGGCCACGATGTTGGTGACGAACTCCTTGCCCACGGTCTCACGGGCCAGGCGCGTGATGGGCGCCTTGACGGACCGGAACTTGGCGGGGATCTCCGAGGGCACCATGTCAGAGTCGGCCACGACCAGCGCCGTCTCGGGGCAGTCCTTGAGGTACTTCTCCGCGGCGGCGTCCGTGAGGCAGAGGAGGAGGTCGATGTGGGTGGCCTTGGGGTAGTCGATCTCCTCGGGGGAGATGATGACCTCGCTCTTGCTGGCGCCGCCGCGGGACTCGGGCCCGTAGGACTGGCTCTGCACGGCGTTCTTGTTCTCGTAGATCGAGGCGGCCTCGGCCAGGATGACCCCGGCCAGGACCAGACCCTGCCCGCCCAGACCCGCGAGCCTCACTTCGTAGCGGTCGCTCATGGCGCCTTCTCCCCCCCGCCGACGCGGGCGATGAGCTTGTCGTACTCCTCGCACCACTCGGGGCGCGTGGCCTGGAAGAGGACGCCCAGCGGGTACTTGTCGGCCTTCTCCTCCTCGGTCATCTTGTCCGCCGTGCGGACGTTGTAGGTCATGCCCTTGTAGCGGTCCATCATGTCGGACGCGTCGCCCCACTTGTTCTGGCGGCCGAAGTAAGTGGTGCACTGCGACCACGCGTCCACCACCGAGAACCCCTTGTTCTGGAGCCCTGCGAGGATGATGCGGTCCATGGCCACGGCGTCGAGGTCCAGGGCGCGGGCCACGAAGGTGGCGCCGGAGGCCTGGGCCATGTTGCAGACGTCGAAGGGCTGCTCGATGGCGCCGTAGGGAGCCGTCGTGCCCTTCGAGCCCGTGAAGGTGGTGGGGGAGGCCTGGCCGCCCGTCATGCCGTAGATGTTGTTGTTGAACACGATGAGGGTCATGTCCATGTTCCGGCGGCAGGCGTGGATGAAGTGGTTGCCGCCGATGGCCATGGCGTCGCCGTCGCCGGAGATCACGATGACCTTGAGCTTGGGGTTCGCCACCTTCACGCCCTGGGCGAAGGCCAGCGCGCGGCCGTGGGTCGTGTGGAGCGTGTTGAAGTCGAGGTAGCCCGGCGTTCGGCTGGAGCAGCCGATGCCGGAGACCACGACTACGTCGTCCTGGGGCCACTTGAGCTTGTCCAGGGCGCGCAGGAGCGACTTCATGATGGTGCCGTGGCCGCAGCCCGGGCACCAGATGTGCGGCATGCGGTCCTTGCGCAGGTACTGGAAATAGTCCATGGACATGGCTCAGTCTCCCAGGATGGCCGAAAGGATCAGGGACGGGGCGATGGGCTCGCCGTTCACGCGGTGCACGCCCACCACGGGCACGCTGCGGCCCACGATGCGCTCCACCTCGAGGCGGTACTGGCCCAGGTTCATCTCGGGCACCACGATCTTCTTGGCTTTCGAGGCGGCGCACTCGATCTGCTTCTCGGCGATGGGGTAGAGGGTGATGGGCCGGAAGAGGCCGGCCTTCACGCCCTTGGCCCGGGCCTCCTCCACGGCGCGTTTGGCGGACCGGGAGGTGGAGCCGTAGGCCACCACGAGGACGTCCGCGTCTTCGAGGCGGTGCTCCTCGAAGAGCGTGAGCTCGTCCTTGTGGAGCTCGATCTTGTCGAGGAGGCGCCGGTGGAGGGTCTCCTGGTTATCCGCGGCGCCCGAGGGGAAGCCCGTGGCGTCGTGGTCGAGGCCCGTCACGTGGTAGCGCGCGCCCTCGCCGTAGTTCATCCACGGAGGGATGAGGTCGGCGTCGGGGGCGAAGGGCTTGAAGGTCTCGCCCGGCTGGAGGTGGGGACGCTTGCGCTCGACGAGCTTGATGTCGTCCTTGGCGGGGATGACGATCTTCTCGCGCATGTGCGCCACGATCTCGTCCATGGCGAGGAAGGTGACCGTCCGCATCTTCTCGGCGAAGTTGAAGCAGTGCACCGTGGCCTCGAAGACCTCGCTGATGGAGTTGGGGGTGAGCACGATGGCCGGGTGGTCTCCGTGCGTGCCCCAGCGGGACTGCATGACGTCCGACTGGCTCGGCCCCGTGGGGTTGCCCGTGGAGGGGCCGCCGCGCATGACGTTCACCACCACGCAGGGGATCTCGGCCATCATGGCGTAGCCGATGTTCTCCTGCATGAGCGAGAAGCCGGGCCCCGAGGTGGCCGTCATGGCCTTCGCGCCCGCCAGGCTCGCCCCGATGATGGCGCCCATGGAGGCGATCTCGTCCTCCATCTGGATGAACTTGCCGCCCAGCTTGGGCAGGCGGCCGGACATCTTCTCGGCGATCTCCGAGGAGGGGGAGATGGGGTAGCCGGCGAAGAAGCGGCAGCCCGCGGCCAGCGCGCCTTCGACGCAGGCCTCGTTACCGGCGAGGAACTTCACGTTCTGGGTCGTCATGTCGCCTCCCTCAGTCCACGAAGATGGCGAAGTCGGGGCAGCGGATCTCGCAGAGCATGCACTTGGTGCAGGCGTCCACGTTCACCACCTCGACGTTCTTGAAGCCCATGGACAGGACCTTCTCGGGGCAGTAGGCCACGCAGATGTTGCACTGGTTGCCCTTGCAGTGGCCCGGGATCACCGTGATCACCACGTCCTTCTTGACCTTCTGCCCGTGCCCCGCCGTGGCGACCTTGCCCTTCCTGATCTGGGCGAGGCGGGGAGAACCGACGGCCTCTCCCTCTTCGCGAACGCCGCTGCGCGGCTCCGTAGGGGTGCTCATGGATCCGGCTCCTGTCTCACCGGGGGGATACCTCGCCCGGTACCTTAAGGGCACGGGGGCAAGCGGCCTGTCCGCCTGCCCCCGCGTCCGATTGTACGACCAGCTGTCCTAGCCCTTCAGCCTCTCCATCATGGCCGCGCCGAGCTCGGTAGGGGACTTCACCACCGTGACGCCGGCCTCCGTCAGGGCTTTCATCTTCTCGGCGGCCGTTCCCTTGCCGCCCGCGATGATGGCTCCCGCGTGGCCCATGCGGCGTCCCGGAGGCGCCGTCTGGCCCGCGATGAAGGCCACCACCGGCTTCTTCATCTCGGCCTGGATGTAGGCCGCGGCCTCCTCCTCGGAGGTGCCGCCGATCTCGCCGATGAGGACCACGCCCTCGGTGGCCGGGTCCGCGTTGAAGAGCTGGATGGCGTCCAGGTGGCTCGTGCCGGGAACGGGGTCGCCCCCGATGCCGATGCAGGTGGACTCGCCCAGGCCGCACTCCGTGAGCTGCCACACCGCCTCGTAGGTCAAGGTTCCAGAGCGGGAGATGACGCCCACGCGGCCGGGCTTGTGGATGTAAGCGGGCATGATGCCCATCTTGCACTCGCCGGGGGTGATGATGCCGGGGCAGTTGGGGCCGATGAGGTGCGCGCCCGTGGTGCGCAGGGCGGCCTTAACGCGGGCCTCATCGCGGGCGGGGATGCCCTCGGTGATGCAGACGATGACGGCCACGCCGGCGTCGGCGGCCTCGAGGATGGCGTCCGCCGAGAAGGGCGGGGGCACGAAGATCAGGGCGGCGTTGGCGCCCTCGGCCTTCACCGCGTCGGCCACCGTGTTGAAGACGGGGACCTTCTCTTCCCAGGTGCTGCCGCCCTTACCGGGGGTGACGCCGGCTACCACCTTCGTGCCGTACTCGAGGCTCTGCTTGGCGTGGAAGGAACCCTCCTTGCCGGTGATCCCCTGCACGACGACGCGCGTGTCCTTGTTGACGAGTATGCTCATGGCGTCCCCCTCACTTCACCGAAGCCACGGCCATCTGGGCCGCCTGTTTCAGGTTGTCGGCCACGGCGAACTCGAGGCCGGATTCCTTGAGCAGCGCCTTGCCCTTGTCCACGTTGGTGCCCTGCAGGCGCACCACCACGGGCAGGCTGACGCCGATCTCTTTCGCCGCGGCGATGACGCCCTCGGCGATGACGTCGCAGCGGACGATGCCGCCGAAGATGTTGATGAGCACGGCCTTCACGTTCTTGTCGGAGAGGAGGATGCGGAAGGCGTTCTTGACGCGCTCCGTGGTGGCGCCGCCGCCCACGTCGAGGAAGTTGGCGGGCTCGCCGCCCTCAAGCTTGATGACGTCCATGGTGGCCATCGCCAGACCGGCTCCGTTGACCATGCATCCGATGGAGCCGTCGAGCTTGATGTAGTTCAGGTCGAACTTGCTGGCCTCGACCTCGAGGGGGTCCTCTTCGGTGAGGTCGCGCATCTCGAGGATGTCGGGGTGGCGGAAGAGGGCGTTGTCGTCGAAGGCCATCTTCGCGTCGAGGGCCACCACGTGGCCGTCCTCGGTGATGATGAGGGGGTTGATCTCGGTGAGGGTGGAGTCCGTGTCCTCGTGGGCCTGGTAGAGGGCCGTCACGAGCTTCACGCACTCCTTGAAGGCGTCGCCGGTGAAGCCGAGGCCGAAGGCCACCTCGCGGGCGTGGTAGGGCTGGATCCCGACGAGCGGGTCCACCCAGGTCTTCAAGATCTTCTCGGGAGTCTCGGCGGCGACCTTCTCGATCTCCACGCCGCCCTCGGTGGAGGACATGATGACGTTCATCTGCT
>JGI20214J51650_10002203_pt1 | contig 12298 bp, 10 predicted proteins | sample WetSurMetagenome_FD_51650 | JGI IMG/M metagenome (IMG submission 51650)
CTGTTTGAGGCTTGAGGATCGCTTCGCTTGAGGTTTGAGGCAAAACCGTTCTTGCCTCCAACCTCTGACCTCCAACCTCCAACTTCTCCGCAAGTCGCAGAAAAGTTTCGCTCTAAGATTCTAATGCAGGCCTTTGGCCGCAACCAAATACTGTTTAAGACTCTAAGGCTGCCGCCCATTAGCGCCCTCCATCCACCCCAGCGTGCGGCTTTCAAGGAAATCGTAGAAAGGATTGTACCTCAACCGAAGCATCCATTCAGAGGAGATTCTCAGCAAGCCTCGCTCTCCGCGAATCGCCACCTCTCCGAGAAAGAGAGCCTTGGGGTCTTCAGGGAGCCGCTGCCCGTAGAGGGGATCATCCGGCGGAATCGGCAGTGCGACATGGGACAGGGATATCACCTCGGCCGGCCAGGACAGATCGAGGCGTTTGATCTCTGGAGCGACCATTGAAAAAGGAGCTTTGCGTCGGGCGAGAACCTGGCGGCTCTGCGGGTTCTCGTTGGTGACCAGGGTGATGGTGAACGGCATTGTCCCGTCGGCCATCAGCCGATCGGACAAAAGGCCCGGGTCGTCGACCAGCAAAATGGCCTTCGCGGCAAAGCGATTGATGTCAAACAAAACCAGCTCATGGCCGTCAGGCCCCAAGTATTTGAGGAAACTGTCAACCACGGCATTCGCCGAAACCGTTGAATCGATGGCGGATTTAAAAACCAGAGTCGGAGGGAAGCCTCTTATGGGGCCGGACCGTCCTCGATCAGCGATGCGCCTGGACACGGCGCGGGTCAAGCGATCAACCTGGGTGCCGGCATTGGTGGCGAAGGAATTGTATTTGTAAGGATCGAATTCAGGCGTGATCGATAGCCAGGCGAGGCGAGCCAGCCCGGGCACAACGGACAGCCCGTCCAAGAGACCGGCCAGTCTGGCCGCAGGGTGGAGGCCGACCGCCGGAGAAATCAGCACCAGGCTGGCAGGTAACGGCGAAGCGTTTCCTTCCAGCGCATCGAGGGTGAAATTCAAAGCCAACGGGGCTCCGGTCGAATAGCCCATGATGTGGATCGGTTTCCGTCCCACTTTGGATGCGAGGTGCTCAATGCCTAGCCGCACTGCGGCGGCCATGTCCTCCCATCTAACGTTCAACAGCCCCGATGGCGCAGTTCCGTGACCGGGCAGGCGCAGACCAATGACCCAATAGTTGTGATGGTTGAGCGCCGCACCGAGGGCCCGCAGGCTGTATGGAGAGTCCGACATGCCGTGCAACAACAGGGCGCCGCCCACAGGGGAATCGGTTGGCAGCTCGAAGCTGCGGTTCCAGTTGGGGCTGCGGCGTTGCGGGTCGGCCGCGCTGCCGGCGCTGTAGCGCACGAGCGCATAGGCAGGCCCGGTTCCAACGCGCGGGTAGACTTGCTTTTCCAGCTGGGCGAACAACTTGTCTTCCAGTTGCTTGTAATCATCAAAGGTTCGGATTACATCCCCTTTCTTTGCCGTAAATTCCGCCGTCAGCTTTTCGGTATGCCAGGGATCGAGAGATGGGCCGCCTCGTCCGGCGACATACAAGGTCATTGCGACCCCGATAAAGCCGAACAGGCCCCAGATGAGATACCGTCTATTTCGTCCAATCATGCGGGCACGCTCCTTCGTGACCGGGCAGAAGCCTGATCAGCAAGAATGACAAAGCCTTCCAGCACCTCAACTCCTCTCTGTCCGCTAAGTGATCGCGCACGAATAACGTGAACAGCCCGTATACCGATCCGTTCATGCTGAGGTATNGAAGCATGAACAGGAGCCGTTCGCCCTTCTATACATCAGGGCGAACGGCGGAAGACCGATTTGTCCAGGTTATTCATGCGCAGACCCTAAGTGCGACCCCTCGGGAACAAAAACTGAATCGTAAAGCGAATCGTCCAATCCGGGCCAATATTGTCGGGTTTCACGGCGTTATAGTATCCCTGCAATGATGCATTTACGGGTTGCCTGCCTAAGAGAAACACCCGCCCGACCCCGCCGCCTATCGGCACCGTCCAGGTGTCGTCGCTGTTGTCCGCTTTCCAATTGGCGGTAATGACTGGCGAACTGGACAGGTACCAGCCGTGATCGAAGTTGTAGTTCACGAATGGCTGCCAGGTGAACAGATTCACGCTGTTATCCCCAGTGAAGGACCACACGTTGCTGAACAGCGAACCGATGACCCATGGCCCGCGCATGGTCAGAACCACCAGGGACGGACCCGCGCCCCACTCACCGAACCCCAGACGGTCTTGCGTGGACGTGGGCAGCAGGATGGCCGGACCCGCGCCCCAAAGCCAGTTGCCGAGCCAAAGATTCCGGTCCTTGGGCGAGAAGAAGGCCGAGAACAGGGTGTCACCCAGACCAAACTCCCGGTCCTGGCCGGGCAAAAACGCGGGCTGAGAGACCACGGGCACAATAGTGCGGGTGACCATAAGCCACTTTTCGGTCACATCGACGGGAATCACGGGCTGTATGTTCAGGACATTCTGCGTGCCCTTTAGCGGACCAAAGTTGAAATTTGTATTGTTCTGGAATGGAACACTGATCATGTCGGCAACCGGATTCTGCACCGCGCGGGCCAGCTCCGCCTCCGTGTCCTCACCCTCTTTGAGGATACCGTCGCCAAGATAGCTTTCATGACCTTCCTTGTGCTTCTCGTCACCGGGTGCTTTATCTGCCCCTGCAGCCGTCGGCGCCGAAATCAAGGCCAGGACCAACCAAATTGCCGCCATCCTGAACATGGCAATAACTTTCACCCTTTTAAGCGTGTTGTCCATTCTTCTACACACTATCGTTTCCTCCAATTAGTTGTCACTAAACCCTCCACCTCTGGTGGAGGACCTGGATAGGTTCTACCGATCCCACTTCCCCTCCCTCCCTCGATCTTCCTCGGGACCGTGAGCACGTCGAACGGCTGGCGGGAGGGGCTAGGGGAGGGGGTAGAGGGAAGGCCTTTCATGCGCCTTTTTCCACCCCCACCTAACCTCCCCCGTCAAGGGGGAGGAAGTAGTTTGCAGAGCTGAGAACCGGGGCAATCTGGTGCCCCCTTCGAGGGGGCTTCCAGAGGCCACCCGCTCTGCGGGTGGAGCCTCACAGTGTGGTCATCCGGCGTTTGCTCCAGAGGCTGTATGGAAAGGCCACAATAAAACCAAGAAGCACATAGGCCAGAATCGTGGGGACAAACATCTGTCCGTAGTCAAACAGTGCTGCAATGAAAAGGGCCAGTCCAACGTTGCGGGCAATGCAGGCGATAGCCAGAGCAGAACGCTGCTGCCGTGTCGGTCCTCCCAAAAAGTGGCCGATGGCGATCGCGGCCGCCGCCATGATCAGGATCGCGGAAACGGATAGCCCCCCCAGATTCAGCGTCTGTCTTAAATCGGGGGTGATTGCCAGGATCACCACCACGAGAGCAAGCAATAAGAGGAACAGCGCATTGGCGATCACTTGCACCGGTCTGGCGATAGAAGCAGCAATCCTTGGGGCAAACCGCTGAATGAGCAGGCCTGCGATCGCAGGCAAGAACGTGACCTCGCCGACTTGCAAGAGCACTTGGAAAGGCGATACCCGTTCGATCGGGAGCTCGAACAGAGCATAGAAAACAGCCAGAGTAAGCGGCGTAACCAGGACCGCCAGCATGGCCAGCGTCAGTTGCAGGCTGGCGACGTAGGTCGGGTCCCCGCGTGCCATCTGGGAGCGCTTGGTCATCACCGGAGCCCCCGGAGAGGCGGCCAATATGCTGAGACCTGCCGCCACCCCGGGCGGCAGGTCGAGAAGCCACAGCAAAATGAACACCACCAGCGGAACCAGCACGATTGCAGCCAGCAGGGAACGCACCAGCAACTCCGGTTTACGCCACAGGGAGGTGAGCTGTTCAAGGGAGCTGTTGAGCCCGATGGCGAGCACGAGGCTAAAGATCGTTAGCGTAAAGAAACTGAGAACAATCACATTGTCCATTACAGGCTTTCTCCTGGCTTGGGTTACCTCTCAAAAGGCTCCGGAATTTATTCGGAATCCGAAAGTCTTTGACGCCCCACCTGCTCGCCGGAGGCCAGAGGCGAGCCCTGCCAGGGCCAGCGGCCCGAGACTTCCAGTTCCAAAACAAAGTGCAATAATGTCCGAATGAGTACAAGAATCCCCAGCATCCCGAGCGTCTCGAAGCTCAGATCAATGGTTATGGTGAGGATGATATCGGCGGCCACCAGCAAATCAAGGGCCAGCAACAGCGTGTGGCCAAAGCCATGCCTGAGATCTCGAAACGCTTCATGCCGGTCCGCCGCCTGTAACATCCGTTTGATGAAACGCCCCATCGAGAACATGAAGCCGAAGGTCAGCACCGCTACCCCGGCTGCCTCGAAAGCAACGACTGCCATCTTGAAGAGCTCCGCCATCGATTCCTCAATCGTATCTGAAATCATTTAGGCTTCAAGGACTTTGCGCAGCCTCATCTTCCGCTTAAACAAGATTTGTGCCAAGAAGTTCGACAGGCTGATTATGGACACAATAAATTGATATGATTTGATATTTATGGACGAATCAGATTTCGCGATCCGAAAGGCCGTGGACCGGTTTTCGTGGGATGTAGAGGAAGCGTTAAATATCACGGAAATTCTCACCGGCCTCTATTTCTCCCGACCCAATCCCAGGGACGACCGCCGGTTCTCTTTGCGAAACAAAGGGTGCGGCGCTTTGACATAGGTTCTAATTCTCGATCAAGATCATGCGGCAGCGTCCGGACAGCCGTTGATTTTGTTCGAGATGCCTGTTTCCGTGGGTGATCAGTTCGATCACCCGTTCATCGGAGTTGTAATTGCCGTGGGCAGCGATCGGATTGACGACCTCGATGCCGAAGGCAGAGATAGGGTTGGCGACGTTGATATGGATATTGGTGACCACCGGGCACATCCTGGAATCCAGGTAACGGTCGACAAAATCCTGGGTAATCGAATAGCTCAACAGGTCGTTGGGATCACTGAAGGCGACGACGTTCAGTTTCTTGAAAGCCCTTTGCGCATAATGTTCTCCATCGATACGACAATAGCTGTCGATCTGGCCGAATACATCCGGGGCCGGTAATCCGATTTGCAGAAACGCCAATTGGTTGGATAGCATGAACACCGACATTTCTTTTTCCTGCAGGTCGGCCACCAACGCGGGGTAATCGGCCACGGTCTGTGCCCGGCCCAGCGTGTCCACAATCTCCCCCAGGGCGTCGATGATGATGCGGCTTCCCAAGCTGTGGGAAATGAACACGAGATTATACTTCCTCAGGCCGCTCAACCTCGATAAAGTCGAAATTCCGCAGACCTGACCTTGGCTGCCGTCGATCTGCGGCGCTTCGTCGCTTGCCAGCATCCAGCAGATGGCTTGTTGTGTTGCCGCCAAAATGAGATTGGGCCGGTCGGTCATGTAAATCATGGCGTCAGGGCCGACATCGTTCAGAAACGCTTTTATGGTGTTCTTGAAGGGGGCCCTGCGGTGGGCATATTCCCCGGATGTGTCGAAGTCCAATACCTGTTTTCTCTCGGAGGTGATCTCGGACCAGGTCAGCTCATAGAAAATGAGTCTCTTGGAGGCCTCCGGGTCGCGCATATCGATGATCCGCAGATTGGCCAGCCGCTGTCCGGGGTTGCCGGGATTCATGATGGCGACGTCTTTGTGCCTTGTGAAAACACCGAGTCCCAGGGAGTGTGCAATGTTTTCGCTGATGATCGTGGAATGGCCGGGACGATGGGTGCCGATGCCGTGCACGTAGAGCACTTTGACCGTTCCCCCTTCTTCCAGATGCGACAAGATGCCGTTGAAGAAGCTTCCGCGGATCTCGCATTGCCGCGTGTCCTGTCTTCTTTCTTCCCTATCCAGCGTCTCCATGACTCTGGATGCGACGCCGCGGCCGAAAGAATAGCAGCCGGCCAGCGGCAGCAATAGCGCAATGATCAGAAGTTTTTTCATGGGCGCAGTCCCGACAAAGCCTGCCGACATCGAGCCGAATCCGGAATGCGGGTGGACCGCCCCGGCCGGGTGATGACGGCGCATTAAGGCTGAGGTTTGGAGTGTTTCATGGCCGGAATGCCCACCACACGCGAAAAGACGGTTTGCGGCACTCCCAGGGCCTGCTTGAGGGCGACATCCCGATCCCACGGGTTGTCGATTCCGGCCACCCGACGGGCCGCGGCCACGCCGATGTGCTGCACGTGGAACCAGGGAGAAACCAGGGGAAAGAATTGCAGCGGCCAGTCCGTACCGTACAACAGGCGTTCGGCCAGCCCCGGCACCTTCAACGCTTTCACCAGATACCCCAGCCGGTTGATCTGGGTCAGACTGGAGATATCCGCATACAAGTTTGGATAGGCCGCGAACATCTGCAGGAGCCGTTCGAAATTGTCCTGGCCCTCCGATTTTCCCGTCGCCGCCAGATGCGCTGCGATCACCGTCACGCCGTGCCGTAGCGGCAGGGCCAAATTCAGTGGATCGGAAAGTTCGTCCTGGGCATGGGTGAAGGATTTCTCCATTCCGGTGTGGATGAGCAAGGGGATGCCCAGCTCTGCCATTTTCCTGTAAAACGGAATAAACGATGGGTCGGANGGGTCGATCGCCATGATCGACGGNATCCACTTCACCAGCACCGCNCCCTGGGCGGCCGCCTGCTCCAGCAACTCGATACTGTTTTTGCGGTTGGGGTTGATGCTGGCCCCGAAGAGCAGGTTGGGATATTTGGCGGTCTCGCGTGCGATATACTCATTGGGCACATACAACTGGGTATGCTCCCTGTCCAGGACCCCGGTGGCCGGATCGACGACTCCGTCCATGGCCAAAACCACCACTTGATCGACATATTTCGACCGGCTGAGGGTTTCGCTCATCCTGCGGATGATGATCTGATCACCCTCGGCCGCGAGCTCTTCCTGTGTGGCGCCCATCCACTTCAGAAAGAACCGGAACCGGAAATTGTTGCGCAACTGCTCGTTGATGAATGCGCCGGAGCCGCCGTAGCCCAGGCCGGCGGCATGGGCGTGCCAGTCGATGACATGCCTGTCTTCCAGCGGCTCGTCTGCTGCCGAAGGACAGGGGAGCCGGCCGGCCGACAAGATGACCAGTGCGACGAAAAGGATGGCAGGTTTAGTTTTCATGTCCGAATGAACCTCCCGGTTCAGAACCGATATAGGACCGAGAGACCTAAGAACCCAATCGTGGTGTCGTAAAAGTCGATATTGGAATCACTCCTCAAGCGGGCGACGCTGCCGACCAGGCTCAATCCTTGCACGTCGAGAAAATTTCGGTAAAAGAGGCTAAGGGTTAACCCGTAGATGACGTCTTCGCGTTTTTTCAGGTAGATGGGATTGGTCTTGTCGGCGTCCGCAATACCGAAAATCAGGTTGCTGGTAAAAGAGAATGTTTCCCCGATGTACGCGTAGGTCACCTGGCCCTGGTAGTGATCATTGGCCATGGCTTCGCCCTTCAGATCCAGGCGTCTGTAGCTAAACGCGGGCGCGAGGATGTGCTTTCCCTGTTTGAATCGAAAAGGGTAAATAACTTCGAACTCGTAGCTGTCGCCCTCTCGGTCCAACAGTTTTGCCTGATCCGGTGGCAACCCCAGCTGCGTCAGGCCGCTGAGCTCGGCGTCCAGGCCGATGCTGCGCCAGGTGAATTGGATTTCGAAATCCGACCGCAGGATTTTGTCGTAGCCCAGGCGCAGACCCGATGAGGTCCTGTCGGTCTTGGAGCGGTCTTGGCCGACGACATAAGGATCGGCCCAGACCTCCGTGGGAAAGGCGGAAAAAACGTAGCTGAGGGCCACAATGCTTTTGTCCGGCAGCTCCTGTCGGACGCCGGCCAAGGTTGACGTTTCGAAACGGATGAAATCTTCGAAGGAATTGCCGAAATACAGCTGAGTGCGCGTTGAAGCGAAGGTGTAGGCCAGCTCACCGTTTATTAAAGGGATGACATCGTTCTCGGAATCGGGGCTGTCTGTCAATGAATCGATGCGTTTTTTTCCGATGTTTCCCAGGCTGTTTCCGGCGATCATGTTGCTCTTGGCCGTGATGCCTCCGGCACCGAGGTTGATAAATCCGCCGAAGCCGGAATCCTGAGGGATGGGCAGGATTGAATACGCCGGGGCGGCCCCTAAGAGCCCGCCGGCACTCAGTACCAACAGGACGATAACCATACGATTCATTGCGGCTCTCCTCTTGTTCAAAAGTGCATTTTCAAAACTTCCAGATCAGGTTCACGGCGAAAATATGGGCCTCGCTGGTGCCCTATTCGCCCTGAAGGTCGCCCCGCAGTGGACCGCCCTGCTGGTTGATCCTGGCTTTGTCGAGATCGATAAACTCGTAGGCGGCTCCCACGGTCACGTTCCGGGTCCAGTCGTGTTGAATGCCGGTGCCGATTCCGATTTGGCGATCCAGCGGCGGATCGATGATATCGTCCGCATGATCCAGCGGTCCGGAGCGCCGCTGCGCTAGTCCGTTGCAAAATGGATAATCGCCGATAGTCCAATTTCCATGCCAACAAACCTGAAAAGGAGCTTTGCAACTAAGGTGTCAATATTTTTGATAATTCTTAAAATAAATCCAAAACGGGACCGGCCGACGGAATCGGGTTTTCCGTGAAACTTGATGGAAGTGTTGCATGTCGCGGAAATCGGGTGGGTTGGTATCGCAGGTGGCCGGCTCGATCCCCGATTGAGATGACCGAAAGGTTTGATTGGACGTGAAAAAGAGAGAAAAGATTCAGGGTTGATGGACTCGTAAAAAGTCGCGTTCGCCCTTCGATACCTCAGGACGAACGCCTTAAAGCGAGTGCAAGTGCCTGATATCCCGTTCGTGGTGAGGTATCGAACCGCGAACGGAAAGGAGCTTTGTGACTTTTTGCGAATGCATCAGGGTTTGCTGATTCTCAATTTGCGGATGCGGGAGCGAAGCGTGGAAGGGTTGACTTTGAGAATCGTCGCAGCCCCCTTTGGCCCGTCGATTCGCCAGTTTGTTTTCTCCAGCACCCGGACAATATGACTGGTTTCGATTTCCTGCAGGCTTTTCAAGGTTTCTGAATCTGTGTTTGAATCGGGCAACCTGAGGTCGTCCACCAGCTGCAATTTGGATTCCGTGCTGTTGATCACCGCCCGTTCGATGACGTTTTGCAGTTCACGCACATTGCCGGGCCACCGATATTCCTGCAGGCGCGTCATTACATTGTTTGGTATGAATTTAATGGTTTTGCCAAGCCTTTTGGCGGCTTTTTCAACGAAAAAGCGGGTGAGCAGGGGAATATCCTCGCGGCGTTCCCGCAAAGGCGGGACCGTGATGGGAAACACGTTCAAGCGGTAATAAAGATCCTCCCGGAAGGACCCCTCGCGGACCTGGTTTTCCAGATCACGATTAGTGGCCGCAATCACCCGCACATTGACCTTCATCGTGATGGAACTGCCCAAACGTTCGAATTCGCCGTCCTCCAGCACCCGCAGGAGCTTACCCTGCAGCTCGAGCGGCAATTCGCCGATCTCATCCAGAAATATGGCCGCACCATCCGCCAATTCGAAACGACCTGTTCGCCGGTTCTGGGCCCCGGTGAAGGCCCCCCGCTCGTGGCCGAACAGCTCGCTTTCGATCAGGTTGGCCGGCAGGGTGGCGCAGCTGACTTTTACCAGCGGCCGTGCCTTGCGCGGGCCGTGGCTGTGGATGGCCCGGCAGACCAATTCCTTGCCGGTTCCGTTTTCCCCCAGAACAAGAACAGTGGTTTCGGTGGCGGCCACCTGTTCGATCTTGTAGAGAACGTACTGGATGGCGGCGCTTTGGCCGATGATCCCCTCATAGTTGAGTTCCATGCGGATCTCCTCCTGAAGGTAAGCCGTTTCAGCCTCCAGCTGGTTCTTCAGTTGCTTGATCTCCGAAAAGGCGGTCTGCAGACTGAGTTGCGCCAGTTTTTGCTCGCTGATGTCAATGTGGGATACGATGACTCCGCCTTTGGGTCCGGAAAACGGGATGACTCTCATCATGAACCAGCGTTTCTTACCGGGCGAATCGCAGGGATACTCCAGAATAAATATCTCCCGCGTTCCTTCCAGCACCGAACGGAGCCCCTCCAGCGCGGCGTCGGCCGACGCGTCACCGCTTTCGGCGCTGCGGCGGCAGACCTCGAGGTAATTGACGCCGGGGCCGATCGGCGTCTGCGAGGTCGCAGCGTTTTCGCGGGCAAACCGTATCCAGCTCTCATTGACGTCCAGAATGTTGCCTTGCCGATCCAAAACGGCAATGAGGTAGGTTAGAGAATCGAGAACGGATCGATTGAAATTCTTGCTTTGCACGAGGGCTTCCTTGGACTGCTTGCCGGCCAGCGCATGGGCAATGACATGAGCGATAGTCTCGTATCGCCGGATCATGTCCTGTGACCATTCCCTGGGGCGTGTCACCATCCCGAGCGCCAGCATACCCCGGGTTCTTTCTTCGATCGTAACGGGAATAACAACGGCCGACCTGATGCCCTGAGATTTCATAAAGGCCTTCTCCGCTCCGGCTTCCGGAGGCAGGTCGTCGAGATCGGAAAAATGAAAGCCCTTCCCCTGCAGTATTTTTTCACTGGCCCAGGTTAACGGGTCGATTTCAATCTGTGCGGTTGGCGGCGCGATGCCGGCGGCGAAATAGGATTGCACCAACACCATCCGGTGGTCGGTTTCGGAGAGTTCGAACAACGTGATACGATCCACCTGGAGATACTCACCCAGTTTCCTCAACTCAGCGGCAATCTGCGAATCCACCTGTTCCGGCGGCAGGTCCACGAATCGGGCCGAAAACTCGGACAGCATCTCCTCGAAAGCCACTCGTTGCGTCAGATGAACCTCGGCCCGGCGGCGCCGCACGCTCTCCATCACCAGAAGAAAGACCAACCCGCTTTGAAAAAGAATCACCAGAATAGCGGCAATGATATATTTGCGGTACCTGTCCCAGGGCGAAGATTCTTTGAACAGAACGTCGCTTTCGGGCGGAAGACGCTTTTCGTCGATTCCCCAACGCCTCAGCTGATGCCAGTCAAACTCGACTCGATTTTCCAGGGGGGCTGTATTGATGGCCGCCGGCGCGTCGCCGTTTAGAAATTGCAGGGCAACGTTCGCAAGTCTTTTCCCTTGATCGCTGGCACTGAGAAGATAGCCGCCCACCATTCCGTACCCTAAATAAATATCGAAGAAACCGAATACGGGGGCGTTGGCTGCTTCTGCAACCTCGGACATCACATTGCGTGAGATGAATGATTTTCCCTCGGCATCCCGTGTGAAACTGGTATAGAGCACCACAGAGTGTTCGGGCAGCCGGGCGACTCTTGCCAGCAGCGCCTCTTTGCTCATATCGGTGAGGTAAACGGCTTCCAGCGGCTCCTGATAATTTCTCAGACTTTCCCGGACCAGCATGGCACCTTCGCGGTCGCTCTGCGAGCAACCATAAGCGATAAAGAGGTGGCGGGCTTCGGGCAACAGTTTTTCAATCAGGAGGACTTGGCCAAGGACATCGAATCCAAAGGCCAGGTTCTTCAGGTGGGGCTTTACATTCGGATTTTGCTCGTACCGAGGGTTGACCGTGAGGAGGATCCTTGGAATATTCCCGAACAGGGTCTCGCCATCTTGGGCGAGAAAACCTGCGGTTTCATCACCCACGCCAAGGACAACGTCCATTGGTGGTTGAGAATATTTATATTGCAATAAATCTATGTACTTTCGCAGGTAGACATCATCCGCATACCGCAGTCGGTCTGCGAACTCGATGTTCAGCTCGACAGGATACTGAGACTTTGAAACCAGGTTCGTGCGCAGGCTTCGGACCAATTCAAATGTAAACGGCAGCCCTTCGTCCGAAAAAAAGATCGCCAGAACCCGCTTGGTCGCGTCCCGGTTGGTGTCCGTGGCCTCCGCCGATGAAACCAGCGGCAGGCAGGCCAGAAAGGCCACAATGATGGCTTTCTCAAGTCTTCGCATTGCACCAAAGCCCTTACGACTCGTTTCCAATGGTCTCCCGGCCATCGATCCTGAAAAATATCAAACCTGAGATATGTCTTGCAGTTCTGCCATTCCTCCGCTGCGGCGGAGGCTTTCCATGCCCGTGGCAAAACCGGAGAGCAGCGACCGAAACGCTTCAAACTCCTACTGCACAGAGGGTTTTTATGTCAATGTTGATACAGTGAAACGAAATGAAGCTTCCCGCAGCGAACTGCGGGGTATCGTGAGCGNAATTGCGCCGAAGCCTTACCCGCNTTCGCTCTGANGAGCTACGGCGCGGTCGCCTCGCCATTTTATCGGGCCGAAGCCTTT
>JGI20214J51650_10002204_pt1 | contig 12297 bp, 10 predicted proteins | sample WetSurMetagenome_FD_51650 | JGI IMG/M metagenome (IMG submission 51650)
TCTTTGCATCTGGAATGATTCTCAATACCCTGGATAAGCTTGTAGCATTTACGGCAACGATACCAGTCCTTGTCAAATTTATAATTACCTCCTTCGATCTCAATTGCCTTACCTTCAACAAATGATTGTGCAATAAGTTTAAGAGCCCTGTTGTAAATTCTTGTGAATGTTGGGCGGGAAACATTCATCTGGAGTGCAGCAGTTTCCTGCGAAAGCATTTCATAATTTATCAGCCTTATACTCTCATATTCCTCTAATTTCAGCTTGACATAATCCTTAACACAATCGTTCATTCCGAAAGGCCTGAAACCTTTCATTTTTGGTGGGTTGTCAATTTTTCTGCTTATCTGTGGACGTGCCATAGCTTTTTGATTTAAAAACTCCTCTGATTTCCGGGAAAATCAGGTAACCAAAGAAAACCGTGGTTAAAGCTAAGATTATTTTTCCCGCAAGGCAAAAGGGACCGCAATAAAAGTTATCTCCTAATTCGAAAAGGCAGGTAGTACATCCGATAAGTGCCATTAAAACATAATCTGCAAATAGTAATAATGGAAGTACAAAGAATATTTTGATATAAAATGATGCCTTCATAGTCAGAATATTTTTGTAAAGATAATGAACGAGCGTTCATAATGCAAGTTTATTTTATNTTTTTTTTCAAATACCCCCGTTGGATATGGGTTAGTAATAATTACAGCCAGAAATAGTTTAAGCTGNACCAGAAAGAAGAAATAATTAATGATGTTTAATGCTGAAAAAGTTTTGGAAAGAATCAATAAATTTTGTTCACTTCCTTTCTATAAGTAGGAAATCCTGATAGTGATGTTAATTAAGGTGTGTCGGGAATTCAAAGATTGAACCAGTTCACAAACTTATCGCTCTCCCCACTTTTTTGAAGTCTGTGGTAAAACTCGTTAGTTTTTTTATCATAAATGTAATCAGCTCCCCATTCTGCAGAATGTGATGCAAGCTGATTTATGGCATCAATGATATAGAGCAGTTCCTCATCAGTCATTGTCGGATGCAGAGATAATCTTACCCATCCGGGTTTGAGAGACAGATCGCCCTTGTCGATCCTGTCAGTAATCTCCTTTGAAAGCTTGAGGTCGACATGGAGCAGAAAATGCCCATATGTTCCTGCGCAGGAGCATCCCCCACGAACCTGGATGCCAAATCTGTCATTAAGAATTTTTGTAACCAGGTTGTGATGGTTGTTTTCGATATAGAATGAAATTACCCCAAGTCTGTCATTAATGTTGTCGGCAAGTATATGTAAGCCGTTAATCTTTTTCAGCATCGGCAGGGCAATATCAAGAAGCTCTTTCTCCCTGAGGCGCATCATATTAGTTCCCATCTGCTCCTTAAGCTTTATGGCAAGGGCTGCCCTTATACCCTGCAGAAATCCAGGAGTTCCTCCATCCTCCTTAACCTCAATATCGGCTATGTAGCTGTAACCGCCCCACCTGTTAGTCCATTTTACAGTACCACCTCCTGGTGAATCAGGGGTCTGGTTCTTATACAGCTTTCTGTTGAATAAAAGCACTCCTGCGCTCCCCGGTCCTCCAAGGAATTTGTGAGGTGAAAAGAAAATGGCATCAAGCTGTTCAGCGGGATCAGCTGGATGCATGTTTATATCCACGTAAGGAGCAGAGGCTGCAAAGTCGATGAAACAGAGGCCTCCGTTTTCATGCATTATCCTGGCCAGCTCAGAATATGGAGGAAAATATCCGGTAACATTAGAGCAGGCAGAAAAGGATCCAATAAGAAGTGGTCTGTTTTTATACTTTGCTATTTCTTTCCTGAGCGAATCGGGGTCCACTGTAAGATCGGCTTTTGGCTCCAGAAGAACGACCTCAGCCAGGGTTTCAAACCATGAAGTATGGTTCGAATGATGCTCGGTATGAGTCAGGAATACGACCGGACGGTGATCGTTCGGGATATCCTTGCACTTTTCGTATTTATCGGGTGTGAAGGCACAGAATTTCACAGCCTGCTCCGGAACCTTAAGTCCGAGTATTCTCTGTAGCTTGGCAATGGCTGAAGTCATTCCTGTGCCTGTAAAAAGCAGTACATCCTCATCTGAGGCATTGACATGTTTCTTTACTATTTTCTGTGCTAGGTGATAGGCAGTTGTCATTGCCACTCCTGTGGCTGAAGATTCAGAGTGTGTGTTGCCCACCAGCGGGCCAATCACTCCGGTCATTTTTTCTTCAACGGGCTTATAGAGCCTGCCACTGGCAATCCAGTCGGCATATACCATTTTCTTTTTGCCGTATGGAGTGTCAATCAAGGCTTCATTGCCTATTATCTTATTTCTGAACTTACTGAAATATTTTTCAAGCTCAGTCATAGCGTCATTTTTCAAAGTTTAGGGATGCAAAAATACATAATACTCGTGAATAATTCTGAAATAATCGCATCCTGCATATTTAGTAATTTATAATCATTCTAAATAATTCATATTGATAAGATTGTTAATTAATTAACAGTACTCCTAGCTATCCTCAATTACTGACACATAGAGATATATAAATATGTCCATATTATTGCTTTATATTTTTTCATAGTTTTGCTGAGTAATAGCATTTAGACTATGTCCAGCAGAAGAGAATTTTTAAGGATTTCCTTTATAGGTGCCGGTGCTCTGGCAGTTGCTCCAGGCCTCATAAAGGCAGCCGCATCGGTAAAAGATCCTTCAAGCGCCGCCGGCCTCAGGGTCGATCTGACAAGAACACCAACATATTGTGAGGTTTGCTTCTGGAAATGTGCCGGCTGGGTTTATAAAACATCCGAAGGGAAAATCTGGAAAATCATAGGCAATACCGACGACCAGCATTGCAACGGGCGGTTCTGTCCGCGTGGTACTGGTGGCGTCGGGATGTACTATGATGAGGAAAGGCTTAAAAGGCCTCTGATCCGCACCAGCGACAGAGGCAGGCAGCAGTTCAGGGAAGCATCGTGGGATGAAGCGCTGACGCTGGTAGCTACCAGAATGAAGGATATCATTTCGAAAAATGGTCCCGAAAGCCTTGCCCTGTTTACACATGGATCCGGAAGCACTTATTATACCAATATCTTCAAGGCACTTGGATCGGGCAATATCGCAGAGCCATCCTATGCCCAGTGCAGGGGTCCCAGAGATGATGCTTTCTTTGCCACATTCGGCGAGGAAGCCTATTCTCCGGAAATAACAGATATACGTGATACCAAATGCCTCGTGCTTATCGGGTCTCATATAGGTGAGAATATGCATAATGGCCAGGTTCAGGAGATGTCGGAAGCAATCGACAAGGGTGCTGCCATAATTACGGTAGATCCGCGTTTTTCTACTGCTGCAGCTAAATCGAAGTTTTGGCTTCCGATCAAGCCTTCGACTGATATAGCGCTCCTCCTTGCCTGGATTCATGAAATTGTCTACAACGGTTATTACGACAAAGATTATGTTGAAAAATACTGCTCCGGGTTCGATAAACTGAAGGAGCATGTTAAGGATTTTACTCCGGAATGGGCTTATGGCATTACAACTTTAAAACCGGACCTCATACGGAAAACTGCTNAGGAAATGGGGAATGCCTCTCCCTCAGTTATTGTCCACCCGGGTCGCCATGTGACTTGGTATGGCGATGATACCCAGAGAGTAAGGGCTGTGGCAATCCTCAATGCTCTTCTCGGTTCATGGGGAAGGAGAGGAGGTCTCTACAGGCCTGCAAAAGCTACGGTCCCTTCCGCTGCCATCCCGAAATTCAAGGATCCTTCTAAAACGTGGCAGGATCTTTTCCCCGGCAAATATCCTATCGCCACTTCACCGGTAACCAATGTCATTATTGATGCTTCAATCCCTGATAACAAGCCTGGTTATCCAATAAAAGGCTGGTTTGTAAACGGTACCAACCTCAGTCTTACAATTCCAAACCAGCCCAATACTATCAAGGCCATACAGAATCTCGAACTTCTTGTTGTAGTCGATACCATGCCGATGGAGATTACAGGATGGGCCGATGTCGTACTTCCTGAATGCACATATCTTGAGAGATATGATACACTGAGGGTTTCTCCTCACAGAAGACCTTCTGTTGCATTGAGAATGCCGGCAGCGGAACCGATGTATGAAACCCGTCCGGGTTACTATATTGCCCGCGAACTTGCCGTCAGGCTTGACCTTGCAGAGTACTTCCCGTTCGAGAAGATTGAAGATATGCTCGACTGGCAGCTTAAAAAGATCGGGTCTTCACTTGAGGAAATGAAAAAGACAGGAGTCAGAAATTTCGAAAGGGATACTGATGATCTTTATTTTGCAGAAAATGAAGCAGTTGAATTTGGTACGGATTCAGGGAAAATAGAACTATATTCAGCATCTTTCGAGCAGTCAGGTTTTGATCCTATGCCGAAATTTGTTGCTCACGAAGAACCTGCCCAGGGATATTACAGGTTAATTTATGGAAGGGCTCCTATGCATACCTTCAGCCGGACTTCAAACAATCCGAATCTCACCGACCTGATGCATGAGAACAGTGTCTGGATTAATCCTAAAACTGCTAAGGAGTGGGCAATAAAGAATAACCAGTACATCTGGCTGAAGAATCAGGATAATGTAATATCTGATTTCCCTGTAAAAGTAAGAGTTACTGAGAGAATCAGATGGGATTCCGTTTATATGGTACATGGCTTCGGCCATAACCAAAAGCAAATGAAGCGCTGTTTCGGAAAAGGAGCCAGCGATACCCAGCTAATTACAAAAGTGCTTACTGATCCGCTGATGGGAGGAACGGGAATGAGGGGAAATTTTGTCACATTTATTACAGATAAAGCAGGAACGGAGGTGGCATTATGAGATATGCAATGGCTGTTGATACGAAGAAGTGTGTCGGATGCAGTGACTGTGTCGTTGCATGCCAGACCGAAAATAATGTACCAATAGGTTACTGCCGCGATTGGGTTGTTGAAACTACCGATGGAACCTATCCTCAGCTGGAAATGGAACTCAGATCGGAAAGGTGCAATCATTGCGTGAATGCCCCTTGCGTTAGGTGCTGCCCGACTGGGGCCAGTCATTTTGATGAAGGCGGTATTGTTCTTGTCAAGCAGAACAAATGCATCGGCTGTGGAGCATGCATTGCTTCCTGTCCGTATGATGCCCGTTACCCTCATCCAAAAGGATATGTCGATAAATGTACATTCTGTGCTCACAGGCTTAAAGAAGGTATGCTTCCTGCCTGTGTATCTGTTTGTCCTACCCGGTGCCTTTATTTTGGAGACCTTGACGATCCGAGCAGCAGTGTTTCACTTGTTCTTAAAAAGAGGAAGCACAAAGTTCTGATTCCGGAAGCCGGAACAAACCCGCAGCTCTATTTTTTATTTTGAATCAGTAATTCCCGGCAATATGAAAGAAGAATTATTTGTAAGCGGAAGATGGAATCACTTGGTTGATCCCAATCTGAATATCTGGCACTGGCAGATTCCACTTTATCTCTTCCTTGGCGGTATGGCAGCAGGAATTCTCTGCATTGCCGCGCTTTATTATATCAGGGGAAGGGAAAATGATTACCGCACAGCAGTGAGAATTACTCCTTTTCTTGCTCCAGTTCTGCTTGTAATCGGCCTTATTGCTCTGTTTATCGACCTGAGGCATAAACTATATTTCTGGCAGCTTTATGTAAATATCAGACTTCAGTCGCCAATGTCGTGGGGAGCATGGACACTCATGGTAATAACCCCGGTAGCCTTTATCTGGTGCGCCCTGCATATCAGAGATCTCTTTCCGAACTGGGACTGGAAATATAGATGGCTTAAGGTAACAGAAGAATTTTTCAACAGGTTTAAAAAGCCACTTGCCTGGGTTATGCTGATTTATGGGATCATCCTTGGCATTTATACCGGGATTCTGCTGTCGGCCTTTAATGCCAGACCATTGTGGAACACATCTATCCTTGGCCCCCTGTTCCTCACTTCCGGACTCTCGGCAGGAGCAGCAGCTACACTTATTCTTTCAAAAAACAAGGAAGAGAGGAAACAGTTTGCAAGGATTGATCTGGTTCTGATCGGAATAGAGCTTTTCCTCATAATACATATGTTTATGGGGTTCATGGCAAGCACCCAGGTGCAGATAGACGCTGCAAAGATGTTCCTTGGAGGTTCATTTACAGTGAACTTCTGGATTTTTGTGGTTATTCTTGGGATGATTATTCCTGCAATTCTGGAGTTTATGGAACTCGGTAAATTTCATATCCCTGCTGTATTGCCTGCCGTGCTGGTAATATTCGGAAGCTTCATGCTCAGATTCATTATTGTGCACGCAGGACAGATGAGCAGATGGCTGTATTAGGAAGAAAGGCAAAAGGCAAAAGGCAAAAGTTAAAAGTTAAAAGTTAAAAGTTAAAAGTTAAAAGTTAAAAGATATAAGATAAAATCACCGGGGAATGATGAAGTGGTTAAATTCCCATAACCACATATGACTCAGGGTAACAGACAAAATAAACTTTACAAAACATAATATGGAAGAGACGAAAGAAATTAAAAAGACAAAATACCTCAACCCCTATGTGGGCGGTGTTTTGCTGGGACTGGTTCTTCTGGCTGCGAATTTTGTTGCAGGAAGAGGACTTGGCGCCAGCGGTGCCATTAAAAGTGTGGTGGTTACCACAATGCAGACTGTGGCTCCGGCAGCTTCAACCGGTTCGGGCTTTGTCAAAGAGTTCCATCAGTCGCATGAAGGTAATCCCATGAAAACATGGCTGGTATTTGAAATGCTTGGAGTTCTCGTGGGAGGTTTCCTGTCAGGTGCAATAGCAGGAAGACTTAAAGTCAAAGTTGAACACTCTCCAAAGATAACTTCCCGGAAAAGACTTATCCTTGCCCTGGCCGGGGGAGTGCTGTTTGGATTCGGATCACAGTTGGGAAGAGGCTGTACCAGCGGATCGGCTTTGAGCGGAATGGCGGTGTTGTCGGTTGGCGGATTCATTACCATGATGGCAATCTTCGGAACTGCATTTGCCCTGGCATATTTCTTCAGAAAAAATTGGATTTAGTTACAAACCGCGGGATTGCAGAACTGCATGACCGCATGATAATATATTTATGGGACCATTAATAACGAACGGAATAATATCGGAGAGCACAAATCTCTTCCTTGCATTTATTATCGGAATCGGATTTGGATTTGTTCTCGAACAGAGCGGTTTCTCATCATCAAGGAAACTGGCAGGAGTATTTTACGGGTATGACACTGTTGTGCTGAAAGTGTTTTTTACNGCAGCTATCACAGCAATGCTAGGACTGTTGTTTTTCAGCCTTTTCGGTTGGATCGACCTTAGTTTGGTATATGTCAACCCGACTTATCTGACTTCAGCAATTGTTGGTGGAATAATTATGGGAGCTGGCTTCATCATTGGCGGCTACTGCCCAGGGACCAGCTTTTGCGGAGCTTCAATCGGTAAAATAGATGGAATGGTATTTATCGGTGGCCTTTTTATCGGGGTTTTGCTTTTCGGACTGGGATACAAATTGTGGGAAAACCTTTATTTGGCCAAATTCATGGGTTCGCCAAAGGTAAGCACCTCGCTCGGTCTGTCTGACGGATTCTTTGGTCTGTTGCTTATTCTGGCAGCTCTTGGCATGTTCTGGGTTGCCGAACTTGCAGAAAAGAAATTTCCCCGTGAGGAATATTGATTATTAAGTTAGAACATTCAATACAAGTAAAAAGATGAGACCTTTAAAATGGCTTGCAATTTTTATCGTGCCGATGGGAATTATCATCGCCGCTGTCCCTCAGAATACAACAAAACCTTATAAACTTACAGCACCTCAGCTTCTGGCAGAAGCTAATAACAGGACCCAATATGTGACTCCTGAAACGGTTGCCGATATGATTGTAAACAAAGATCCTTCACTTCAGCTTATTGATGTCAGAAGCCAGGATGAATTCGAGAAGTTCAGCCTTCCCGGAGCAATCAATATTCCGCTTACTGACCTGCTGGCTGAAAAATATGCTGATGTAATCAACCAGGATTTGAAGACCAATGTGTTCTATTCCAACGGCACAGTAACTGCCAATCAGGCATGGATGCTGACAAGGCAGCTGGGATATGCCAATAACTTTGTTCTTGAAGGAGGACTCAATTACTGGTTCGAAGTAATTATGAATCCAGGCAAACCTGTCACTACCAGTCCCGATGAGGAATTTGCCAGGTACAACTTCAGGAGGAGTGCAGGAAGTGCCCTTGGCGGAGGAGGCGCTTTTCAGGCACAGACTGGACAGTCACAGGCTGCTGCTCCCAAACCTGCTGTAACCACCGGGCCAAAGAAGAAAAAGGTAGCCGGAGGCTGCTGATCCTTATATGACCAGGGAAATTTCCGGGGCAATTCTTGCAGGTGGATCAGGCAGCCGCTTTGGAGGAAAAATAAAGTCGAAGCTGATCATCCACGGGGAAACTATTATATCCAGAATACTCCATACTATTGATGGAGTCTTTGAGGAGAAGATAATTGTTACCAACTCACCGGAAGAATTCCGGGAGTTTACATCTTGTAAAATTGCCGGCGACAGGGTTTACAATGCAGGACCCCTTGCCGGAATACATGCCTCACTTTCAGAAACCGCTTCTGATGCGATTTTTATTTTTGCTGGTGACATGCCTTTCCTCGACGAAAAAATCATCAGTCTTATGATATCCGAATTTTCACTTAGAAACTGCGATGCACTTGTTCCTGCTGTTGGGCTCGATATTGAACCACTGCATTCGATTTACCGTAAATCTGTTCTTTCCTCCCTTGAGGGTTTTCTGCTTGAAGGCAAAAGCAATGCAATCAGGGATTTTCTTGCATGCATCAATGCATATTATCTTAATTTGCCTTATTCCGAAGATATTAAAAGAGCGTTTACAAATATTAATTCACCTGCTGATCTGGACCATCTGTATGTCTGATCGTTTTCAAAAATAGATTCATCGTTATCCGGTTAATATAAAAATGCTACTTTTATATGAACTCAAAAAATGAATTTTATGAAAAAGATCTTCTTTACAATCCTGTTCTTATTCTCAGTTCTGTCTGTTATGGAAGCCCAGGAAACCAATACACAAAAAAAGAGCCCGATAGGCTCGTGGAAGTTTGAAGCTCCATACGCTCCGCAGGGGTATAATAATGGTTCAATTTCAGTAGTGTCGGCTGAAAATAAACTTTCTGCTACCATGTCATTTGACAGTATGCAGTATCAGTTTCCGGCCGAGAAAGTGAAGGCTGTAGCTGATTCATTATATTTCTCAATAAACCTTGAAGGCCAAAGCGTTGATGTCAGCCTTAAAATTACTGATAACAGCAATATGACCGGAAAGGCTGTTTATTCAGAAGGATCGGTACCCCTTATTGTCAAGAGGACTGTAGAAGCTGTAAAATAATTTCCTGACATTAAATCCCTGCCATTTATGCAGCAGGGAAGACAGTTTTCTGTCATTGCCAGTAAAACCATGTGAAAATGAAAAGACTAATTCTGCTTATTAATCTTCTTGCATTTGTATTTATTGTATCCTATTCCCAGATAGTAAACAAGGAGCCACTGAGCCCCAGGATAACGGGATACAGGATCGATGCCAGGCTTGATCCTGTCGCTAAAACCATTACAGCTGATATGGATGCTTTCTGGGTGAATAAAACAGGTGAGTCCGTTCCCGAGATTCAGATGCATATGTATATGAATGCCTTTAAGAGCAGTAAATCAACATTTTATTCTGAGACAGGCGGATCTCCCGGAAAGGATTCAGCTTCAATAGGATGGGTTGATATCAGGTCATTTTCAGATTCAAAAGGGAATGATCTCCTGCCGCTAGTAAAATTTATTCATCCTGATGACAATAACATATTTGACAGTACTGTAATCAAAATCATACTGCCTTCTCCTGCAAAGCCAGGAGATACGGTTGCAGTTAAACTGAAATTTATTACAAAGCTGCCTTCACATATCAGAAGAACAGGATATACAGAAGATTATTTCTTTGTGGCGCAATGGTTCCCGAAATTTGCAGTATATGAGCCGGCAGGAATGCGGAACAGGCTTGTGAGCGGATGGAACTGCCATCAGTTTCATGCAAATTCCGAATTCTATGCCGATCACAGCGTATATGATGTTACAACCACAGTCCCAAAAGACTATGTTGTTGGCACAGGGGGAATGCTTATTAGCGAGACCGATGCCGGTAACAATAATAAAAAACAAGTATGGAGGGCAGAAGACATTGTTGATTTTGCCTGGACCGCATGGCCCGGGTATGCGCTTTTAACAGATACCTGGAAAAATGTTAAGATCACCCTGCTGATTCCAAAGGCAAGGATTGCACAGGCAACCAGGCAGTTTACCGCAGTTAAAAATGCACTTGATTACCTCGGGACCAACGTAGGTCGCTATCCCTGGCCACACCTGACATTTGTTGATCCCCCACCAATCGGATCGGGAGCCGGAGGCATGGAATATACTACTATATTCACTTCTGATTCTTTTTATGGCATTCCCGGTTATCTGCATCTTCCTGAGATGGTGACTATTCATGAATTTGGACATGCCTATTTCATGGGAATCCTCGCCAGCAATGAATTTGAAGAACCCTGGCTCGATGAAGGGGTAAACTCCTTCTGGGAAGAAAGAATAGTTGACCATTATTATGGTGAGAATTCGGGATTGATTGACCATCCGTTGTTTATGCTGGCAGACAAATCGGTATCAAGAATTCAGTATGCTCATTCAGGAAGCCGTCAGGCCGTGAGCAATAATGAATATTCCTGGAACTACCCGCATTATACATATTCGATGATGTCGTATGAGAAAACGGCTACATGGCTCTATACTCTCATGGGAGTAATTGGCGAAGATGCAATGAACCAGGTATTTCATGAATACTACAATAAATGGGCATTCAGACACCCGTCAGGAAAAGATTTCGTCGCCATTACTAATGAGGTTGTGACAAGAATATATGGAAATAAATTTGGACCAGATATGAACTGGTTCTTTGATCAGACTCTTTATGGTACCGGAATATGCGACTACAAGGTTACGGGTATAGTAAACAGTATTCCCTTCAGCCTTACAAAAGACTCTGCTGAAGTTAAGAGTATGGCAGTGGACTCAACCAAAAAGGCTGTGGCTCAGCTGGAAAGGGCAGGAGAAATAACGCTTCCGGTTGAAGTGCTCATTCACTTCAAGGATGATTCTGAAATAAAAGAATCGTGGGATGGAAAGAGCAGATTCAAAGATTTTACCTATTACGGAGGGAAGGAAATCAAATGGGTGATAATTGATCCTGATTTCAAAAACAGGATGGATATCAACTTTGTAAATAATTCAATGACTGTTAACCCCGACAGGGCTCCGGTCAGAAAATACACCGACAAGCTGATTTCCTTTATGCAATTCTTTGTTAATATCATCACTCTGTAATCTCTATAATCATGAAGATATTTAAAGCTTTAGGATCAGGTTTCAAGAGATCGTCTGCTTCCTGGAAAGGCATTATGATAACATGGTTTATCCTCCTTTTAATGGTAGCATTTATTGCGCTTCCTGTTAAATCAATTCTCAGGGGAGGCGTAGGCCATAGCCTGATAACAGAAAGACTGTCCGGGGGATTAGATATAGAGGCGCTTACTGACCTTGGCCCTGCTTTTAGTGCAGCCATGCATTCCTTTACTTCCGGACTTATGCTTTTGTTCCTTGCCGGAATTATAGTAAACGCTTTTCTGACAGGAGGCCTTTTTGATTCAATGAAGAATAGTGAAAATAAATTCTCCTTTCAGGTGTTTTTTGCATCATCAGCAAGGAATTTTCTGCCATTCCTCCTTATTACCTTAATTGTAGGGGTTATTTTGCTTGTTCTCGGAATCCTTTTGGTTGGCCTCCCGCTGCAGAGCCTCCTTTCACCGGGTCCTGGTGATGAAAAGACCCAGGCTCTGACCCGCACTATTCTGATAACCCTTTATGGATTAATCACTGTATTCTTTCTGCTTGTCGCAGATTATGCCAGGGCATGGCAGGTTAAAAATGAAAAGGCAGGATTCAGAGCCCTTGGCTATGGTTTTAGCCAGGCTTTTGGAAAGTGTATCTCATCGTGGCCGATGATGCTTTTACTGTTTATTCTGCAAATTATTGTTGTCTTTCTGACAATTAAAATAATTGGATATATGAAACCTACAACAGGCACCGGAGTTCTTGGAATGTTCCTGTTATCCCAGCTTTTATTCATTATCAGGGTATTTGTCAAAACCTGGCGTTATGGGAGTGTTATATCATTGTCAGAGCTTAATGCAAAAAAA
>JGI20214J51650_10002206_pt1 | contig 12296 bp, 5 predicted proteins | sample WetSurMetagenome_FD_51650 | JGI IMG/M metagenome (IMG submission 51650)
TTACAACCAGGTCAACCTAGGTACTTGCCGGTTGAAGATATTTCTGAATTCTACGTATTCGGTTCTCTAAAATCGAATAGTTCTTTATACAATTTCTTGGGACAAAAAGACATTGCCGTACATTTCTTCGATTATTATGAGAACTATACCGGTTCGTTTATGCCTCGTGATTCTTTGCTCTCAGGTAAAATGCTATTAGCACAAACATCGTTTTACCAAAATAAAAAGAAGCGATTGGAAATAGCGTGTAAATTTATTGAAGGAGCAGCCTATAATATGACTAAAAATTTACAATATTATAATCGTCGTGGCCGTGATTTGGAACCTATAATGGAGATTATAAAATCATTATCGTATAAAATATATACTACAGAATCCGTTCAGGAATTAATGGGTATAGAAGGTAACATCAGGCAAACATATTATGAAGCATTTAACCTAATATTAAATGACTTTGATATGGGTATTCGCACGAAACAACCTCCTCAAAATGAAGTAAATGCTTTAATCTCTTTCGGTAATATGATGTGTTATTCACAATGTTTACGCGCAATACAACAAACCCAACTCAATCCGACGATAAGTTACCTGCATACACCAGGAGAGCGGCGTTATTCTTTAGCATTGGATATTGCCGAAATATTTAAACCTGTTATTGTAGATAGGATTATCTTCAAAGTACTTAACAAAAAAGAAATTCAGGAAAAACATTTTGATAAACATTTAAACAAATGCTTGCTAAATATGTCAGGAAAAAAGATATTTGTAAAAGCATTTGAAGACCGTCTGCAAGAAACGATACAACATCGTTCATTAAAACGAAATGTTAGTTATCGTCATTTGATAAAATTAGAATGCTACAAACTATCCAAACATTTATTAGGAATAGAAGAATACAAACCATTCAAGATGTATTGGTAACAAAACAGAGTTTTATGTATGTTATATTAGTATATGATTGTGGAGAAAAGCGAGTAGCAAAAATGTTAAAGTTATGTCGTAAATATTTGAATTGGATACAGAATTCCGTTTTTGAAGGTGAAATATCCGAATCAAAACTCATGGAATTAAAAAATCATGCAAAAGATATAATGAACGTAGAAATAGACAGCCTAATTATATTTTCAAATAGCAATAGTCATTGGTTGCAAAAAGAAATAGTTGGACAGGAGCGTGGTAGTACAGACACTTTCTTATAAATAAAGTTGTCGAAGAATTCTTTATTGCATAAAAATCATGATATATGTAAATAATACATATATAAATCGTTCTTTGACATATTGGAAATAAGTACGTTAGAAAAAATGTCGATGTCCCACTATCTTTATATGATTATACATCGACAATTTTTATATATCTTTGTGGGGACAAATGAAATGGCAATTAATTGATTATCAATAATAATTATTTATTTTATCAACCTCTTTTAATCGTACAATAGTTGAATTGAAATACGTCATATTTGACGGTGAGAACACAAAGGGATTTCTTTTAATCGTACAATAGTTGAATTGAAATAAGAGAAAGCAAAAGAAATCAAAAGAACTGTCCCGGCCTTTTAATCGTACAATAGTTGAATTGAAATATAGGCAAATCGGAGGTTTCCACTGTGCAACTAGTCTTTTAATCGTACAATAGTTGAATTGAAATTCAGATTTAAGCACTCGAAATACTTCATCAAATACTTTTAATCGTACAATAGTTGAATTGAAATATCTTTAGGATTAGGATTAGATGTCGTTAAATCACTTTTAATCGTACAATAGTTGAATTGAAATTTAATAGTCAGTGCTGCATTTGCTTGATTCCAAATTCTTTTAATCGTACAATAGTTGAATTGAAATTACGTCGATAAGCACAAATCCTCAATGATGAGCGGTCTTTTAATCGTACAATAGTTGAATTGAAATAGGGCAACAACATATTCGGATTATACCAGGCAAAGAACTTTTAATCGTACAATAGTTGAATTGAAATAGACTGAAGAGGAAAATCCGGATCCGGATATTCCACTTTTAATCGTACAATAGTTGAATTGAAATGTTATAGACTATTTAGCAGCCCTTGTAGGAATAACACTTTTAATCGTACAATAGTTGAATTGAAATAAACTTCTAATTACCTTGAATATGCCAACGGTGCCTTCTTTTAATCGTACAATAGTTGAATTGAAATGTGATTTAACCTTATCAATCAGTTCATTTCTCTTCTTTTAATCGTACAATAGTTGAATTGAAATTACTTAATCGTAACCTCTTTGTTGAGGTCAATGTCCTTTTAATCGTACAATAGTTGAATTGAAATTATCTTAATAGAAAGATATATAAGCCGCCCGCGTATGCTTTTAATCGTACAATAGTTGAATTGAAATGTGATTTAACCTTATCAATCAGTTCATTTCTCTTAGCTTTTAATCGTACAATAGTTGAATTGAAATCGAAGATACAAAAGTAAATATCGGAATGGAAATATACTTTTAATCGTACAATAGTTGAATTGAAATTGGAGATATAGAAATACTTTTAGGGAAAGACGGCTCACTTTTAATCGTACAATAGTTGAATTGAAATTCGCAGAGGAATATATACTCTGATTCGGTTATAGAGCTTTTAATCGTACAATAGTTGAATTGAAATAGAGGTTGACCGTTTGCTTTTAGCTGCGGGGGTTACTTTTAATCGTACAATAGTTGAATTGAAATAGATAAAATAAAAACATTTGAGGACGCGGAAAAAAACTTTTAATCGTACAATAGTTGAATTGAAATTAATAGAGTTGAGTATGTCGACTTTATTTTTATTAAACTTTTAATCGTACAATAGTTGAATTGAAATATGATACTGTTGCCGGTGTAATAGATTTTACAAAAGCTTTTAATCGTACAATAGTTGAATTGAAATAGGATATGCTAGCACAGCGCAAAGTAATGCTATAAGTCTTTTAATCGTACAATAGTTGAATTGAAATACCTCTTAATAACAAGATTATTTACAACAAAATTGCTTTTAATCGTACAATAGTTGAATTGAAATTTTATATCTCGGGAAATGTAGCGCAGGCTGTTGACTTTTAATCGTACAATAGTTGAATTGAAATAGCGTGCAGGCAAATCGGAGAGTGGCGAAAAGTTCTTTTAATCGTACAATAGTTGAATTGAAATGTGCTTGTTCCTTCGTAAGGTCTACTTCGCCTTTCTTTTAATCGTACAATAGTTGAATTGAAATTTTGTATGAATCTTATTAAGTCAGCATTTAATACCACTTTTAATCGTACAATAGTTGAATTGAAATTACTGAGGATTCCACCAACGTTTTCACCAACAACCCCTTTTAATCGTACAATAGTTGAATTGAAATTTTCGTATAAGATTTCGTCCGCCAACCTGAATAGCTTTTAATCGTACAATAGTTGAATTGAAATGTTGTTGCGTTCAAAGCTTGCACGGTTGTAGCCCCGCTTTTAATCGTACAATAGTTGAATTGAAATTAACTGTATACAATGCATTTACAGCGGATATTTTACTTTTAATCGTACAATAGTTGAATTGAAATAATGTTAAGTTTCTGCTTGAAAACGTGAATATGAACTTTTAATCGTACAATAGTTGAATTGAAATAAATATGGCGATGTCCGAGATAAAATAAAAACATTCTTTTAATCGTACAATAGTTGAATTGAAATCGAAGAAGAACAGAATGACAAAATATCAGAAATGTCTTTTAATCGTACAATAGTTGAATTGAAATAAATATCTTTCTGGAGAATGAGTATTGCACCTTGAACTTTTAATCGTACAATAGTTGAATTGAAATGAAAGATATTTTGGCGAGGCAGAAGATATACATGCTTTTAATCGTACAATAGTTGAATTGAAATTGAAGAAGAACAGAAAGACAAAATATCAGAAATGTCTTTTAATCGTACAATAGTTGAATTGAAATGATATAGATACAGTTATACTATTAGGTGCATATTGCTTTTAATCGTACAATAGTTGAATTGAAATACACTTAGGGAATTGGATATAAAAGAGATGGACCATGCTTTTAATCGTACAATAGTTGAATTGAAATTTGAGGAATCGCAGTTTAATTCGGTGAAAGCCGCAACTTTTAATCGTACAATAGTTGAATTGAAATCTCACCGGCAAAAAGCTTTATTCCGGTATTAATAGTCTTTTAATCGTACAATAGTTGAATTGAAATAAATCACTGCTTAAAGTAGGCATAGCTTTAAAACTTACCTTTTAATCGTACAATAGTTGAATTGAAATGCCTTGGTAAACCGCATAAAGTCAGCTGTGATTTTTTCTTTTAATCGTACAATAGTTGAATTGAAATAACTCATATTACCTTGATACGAATTGTCAGATACTTCTTTTAATCGTACAATAGTTGAATTGAAATACAATCAATTATTCCAAGTGAACAAGATCCGGAACTTTTAATCGTACAATAGTTGAATTGAAATTTGTTTTGCTTGATTTTTCTTACATTCAAGTATTAACTTTTAATCGTACAATAGTTGAATTGAAATTACGTAATGACGACGGTAGTAAATCTGTTGATTTGCTTTTAATCGTACAATAGTTGAATTGAAATTTAATTCAGGGCGGGTAATAGCCCGCCCTTTCTGTCTTTTAATCGTACAATAGTTGAATTGAAATGTTGACTAATTGATGCAGCACCTTCCCAACACCAGACTTTTAATCGTACAATAGTTGAATTGAAATGTGTTAATACTCCGTCTTTCCATTCAGCTTTTTTCTTCTTTTAATCGTACAATAGTTGAATTGAAATAGGCTGAACCTTACCACCTGACTTTGTGTATTGCATACTTTTAATCGTACAATAGTTGAATTGAAATTTGAACACAAATACTTTCTCTTATAATCAGTAGATAACTTTTAATCGTACAATAGTTGAATTGAAATAAAATATGCGGAAAGGAATCGTTTATTGAGTGTTTGCTTTTAATCGTACAATAGTTGAATTGAAATGAAGAAAAACTTATTAAGCGTATAATAAATTACTACTTTTAATCGTACAATAGTTGAATTGAAATTAATGTATGCTTCGTTACCGGCTCGTTGTTTTGCTCCTTTTAATCGTACAATAGTTGAATTGAAATTTTCAATTTGATTCTGACCTAACTTAGTTGACTGACTTTTAATCGTACAATAGTTGAATTGAAATTATGAGCAGGAGCAGCAGTAGGAGCTGCAACAGCATTCTTTTAATCGTACAATAGTTGAATTGAAATTGGATCTGGTCAATATTATACCTATACTCTTGATAACCTTTTAATCGTACAATAGTTGAATTGAAATGGGTTACCTTGACTATAAATTAAATTAGGATTAAGACTTTTAATCGTACAATAGTTGAATTGAAATGATATAAAGCTATTGCTTGACAGGTAGCCTTTGACTCTTTTAATCGTACAATAGTTGAATTGAAATAGGATATGCAGATACAGCGGTAAATAACGTGCAAGTCTTTTAATCGTACAATAGTTGAATTGAAATGAAGAAGGCAGGAAATATATAACGAAGACAGATTACTTTTAATCGTACAATAGTTGAATTGAAATACCATCCAGCCTTTGCTTTCATAGAAATTGAAAACTTTTAATCGTACAATAGTTGAATTGAAATTGAGGTCAGCCCAGTGCTCAAACGAGCATTGCTTTCTTTTAATCGTACAATAGTTGAATTGAAATAGTATATAATGCAACAGGCTTTTGTGTTGGATGAATCTTTTAATCGTACAATAGTTGAATTGAAATTAACATGGAACATCATGCTCCAGTTCGAATGGTAACTTTTAATCGTACAATAGTTGAATTGAAATTGGGTGACGAACTCGGTCAGGATGCTGTAAAAACGCTTTTAATCGTACAATAGTTGAATTGAAATAGGTTTGAAGACTTTTTGCGTAATTCTTCAATTTCTTTTAATCGTACAATAGTTGAATTGAAATTGTAATCCAGCAATTCGGGAGAATTACAGATATGCTTTTAATCGTACAATAGTTGAATTGAAATTGGGAAATATTTACATTCATCAAAATTTGTCCAGTTCTTTTAATCGTACAATAGTTGAATTGAAATCACTTGAGCGGGTGCGCCTGCTTTACGATTCACTCTGCTTTTAATCGTACAATAGTTGAATTGAAATAGCCAAATTTAACAAGGTAAGCCTCGTTTAAAAACTTTTAATCGTACAATAGTTGAATTGAAATTTGCAGAGGAATATATACTCTGATTCGGTTATAGACTTTTAATCGTACAATAGTTGAATTGAAATGCGATATTCTCCTTTAACAAACCTCGGCTTCCAACCTCTTTTAATCGTACAATAGTTGAATTGAAATAATAAATAATCTATTAGGTACGCACCTTACAGCTGACTTTTAATCGTACAATAGTTGAATTGAAATCACCTTATTGCTATCCTGATAAGCTGTAAGTTTACCTTTTAATCGTACAATAGTTGAATTGAAATTCAGTGATAGTCAACTTCACCTGTGTTGTTCTACCTTTTAATCGTACAATAGTTGAATTGAAATGTAAGATTAATCTTACTTGCACTTATTGTAATAGCTTTTAATCGTACAATAGTTGAATTGAAATACAATATGTATTCCTGCAAGAGCTTTATAAGCCTCCTTTTAATCGTACAATAGTTGAATTGAAATATTATGACAGAGATGATACATACAACATCGACAACACTTTTAATCGTACAATAGTTGAATTGAAATCGAAAAACCGCAAGAGAGAATTGACAACTGCACAACTTTTAATCGTACAATAGTTGAATTGAAATTAATAGTCTGCGCTTGTTCCTTTGTAAGGTCTACCTTTTAATCGTACAATAGTTGAATTGAAATTACATGGGACATAACTCCTTTCCTGCAATAGCAATACTTTTAATCGTACAATAGTTGAATTGAAATAAAATCTCTACGACCTGCGTGTTCGCCTATTTTTCTTTTAATCGTACAATAGTTGAATTGAAATATATTCATAATCTCTTGTGGTGAGGGTGCGGCCAAGCTTTTAATCGTACAATAGTTGAATTGAAATAACAATAGCCAAGTAAGTGCTGAATAAATAGTTGTCTTTTAATCGTACAATAGTTGAATTGAAATTTAGCATTTACTTTACTGTATAAATTACAAAAGCCTTTTAATCGTACAATAGTTGAATTGAAATCGCGTGATTCTATCCTGAAGTGCGCGATATTTGCAACTTTTAATCGTACAATAGTTGAATTGAAATTTACTATATAATCTAATGATATCGTAGGGAATTTTCTTTTAATCGTACAATAGTTGAATTGAAATATGATTCCAAAGAATACGATTAGGTACAAAGAAACTTTTAATCGTACAATAGTTGAATTGAAATAGTATCAATATCCATATATGGACTTCCTGCACTATCCTTTTAATCGTACAATAGTTGAATTGAAATTATGCAGGAGTAAGGCTAACATTCCTTTGATGGCTTACTTTTAATCGTACAATAGTTGAATTGAAATTACATACTTGAGCCGACATTTCCATACACATTTTTCTTTTAATCGTACAATAGTTGAATTGAAATTGTTTTGCATCAATTCTTGCAGTTTCTTCTTTAGTGCTTTTAATCGTACAATAGTTGAATTGAAATCTATTATCGGGGCTCCTAAGGGCGGAACGAAATCCTTTTAATCGTACAATAGTTGAATTGAAATATACATACCGGCGCGGAAAAAGATGATGATAAGACACTTTTAATCGTACAATAGTTGAATTGAAATGAGTTTACCGTTAACATCTAAAGTATAAGCAGGTGCTTTTAATCGTACAATAGTTGAATTGAAATGTGCTTTTTACGAGCTGTCGATAAAACCTATCCGCACTTTTAATCGTACAATAGTTGAATTGAAATGTGATAAAATTCTCCCAGTTACTCCAAAGAATACCTTTTAATCGTACAATAGTTGAATTGAAATGATTAAAGCAGGACGACATACCGGGGCGGCGAAAGCCTTTTAATCGTACAATAGTTGAATTGAAATTTATAATACTTCCCGGCTATTGATAATTCGCATATCTTTTAATCGTACAATAGTTGAATTGAAATTAATCTGTATGAGCTACTAGCGCTTAAACGATTTCCTTTTAATCGTACAATAGTTGAATTGAAATGTGTGACCGACCTAAAGGCAAAAACTTATGCGATGCTTTTAATCGTACAATAGTTGAATTGAAATCCCGATAACTGTTGTACAGGAGGCAAAGTACCTTTCTTTTAATCGTACAATAGTTGAATTGAAATGGCTGAACCTTACCGCCTGACTTTGTGTATTGCATACTTTTAATCGTACAATAGTTGAATTGAAATCAGGAAGCGCAACAACGGCACTTCAAAAGGCAGAAAACTTTTAATCGTACAATAGTTGAATTGAAATTGGAATCAAAATGTAGTTACCCTGTCACCGACAGCACTTTTAATCGTACAATAGTTGAATTGAAATTACTCAGATATAATATAATAACGAATCTTAACCGCTTTTAATCGTACAATAGTTGAATTGAAATAACTGTATATTACCAGCACCAGGCTCGATAGATGTCTTTTAATCGTACAATAGTTGAATTGAAATAACTATGCCAACTCATGCGCGAAACAAAAAACAAACTTTTAATCGTACAATAGTTGAATTGAAATTATTTAACGCCCAACCGGTCGGCCATTTCTTTCTTTGCTTTTAATCGTACAATAGTTGAATTGAAATAATTTTCCCAGTCTCAGGAAGATTATGAAAAAGCTCACTTTTAATCGTACAATAGTTGAATTGAAATTTGTTATTATCCTCTGTACTCGTAGGGTAATTAGATCTTTTAATCGTACAATAGTTGAATTGAAATTAAGGTCTGCCGGTATGTTGGTAGGCACACCGAAGTCTTTTAATCGTACAATAGTTGAATTGAAATAACGACAGTATGCCGTCTAAAAGTGGCAGTGATACTTTTAATCGTACAATAGTTGAATTGAAATATATTCATAGCGTTCATATATGGAGCTGTCTTGATGACTTTTAATCGTACAATAGTTGAATTGAAATGTGTTGCTTCGTGCAACAAATCTCGACACATTGACTTTTAATCGTACAATAGTTGAATTGAAATTGGAATCCGAATGTCGTTACTTTGTCACCAACTCCTTTTAATCGTACAATAGTTGAATTGAAATGAGAAAAAATTGGGTTATCCGTTCAAAGAAAATGTCTTTTAATCGTACAATAGTTGAATTGAAATAAGACTACAAGGACTATAAAACGCTTACCGGCAAGCTTTTAATCGTACAATAGTTGAATTGAAATAATGTTCAAAGACGGACGGAACAGGCGTATTTCTTTCTTTTAATCGTACAATAGTTGAATTGAAATATCGTAGCGACCGGTGGCGGCGTAGATGAGGACGGGACTTTTAATCGTACAATAGTTGAATTGAAATTAATCTTACTCTTTGATGTTTCCTTTGCAAATATGACTTTTAATCGTACAATAGTTGAATTGAAATTCAATTATAGGTTTAATTTCAAAACCGCCTTTCCCGGCTTTTAATCGTACAATAGTTGAATTGAAATCAATTTCCCATAACGAGCAAACCCCGACCTTGATTACTTTTAATCGTACAATAGTTGAATTGAAATGAGAGTGTTACACTTAACAATGATGAGAGCGGTAACACTTTTAATCGTACAATAGTTGAATTGAAATGTGGTAGTCAACATCCTGAAGGGAAATGATACTAGCTTTTAATCGTACAATAGTTGAATTGAAATAAACTAGAATGGCGACGAGAACGAAAAGAATGACGCTTTTAATCGTACAATAGTTGAATTGAAATAATTCATTCCTGATCATCTTCCTGTTGCTGTTGAAAACTTTTAATCGTACAATAGTTGAATTGAAATTTCCAAACCTCATTCTTAGCGTTCGGAATTTTAATCCTTTTAATCGTACAATAGTTGAATTGAAATAACCGAAGCATTAAAGCGAATGAATGAAGAACTTGAACTTTTAATCGTACAATAGTTGAATTGAAATAACCGAAGCATTAAAGCGAATGAATGAAGAACTTGACTTTTAATCGTACAATAGTTGAATTGAAATGTGATATAGCGGACGGAATAATGAATACCGCTAAACTTTTAATCGTACAATAGTTGAATTGAAATAGAGGTTGACCGTTTACTTTTAACGGCAGGGGTTACTTTTAATCGTACAATAGTTGAATTGAAATTAGGATTATACGGAGTTACCGCTGATTATAATATAACTTTTAATCGTACAATAGTTGAATTGAAATTAGCTATTCCCCCTTTCTTATATACTTTGCTCCTTTCTTTTAATCGTACAATAGTTGAATTGAAATAGTATGAAAGATATTGAAATCGTATCCCAACTTGACTTTTAATCGTACAATAGTTGAATTGAAATACACATGGAGCTTGACGGCAAGAAAATCAGTTTCCCTTTTAATCGTACAATAGTTGAATTGAAATAACTGTGAATCAAAAGCTTGTACTTTTTGGCCCATGACTTTTAATCGTACAATAGTTGAATTGAAATTATTAACTGATGTATCAAAAAGGTCATTTGCGACATCCTTTTAATCGTACAATAGTTGAATTGAAATACGTATGCCTGGTTCGATTACCGGGTTTGTCGGTGCCTTTTAATCGTACAATAGTTGAATTGAAATCAAAGAAGATAACGCCGGTTCTCGGTTCAACTGGACTTTTAATCGTACAATAGTTGAATTGAAATGTGGTCGGATACCCTAATTATCGTATCCTTTTTTCTTTTAATCGTACAATAGTTGAATTGAAATGCAATCAGGATTACTCGTAAGAGGAACAGTAAGGGACTTTTAATCGTAAGAGGAACAGTAAGGGACTTTTAATCGTACAATAGTTGAATTGAAATTAAAGTACTCTGATGCTTATAAGCAAGCATTAGTAACTTTTAATCGTACAATAGTTGAATTGAAATTGTTTTACTCTTATTGCTAGAATGGATAAGATGCCCTTTTAATCGTACAATAGTTGAATTGAAATTCGTTAAAGTTCACATCACTCAAGTCTGCATAACCTTTTAATCGTACAATAGTTGAATTGAAATTTGGGCTCTCAATAAACATATATCTCAAAGCATCACCCTTTTAATCGTACAATAGTTGAATTGAAATACTACTAATCCGTATAGTCAACAGCCTATTTTAACTTTTAATCGTACAATAGTTGAATTGAAATAAGAAGGGCTTTCTTAATCGTCGGTTTGGTCCTACGCTTTTAATCGTACAATAGTTGAATTGAAATTACTGAAACGATCATGCTCTTTGGTAATTCCTCATCCTTTTAATCGTACAATAGTTGAATTGAAATCCATAATTTAATCCCTCATTTTTTTAAATAGTAATAACTTTTAATCGTACAATAGTTGAATTGAAATGACATAATCTTTAGGGTTTTCATCATATCGTGTAATCTTTTAATCGTACAATAGTTGAATTGAAATTACGTTGATTTAGAGGTCTACTCAAAGGATGAAGCAGCTTTTAATCGTACAATAGTTGAATTGAAATCATCAACAACAAAAAGATGAAATGAAGGAGCAACTCTTTTAATCGTACAATAGTTGAATTGAAATTGCGTAAAGCATGGTTACTACTAAAGTTGAACAAAACTTTTAATCGTACAATAGTTGAATTGAAATAGAAAATCCTCTGTAAATGTCATATCTTGGACGCCTTTTAATCGTACAATAGTTGAATTGAAATGAAGGAATGGTAGGTTGCATGCTGTCTCCTGATTCCTTTTAATCGTACAATAGTTGAATTGAAATATCTTTAGCGTCTATTTTTGTTGCCTTACGGATATTCTTTTAATCGTACAATAGTTGAATTGAAATCGTGAAGACGGTTACGGTCGTCTACAATCTTCTTTCTTTTAATCGTACAATAGTTGAATTGAAATTAATCCGTGTTTCACGGATAGATTCAATTGTAAAATCTTTTAATCGTACAATAGTTGAATTGAAATGGATCAAGGAAGCCTATGCCTTATAAGGCATAGGACCTTTTAATCGTACAATAGTTGAATTGAAATCATTTACGTTTTATTATGTTGACGGTGAATATTACTCTTTTAATCGTACAATAGTTGAATTGAAATACGAAAACTTAACAAAAGAAGGCCATGAGACATGCTTTTAATCGTACAATAGTTGAATTGAA
>JGI20214J51650_10002207_pt1 | contig 12295 bp, 13 predicted proteins | sample WetSurMetagenome_FD_51650 | JGI IMG/M metagenome (IMG submission 51650)
GGGGTGCCCCTTAGGGATGGGAGACCCCCGAGCGGTGCCTAAAGGCTCAAGGCAATTTACTCCTATGAAAAAACAGGGGAGGGTAGGTCCAAGGAAGCTTTTGATATACCTCACTCTCCATTTTTAACTTGGATTTTGCCCTTAGTAAAAGTCTTTTAAGTTCCTCGAACAGAAAGAGAAAGCGGCGAAGCTGACGATGAATCGACTTGGTTGCTGCGGATTGAACTGTGAAGAGTGCCCCGTTTTCACTGCTACAGTTAAGAACGACAACAACTTGAGGCAAACAACCGCGGTTGAATGGTCAAAACTTTACGCGGGTTTTCTGAAGAAACCTCTGGAACTAAGCGACATGAGCTGCGAAGGGTGCCATTCGCAGAACATTATTTTTTACTGGCTGCTCCAGTTGCCCGATTAGGAGTTGCTGCAGCGAAAAGAAGCAAGGTACGTGTGCAGAGTGCAGTGAATTTGACCAGTGCGAAATGCTCAGTGGGTTCTTTTCGTATGGTCATCAAAAGGCGAAAGAAAACCTTACTCACGCGCGGGCAACTCGCTGACATTCTTGCTTAGTTTTCTATGCAGAACCCGCAGATTTCCATGCAGGTTCTTTATATAAGGGGGCTATAGTTTTCGCCGAGCAACAGAGCCCAACTATTTGCAGTTTAAATAGAGGGAGTATAAGAAAAAATCACAGCNACCCGAAACCCAGCCAAAACCAACATCTTCCGCATCTGCTTGCACAACACTGCACAACCAGAACGGCTAGCCAGACAAGTCCAGAACACAGAACTCAACGCGCCACTCAACCCCAGAGAAGATGTAGTGTACAAGAAGCTTTTCACTACTACTAACAGAATAAAAACAAACCTTAAACGGAAAAACCATCTATGCCTCAGTTTTCAGTTTTGGCCTGCGAAATTGAAGAACCAAAATGACCACGCCCTGCAGAAAACTCAGCGAATTCGCCACAATCATAGGCGCATCCACCTTGTAGATGCCATACACAAGCCACAGGAATATGCCTACGCAGAACAGCACCGAATAAGTCACCAACGCTCTATCCCCTGTTGGCTTCAACCTGGTCCGCCAACTCTTCACAAGCTGGGGAAACAGCGAAACCGTCGTGAAAGCCGCCGCAGCCAAACCAATAACCGTAACTAAATCCATAAATGAACCTACTCTCACACAATCTAACCAAAGCATTTAATTTACGTTTACATCTCACACACCCAAACACCACAACCCCACCCCCCAAACACACCAAACACCCACTCCAACAAACACCACAACAACACCACCCACAGTTAACCAGCTTCGATTGATGAGAAAATTATGAAAGGAAGGTTTAAATAAATACTGACTCATTTCGTATATGCTTCAAGTTTAACGGATGATAAAATAGCATGTCAGCGCAGGAATTTCGACACATAGTACGTATCCTCGGTTCCGACTCCTCAGGAACCCTGAAAGTCTCATACGCAGTCACAGGAGTCAAAGGCGTAAGCCTCAGCCTCGCAAACGCCATACTCAAAAAAGCCGGCATCAACCCCGACCTAAGAGCAGGCTTCCTCACCGAAAACGACATCGACAAAATCGAAGAAGTCATCCAAGACCCCGTAAAATACGGGTTACCAAACTGGATGTTCAACCGCCGAAAAGACTCCGAAACCGGCAAAGACATGCACCTCATAACTGCAGACCTTGCCCTCAAAGTAAAAACCGACATAGACGACGCCAAAGAAATCAGATCTTGGCGCGGATACCGCCACGCCTACGGACTCAAAGTCCGCGGACAACACACCAAAACCACCGGCAGAAGCGGCAAATCCTTAGGAGTCAAGAAAAAGACCCTCATGGCAGGCGGCAAACCTGGTGGCGCACCCGCAGCGGAAGGAGGAAAGTAAACATGGGAGATCCAAAACGTCAACGTAGAAAATTCGAAACCCCACGGTTCCCCTGGCGCAAAGACATCCTCGACGAAGAACTCAAACTCCTAGGCACCTTCGGCTTGCGTAACAAACACGAACTCTGGCGCCACGAAACCCAACTGTCCAAATTCCGAGGCATCGCCCGATCACTCATCAGCAGACCACCCGAAGAACGCATGCGCATGGAAAACGAACTCCTCACGCACCTCAAGAAACTGGGTGTTCTCTCAGAAACCGCCGTCCTCGACGACGTGTTAGACTTATCCATCGAAGACATCCTGGAACGCCGACTCCAAACCATGGTGTTCCGAAAGAGTCTCACTAAAACCGTGCACCAATCACGCCAACTAATCACGCACGGGCACATCACCCTCAACAACCGCAGAGTCACCGTACCCGGCTACATAGTTACCCGTGAAGACGAAAAAACCCTCACCTACGCCCTGCAAAGCCAATTTGCAAACGCAGCACACCCAACCCGACAAGCCATGATGGTTGTCAATAAACCACGGGTACTTCCACAACAAAGAGACCGCAGAAGAGGCGGAAGAGGCGGCAGATTTTGAGCAGCAACAAACGAAATGAAAAATGGGGCGTAGTCCACGTATTCAGCTCCTACAACAACACCCTAATCCACATAACTGACCTATCAGGCGCAGAAACCATCGCCCGCACCAGCGGCGGCATGTACGTTAAAGCCGACCGAATGGAAAGCAGCCCCTACGCAGCCATGCGCGCAGCCACCGGAGCAGCCGAAGTCGCCCGAGACAAAGGCATCACCGCCATCCACATAAAAGTCCGTGCACCCGGCGGAGCAGGACCACGCACACCAGGACCAGGCGCTCAAGCAGCCATCCGAGCCTTTGCACGCTTTGGTTTCCGCATTGAACGCATCGAAGAAGTCACACCCATTCCCCACGATGGTACACGAAGACCTGGCGGAAGAAGGGGCAGACGCGTTTAAGCTGCCTTTCCCCTTTATTTGACAGAAAAATTAAAAAGATGCATAGAAGCTTTGTTCAACCGAACAGCTTTATCCCAGTCACTTGTGGAGTGTAGTTAAGTGAAGATAGAAGTCCTCGAAAAAGACGAGACGAACCTTCGGGTCATCATTAGGGACGCTGATGTTCCTTTAATGAATGCGTTGCGGAGGATTGCTCTCGCGGAAGTTCCCAGCATGGCCATTGATGAAGTGGTTATGATAGAGAACTCTTCGATTCTGCAGGACGAGATGATAGCGCATCGGCTTGGTTTGGTTCCGTTGAAGACTGATTTGGATTCGTATAGTCTTCCTGAAGATTGCGAGTGTAAGAGCGAGTTTGGTTGTCCCCAGTGCCGCGTAACCTTAACTTTAAATGCGGAATCCAACGAGGGAACCCGACCTGTTTACAGTGGTGAGTTGGTTTCTGAGAATCCTGCCATTGTGCCAGTCGCTGACAAAATTCCAGTTATTAAACTTGCCAAGGGGCAGAAGCTTAAGCTTGAAGCCTATGCACGTTTGGGGAAGGGTAAGGTGCATGCGAAGTGGCAGCCCGTTTGCATGTGCGCGTACAAGTACTACCCCAAAATTGAGACTCCAAGTCAGGAATGCGCGGATTGCACGAAGTGTGTGGATTTGTGTCCCCATAAAGTTCTCTCCATGAAGAGCAACAAGGTGGATATCCGTGACTTGTTGGCTTGTAACATGTGCATGGATTGCGTGGAAGCTTGCCCCAAGAAGGGTGAGGGCATTAAGGTTTCTTGGGAGAAGAGTAATTTCATAATGAACATTGAATCCACAGGTGCGTTGCCTCCTAGCAGAATTCTGCAGGAAGCGACGAAGATTTTGGATAAGCAACTGAACGATTTTGAAGAACAGCTGAAGGCGATACCCGAATGAGACAAACTAAATCAACCAACCCGGAAATCACGAACCTCATCAAACTCCTCAAGAAGCAGAGTGCCGAGAAGAAAGTTGGCATCTGGCTTGCTGTTGCTGAGAACCTTGCAAAGCCAAGCAGGCAACGTGTTGCCGTTAACTTGAGTCAAATTAACCGTGTCACTGACAAGGCGGAAACCATTGTGGTTCCAGGTAAAGTTCTTGGTTCAGGCATAATTGATCATGCTGTTACGGTGGCTGCTTTTGACTTGTCTGAGACGGCGAAGCAGAAGTTGACTGCCGCAAAAGCAAAATACTTGTCCATCACTGAGCTTGTGGAAAAGAATCCTACAGGTTCCAAAGTAAGAATCATTGGGTGATTAAGATGCAAAGTCCAGTTAAAGTTTCAGGTGCTGCAGTAATCAACGGCGAAGGCTTAATCCTTGGTCGCATGTGCAGCCAAGTCGCCAAACGCATACTTAACGGCGAAGAAGTAATCATTGTTAACGCTGAAAAAGTCATGCTTTCAGGCAAACGTCAGAGCAAAATCGCAGAGGCTCATGTTTTCCTTGAGGTTGGTGCTCCTGATCGTGGACCATTCCACAGTCGTCGACCAGATCGCATTGTGCGTAAGACTGTGCGGGGTATGGTTCCGTGGAAGCAGCCGAAGGGCAAAGTTGCGTATAAGCGGTTGAAGGTTTTCATGGGTATACCTGTGGAGCTCAAGGATGCGAAGTTGGAGACTTTTGATAATGCTAATGTTGCCAATTTGAAGGGTCCAAGGCTTTCTCTGGGTGAGTTAGCTAAGCAAATTGGCTGGAATGAAGGTGCATAAAGATGCCGGGCAAAAAAGTACTTGTAGTTAGTGGAAGACGTAAAACCGCGACTGCACGCGCTGTTGTTAAGCAGGGTGTGGGTAGAGTGCGGATTAATAAGACTCCTATTGAAATATTGGAACCTGCCATTGCACGCGAAAAAGTCATGGAGCCACTGTTGCAGGCTGGCGAAGCCACCTGGAAGCAGTTGGACATGGATGTGAAGACTTTGGGCGGTGGCTTTATGGGTCAAGCTGAAGCTGCGCGTATGGCGATTGCTAACGCGTTGATTAAGTGGACCAAGAGCACGCATTTGCGTACGGTTTTCACTGAGTATGATCGCACGATGGTTGCCGGTGACTCTAGACGGAAAGAGACGAAGAAAGTTGGCGGCTCTGGCGCTAGGTGTAAGGAGCAGAAGAGTTACAGGTAGGCGAATGGTTAGAAATGATTATACCCGTGAGATGCTTCACCTGCGGCAAACTTGTCGGTGACAAGTGGGAAGAGTTCGCTAGGCGGATTCGCACTGGCGAGAACGCCAAAGATGTCCTAGACAGTTTAGGCGTCAAACGGTACTGTTGCAGGCGGATGCTTCTCTCCAACGTGGAGATCATTGATGAGATTCTCCGGTTTTACGAGGAAGCGGAGAAGCGCAAAGAAAGCCGCAGCTTCGGGTAAGCATCTTTTTTCCTTTTGTTTGTTTTTTTACTGTTAAGTAGAAGTGTAAGGCTGCTATACACTACATCTTCTTAGGGGCGGTGCTTGTTGCTGTGTTTCGTGTTTGGGGTAGGTTTCCAGTTTAGGTATTGGTTGTGCAGGTTGCCACAAGCAGTTGCTGGATTCCTTGAATTCTGCGGCTTGTTGCTCTTTCAGACTATAGCCCCCTATCGCGGCGCGTCTGCAACTGTTTTAGACGCTGTTTCGCGTTCTGGGCTTGAATCGGGCTTATCGTCTGTCTTTAAAAGTCTTAAAATGGCGAATTCTGTCTTTTTCTGTCGCGAACATATCGAGGTGCGGTCGTCGGTTTTGTGTGGTTTTCCCCTCTGGAGAATTAGCGCCCAGCAAACAAGTTGCCACATGAGAGACAAATGTATCCCCTTCATGGAGAGGAGCCGCAGGGAGCCATGCGCAAAGTCCTGAGGCAGCTTTGCATCACGATTCGGAGAGAACAAAACTGACCGTTCTTTTGGGAGAACAGTTTGTTCTTCAGGGAGAGCTAAAAGGAACTTGTGCAGAAATTAACAGTGGAGTCTGAGATGCTGAGAAAGAAAGCCGCTTGCAGCACGTTATTAGTCCTGTTCCTGCTTCTGCTAAGTGGTCAAGTCTGCGCAAATTTTGTTCCTCCACCCGAAGGAACACCTTACGGAACCATANGCATAAAAGCGGATGGATCGATTTCTGTTGATAGGCTTTCTCCCAGCAGCGTGCCCTTGAGCAGGTCAGGCGACCATTACACTTTAAGCGGTAACATAACCGACTATGGCTTCAGAATAGAACGTGACAACGTCATCTTGAACGGCGCGGGCTTTTCCATCGTGGCTGCAAACTGGTATGCGCCTTTCGTAGGCGTCAACTTGACCAGTCGTAATGGCGTGACGGTGAGAAACTTGGGCATTGCAGGCTTCAACAGCGCCATTGTGCTAAACGGTTCATCTAACAACGTGCTTGAAGGCAACAGAATTAAAAACTCAGAAAACGACCTGAGCCTCATAAACAGCTCAACAGACAACATGGTCATCGGAAACTCCATGACGGGCGCAACCTTCCAGGGTCATAGTATCTACATCGCCGATTCAGCAGGCAACACCTTCAGAAACAACAACGTAACCAATGGACAGAGAAACTACTATCAGCCCTCCACAAACAAACTTAACTTTCTGATAGAATGCAGCAACACCACGCACCTCTCAGACTTGACCCAAGACATTGACTCTTCAAACACGTTGGACGGCAAACCCATGTGTTACTGGGTCAACCAGAATGACAAAGCAGTGCCATCCGATGCAGGATACGTGGCTTTGGTGAACTGCAACAACATAGCGGTGACGAATTTGAGCCTTGCCGACAATGGGCAGGGGCTGCTTCTGGCTGCCACCACAAACTCTACAGTCAATGGCAACAGAATAACAGGGAACAGCCACGGCATAGTCCTCCTCAACTCTCACGGCAACACGTTCACAGGCAACGAAATCGCCCAAAACGTCTACGGCGTCACCTTCTACTCTTCAGACAATATCTTCTCATCCAACCGTTTCTCCGAAAACGAGCGGGAACACGCCAACTTCCGAGACGGTTACCAAAACATTATGGACGCATCCAACACAGTCAACGGTGCCCCGCTCTGCTACTGGGTTAACCAGTATGACAAAACGGTGCCCCCAGACGCAGGCTACGTTTTCTTGGTTAACTGCTCCCGCATTTTAGTGCAGAACCTGAACATTAGGAACCAGTTGAAAGGCTTATACTTGGTTTCCACCTCCAACTCCCTCCTAATCAACAATAGCCTAGTTGACAATGACTATGGCATCTGCCTTACTGACTCTCATAATAACAAGATAATCAAAAATCGACTGTCTGGCAATAATGAAAATAGTCTCAGCATTTCCGCCTCAGATGGCAACATCGTATCCGAAAATGAGGTAATTCTTGGGTATGTCGGCTTGTACGTGGCGAACTCGACAGGCAATATGTTTAGCAGAAACAACATCTCCAACAACAATTACACGGGAGTGGAGATTTTCGGCTCCTCGGGCAACAGCTTCTTCGAGAACCGCGTGGAGGGCAATGGTAGGGCAGGAATAGCCATGAGATACTCTTCAAATAATAACTTGCTCGTTGGTAACAACGTCGCTGATAACGGCTTCGTCAACGTAGACCTCAACAACGCTCAAAACAACACTTTCTACCGTAACAGCTTCAAAATGGACATAGTTATTCGAAACGGTCATCCCCGAACGCATCAAATCCTCGATATGTGGGCTGATGTGGTAATAACCACCACTTTCCAGTTGCCCTCCTACAATATCTGGGACAACGGTGTGGAAGGCAACTTCTGGAGCGACTTCAATGGCTCAGACGTTGACGCCAACGGAATGGGCGATACACCCTATTTTGTTGACACCAGTATGCACGATGGCCCAATAATTATGGGCGGCAAGACGTATTCTTTTCCTCGCAGCGTGGACACCTTGGACCGAGACCACTACCCATTCATGAAGTCGCTTCCTATGGCACATGAAACACAGCTAGCCGTGCTTACACCCGAAAACGGAACCTATGATTTAGACGAAGCACAGTTAACATTCACCGTTTCTGAAGAGGGCGTGCAGGTATTCTACAGCTTAGACCTGCAAGAAGAACAGGCGGCTGACGGAAACCTCACGTTGAGCGGCTTATCCAAGGGATCTCATAGCCTGCTGGTCTGGACAAATGATACATCAGGAACCCCCGCAAACTTCCAAGTTATCAGCTTTGAAACCACCAAAGAAACATCCACCGCGCAAACGCCGGAAGTCACTTCATCGCCCTCGGAGCCGCCTGCAGAGAAACCCGAAACCAACGTAGGCGACACGGCTTTCCCCATTTTATTAGCGGCAACTGTAGCGGTTGTTGTTTTAGCCATTGTGGCGGTGGTCTTAGTTGTTTTCAGGCGTGTTCGTCGTCCTCATCAACAAGGACCGAGTCTAATAGCTCTGAGACACGATAGTTGCATTCCCAACCTCTCCATGAACGTGAACTGAACGCTCTATTTCCTTCATTTCCGTTGGACAATGCTTATTTAAGGGGGGAACGTTTTTTGTTGCAGACGGAAGTAGAAGTTATGAGTGACGAACTATCCAAATTACCCCCTCAAGTCCAAGAACGCCTCATGCGGCTCCAGCAACTCCAGCAAACCCTCCAAACNATCCTGCANCAGAAGCANCAAGTCGATATGGAATCCGCTGAAATCGACCAAACACTCAAGGAACTGGAGAAAACCGCCGACGACGCAGTCATCTACAAANCCGCCGGCAGCCTCCTCGTGAAAGCTGACAAAGCTAAAGTCAGTGCGGAACTTGCCGAACGCAAAGACCTCTTAGCCACACGCACCACCGTGATTAACCGCCAAGAGGAACGTATGCGTAGCCAACTCAAAGACGTCCAGGCTAAACTGCAGGAAGACCTTAACCCAGTTCAGCCACCCCAATCCTAAACTCGACGCGGGTGACGACCTGGTGGACCTGGGATTACCCGAGTTAACCAGCGAACAAATCGAGGAAGTCTGCACTACCGCCGAGGNCGCCGCCCGAAAATGGATCTTTTCCCAAATCAACCAAAAACAAGTGTACTCGCTGAACATCAGCGTAGAAGCCGAAGGCACCAAACCCGTTAACTTTACCGTAGAAGTTGACTTGGAACTTGAGCCCCAAGCTACATGTGTGGACGAGAAGAAACTCGCCGACGAAGCTGTCCAGAAAGCGTTTGAAGCCATAGAAACCTGCCTGAAGCGACTAACATGACCTTCCAAGACATACTCAGGGTTCTGGACGAGGCAGGCGCCCAAAACGTGCTCCTTTTGTGCCACCATAACAGCGACCCCGACGCTGTCTGCAGCGCCTACGCCTTCCAAGGGTTACTCAAGAAGGTTCGTCCTCAACTTTCTGTGGAAATCGGCACGGGACAGGGTATCAGCAAACTCACTAGGCACCTCTTCACTTACATACCCATGGAGGTGAACCTGCAACCTAACGTGGAGAAAGCCCAAGCCATCGTCCTATTGGACACAAACACTNTCCAGCAGCTCAATGGCTTAGCTGAAAAACTCCTCCAGACAAAGGCGCCCATCATCGTCGTGGATCACCACAGTGCCCACCCAGAAACGCAGCGCCTCAGTCGCCTCTGCATCACAAACGAGGACGCCAGCAGCACCTGCGACCTCGTCTACGACTTCTACAAGCAGCAGGGCATCCGCCCAGACCTAAACGAAGCCAAAGCGCTCTTTTTAGGGATGGCGTTTGACACGCGCCACTTCGTCATCGCAAATTCAGCCACGTTCAAAGCCATCAGCGACCTCCTCGACGTGGGCGTGAACGCGCAGGAAGCCTTGAGTATGCTGTCGTTGCCCATGGACTTCTCGGAACGTGTGGCTCGAATCAAAGCTTGCCGCCGCGCCAAATTGTTCCGCGTGGGCGACTGGATAATTATGCTCAGCCACGTCAGCGCTTACCAAGCCAGCGCAGCCCGCGCCCTCACCGACCTAGGCGCCCACGTGTCGGCGGTGGCGGGGGAGAAGAACGGCGAGTTAGAAATCAGCATGCGCTGCACCCGCGAATTCAGCCTGAAAACAGGCATCCACCTAGGCAAAGACGTCGCCAAACCACTTGGGGAATCCCTCAAGGGCATGGGCGGAGGCCACGCGATGGCTGCAGGCGTCAACGGCACGGGAACTATCGAGCAGGGGTTGAAGCGGTGTCTGCGGCTCCTGAAAGAACACTTAGCGAATCCTGAGTAGTTACTCTTAAATGAAGCGTCGTTGCAGGGGATAGGCAAGGCACGGCACATGGCACTCATCGAAACCCGCAACCTCACCTACACTTACCCAGGCGCCACGCACCCCAGCATCGCTGATGTCTCGTTTAAGGTGGAGAAGGGCGAATTTGTCCTCATCACGGGACCCAGCGGCTGCGGAAAAACCACCCTGTGCCGAACCTTCAACGGCTTAATCCCCCACTTCTACCAAGGCGAACTCAAAGGCGAAATAACAGTCGCAGGCCAAGACGCTTCTAAACACCCCACCTACGAGATGGCAAAGTACGTGGGGTTGGTGTTCCAGAACCCCGAGAACCAGTTGTTTGCTCTCAGCGTCGAGAAAGACGTTGCTTTCGGCTTAGAGAACTTGGGTATGCCTCGGGAGGAGATGCGTAAGCGCGTGGATTGGGCGCTGAACCTCACGGGCATCTATGACCTCCGCGAACGGTCCCCGCATGAGATGTCGGGTGGGCAGCAGCAGCGCGTTGCCATAGCCTCAGTTCTGGCTATGCAGCCTGAAATTATCGTCTTAGACGAGCCGACTAGCTTTCTGGACCCGTTGAGTGCCGCGAAGATTTTTGAGGTTATCCACGATTTTAACAAGAAACTCGGTATCACCGTCATCCTCGTGGAGCACCGCTTGGACTTGACGGCGAAGTACGCTGACCACATCATAATCATGGACGAAGGCAAAGTGCGCTTCGACGGCGCCACCCGCGACGTCCTCAGCAACGAAGAAACCCGCCTCCTAGGCGTAGGCATCCCCAAAGCCACGTTGCTTTATGANATGCTCAAAAAAGAGTACCCCACGTTGGGTGANGTGACGCCGTTAAGCTCAGAGGAACTGGCAAAGATGCTTTTGGAGGCGNTGCGGTGATGNTGGAAGTCCAAGACATNCACTACGCNTACGCCAGCGGCGTCGAAGCCCTCAAAGGCGTCTCGCTGACCGTGAAGGACGGCGAATTCGTCGCGGTCATGGGGCAGAACGGCGCAGGCAAAACCACCCTCATCAAACACTTCAACGGACTCCTCAAACCCACCAAGGGCAAAGTCCTCGTAGACAGCGTCGAAACCACCAAAACCAGCGTCGCCACCTTAGCTCGGAATGTGGGCTTCGTTTTTCAGAACCCTGATCACCAACTCTTCAGTGAATCCGTGGATGAAGAAATCGCGTTTGCCCTGAAGAACTTCGGCTACGACAAGGAAGTCATCGAACAGCGTGTATCCTGGGCGGTGAACCTGCTAGGCTTAAGCCAGTACCGCAAGACTTCACCGTTTATGCTCAGCGGCGGCGAACGCAAACGCGTGGCGTTGGCTTCAGTGCTGGCGTGGGACCCAAAAATGCTCGTGCTAGATGAACCCACGATTGGTCAGGATCACCGGCAGAAGGAGAACCTGCGCCAGTTCATCATGCAGATGCAGACGCAGGGCAAAACCGTCGTCACCGTCACCCACGACGTAGAATTCGTGGCGGAATGCAGCCCCCGCGTGGTACTTATGCAGGACGGAAAAATCGTCGCGGACGGACCCAGCAAAGACATACTCACCGACCCCGACGTGCTGCAGCGGTCGTCAATTGTGCTGCCGCAGGTGGCGCAGGTCTTCTCGCAACTGTCCGAGTTAGGTTTGCCTAAAAACGTTATTGACCTCTACGAAGCCAAAACCCTGCTGCTGCAGCGGTTACAGGAGAAGGCGCAGATATGAGCAAAAGCATGTTTGACGGGCTCAAGTTCCGCAAGGTCTCCTCGCCCATTCACAACTTGGACCCGCGCATGAAGTTCGTTTACGTTTGCGGCATCTTCGTCGCCGCGATAATGTTCGGCAGTATATTGCCTTTGTTGGCGTTGTTTCTGCTGCAGGTTCCGTTTGTGTTGGCAGCGCGGGTGCAACGGCAGTGGTTGCGTTCACTGCGGGGTGCCATGTTCCTGGCAGGCTTCATTTTCCTCATCAACATCGCTACGAGTTTCTTCACCAACAACTACACCCTGACGGCATTGAAGGTGGAGGATGCGTTTTCGATGACGATGCGGTTTGTAGTGCTTGTGGAGTCGTTCAGCGTGTTCTTCCTAACAACCTCCCCCGACCACTTGGGACTCGCGCTGGAGCAGAGCAAGGTGCCCTACGAGTTCTCGTTTGCCTTCACCACCGCCGTCCGCTTCGTACCCGTCCTCGCTGAAGAAGCACAAACC
>JGI20214J51650_10002208_pt1 | contig 12288 bp, 8 predicted proteins | sample WetSurMetagenome_FD_51650 | JGI IMG/M metagenome (IMG submission 51650)
GGTGTGGTTGATGACATGGGGGCAATGGTCTTTACCGGTGAAGAAACCCTCGCCGGTTAGGAGGTCTTTCTAAAATACCCGCTCATGGAGAACGGCGGCGTCTGGGGCCATGCCGCTTTCATGAGGGCCTTCGCGCTGCTGGCAATGGCGCTGGCGGCCCTGGCGTTGAGGCAGGTTCTGAGCGATCAAATGGGTGAACCCTGAGAAGTGGATGGGGATATCCTGCTGGGGGGCGGAACTGCCCCGCTGGCCGGGGCAGGATTCGATAAGGAGGTAGCTGGTTTGCCTGGGAAGGTGTCACAGGGTTCTTTTTGACCTACCGGATAAGGGCGAGAAGGAAGGAGGTCGCAAGGTCTATCTCGATAATCACCAATGCATTCATGTGGTGCTTGTTCCGGCAGTGTGAGAGACTGTCTGGCCAAGCCCGGGGAGGTGGATTCAGTGCCAAACTATGAAAAAAGGATTGAACACGCCTCTGCCTTGATGACGGAGCATGGGCTGGACGTTCTCCTCCTCACCAAACCCGCCAACATGTTCTACCTCACGGGTGACGGGCGTCTCTGTGCCTATCTGATGTTGACCCGCGACCGCGAAGCCGCCCTTGGGGTCCCCCGGACTGATCTATCGGATGTCTCGTTCAACGCTCGGTTTGATCATATTATCGGGTTTGAGGACGAGTTGGGGATGATCCATTCCATTGCATGGTATTTCGAACGGTTTGGGATCCGGAAGGGCACCGTGGGGTTGGAGTATGCTTTTCTCCCTGGGTCCAGGCTGGCCATGTTCACCCATCCTCATGCAAAGCCCGAGGGGGTTGAACCCAAAGACTGCACCCCGCTAATGTCGGAATTAAGACTGGTCAAAGACGAGGTGGAGATCGACTGTGTTAGGGCAGCTGCCAAGGCGGCGGAAGCAGGCATGAGGGCAGCGCGACGGGCAGTCAGACCCGGGATTACGGAAAGTCAGGTGGCTGCTGAGGCCGAATATGCCATGAGGCAAGCCGGGGCTGTGGACTTTTACCGAACCTATGTGGCCTCCGGCGCGCGAACCAATGTCGCCCACGGCTTGCCGACCCGACGTGAGCTCGAAGACGGTGATCTGGTGATGATTGACCTACACCCCGTGGTCGATGGCTACACTGCCGATATGTGCCGCATGGTGTGTGCGGGAAAGCCGACCGCGGCACAACAAGCCGCTTACGACCTCTATGTTCAGGCCCTGGATACCACAATCGGTCAAGTCAAGGCAGGTGTCGGGATGGTTGAACTGGAGCAGACCATGCACGGAGTGTTCAAAGCTGCAGGGCATGGTCAACACATCTTCGGACCGCCCATTCACGGGGTCGGCATCGAATTCGAAGAATCGCCCCTGCCGCCCGGCCACGCTTTCTTCCATGGCGAGAAAGCGCCGCAACCGCTTGTCGCCGGAGTGGTGATCGCGGTGGGCAATTGTGGCCTCTATACCGGTCCATGGGGGGTCAGGGAAGAGGATACCGTACTGGTCGGGACTGACGGGCCGACCATCTTGACCGATTGTCCCCGGAAACTGGAAAATCAGGTCTGATGGTCTTTTCCCATGACGTGGTCCCAACTTCATAAGGCAAACAGAGAGCGATTGACAGATATCGAAGGGAACAACCATGGATCTCGGGAGGAACTTTGAGTTGGGGGAGTGAGCTTTTGAGAACGCACAGGGTTGGATTTAGACATATGGGAATGGCAGCATGGCAGCCGATGTACGCCTGAAGAATGTGGGGTTGAGGGGGGTAACGGTTGCAGACAGCAAGATCAGCTATATCGATGGGAAGAAAGGGATACTGATCTATCGCGGATACCGCATCGAAGACCTGGCCGAGCAATCAAACTTCGAAGAAACCTTCTACCTCTTACTCAACGGCCATCTGCCCGGGAAGGAGCGTCTGTCCGTATTCGATCGTCAGTTGAAGCAAGCGAGGAAGCTGCCGGACTTCATCGTTGAGAGCATGAAGCGGTGGCCTCAAACGGGCTCAACCATGGATGTACTGCAGGGGTCTGTGCCCTTGCTGGCGATGGCCGATCTGGAGCTTGGTGAAGAAACACGGGCCGCGAACGAAAGAAAAGCGGTGCGAATCATCTCGGGCCTGGCTGCGGCCGTTGCAGCCTGGCACCGAATAACGCTGGGCCTGGAGCCGATAGATCCCGATTCCGAATTATCCCACGCCGGCAACTTCCTTTGGCAGTTCAACGGCCAGCTGCCCAGTGCAGAGATGACCCGAGCTCTCGAGGTCTCCATGATCCTGCAAGCGGAGCACACTTTCAATGCCTCAACCTTCGCCTGCCGTGAAGTCGCCTCGACGCGAGCGCATATCTATGCAAGTGTGGCGGCCGGTGTGGGGGCCTTGTCGGGGAGTCTGCATGGGGGCGCCAACGCCGAAGTGATGAAGATGCTGCTCGAAATGGAGGCGGCCGGACTCGGGGAGCAGAAGGTGGCGGCCTGGGTCAAAGACAGGCTGGACGAAGGCGGAAAGATCATGGGCATGGGCCATGCCGTCTACAAGACCTTCGATCCCAGGTCGAAGGTACTCAAACAGATCGCTCGGCGTCTTGCACTCGCGACGGGCCAGGAAAGCCGCTACCGATTGCTCGCAAGAATCGAGGAGGAAGCCCACAGGGAATTCGAAAGAAGAGGCAAACCGACAATCAAATCGAATATCGATTTTTACAGCGGCTTCGTCTACTCCACGATGGGAGTTCCAGTGGATGCTATGACTGCCATGTTCGCCATTTCCCTCGCGGCGGGGTGGTGTTCCCACATCATTGAAGAGAAATATGCCGAAGCTCAGCAAAAGCCTGCCCTCTATCGCCCGGAAGCTGAATATATCGGCTACTATTGTGGTCCTATCGGTTGCCAATATGAAGCCATCGAGGAGAGATAATCCTGCTCGGCAAAAAACAAGCGTTTGCAGGCTATGAGAGGTTGACGATATTCTAACGTCTCTTCTTGCACAGGCGGACGCTCTGTAACTCAGCAGGGTGTTGAAGGACTATTCGCCTGCCCCTCGCCCGATTATAGAGGCACGGACTCGAATCCTGGCGGGAACGATCGGAAGTCACTTCTCTCTGTTCGTCAACACCTTTGCGAGCGAGGCATCAGCACCTGTAGATGCTTATATTAATCATCACCTGCGGCTGAGCGATCCATCGAGGAGGCTGGCGGCACGGTTCGCCCTGGGAGGGGAGAGAGACCCGTCCCTGCGTGGCCGGAAGAGAAGCTCCTTATACTGTGGGTTTTGCTTCCCGCCGAATTGGGTGCGATACCTTGAGGTCGTTCAGTTTGGGTTGCAGGAAGATGGTTTTTGGTGACTGAAACTGAAAATCGAAGGGAACCTGAAAATGGAAGCAATTGCCTGCGAATTCGATAGTAAGACCTATTTCAGTGGGGCTGAGGTTTGCGACTCCATGAAGTGTATGGTGTGCAAGGATGGAAAATGGGCCGTCACTTGGATGGCTCCCTTTGGCCCATAAGGTGGAAATCAGACTCGAAGAACCTCTTGGCCGATTGCTTGAAAGGTATCAAGCAAGCCCTATTCATCATTCCGGCGAAAGTCGGATTCCAGGTTTTCCAGAGTTTACGGGATCTCGGGTGCAGCCGGGGTGATGCCGGGAGAAGGTTCTTCTACAGCCCTGTAAACGGAAAGGAAATGAGCTGGGGGGTTCTCCCCCCAGTCGCCTCACCCGCTCCAACACTTATCCCGGGATTAGGCTCTCCATCGAAACGGGACCTCTTCAGATGAACCACGAGAAGCGGACAGATCTCTGCCATTTCGTCATTTCCCGATTCTCGTAGAGACCGTTACGTCGGCTGGCGATAGGCCGGAGTCGGCTTCGGGGTATCAAGGTAAAAGGGGAGAGCGTGAGAGGAGAGTTAGTGCAGGAAATCTTGAAAAAACTGGGCTTTTCAGAAAGCAACTCAGGCGCCTGCACCGGCAAAGAGTGGCTCCCATGCGGGGGTGAAACTCTGGAATCCATTTCTCCCATCGATGGTCGCATCCTGGCGAAGGTAATTAAGGCCACACCTGTGGACGTTGACAGGGTGGTATCGCGAGCAGCGGAGGCATTTCCGAAGTGGCGTATGGTACCGGCGCCCAAAAGGGGAGAGATCGTGCGCCAAATCGGGAACGCTTTGCGGAGATACAAAGAGGATCTGGGCACGCTGGTGATCCTTGAAACAGGCAAAATCCGCTCAGAAAGCGAGGGGGAAGTTCAGGAGATGATCGACATCTGCGATTTTGCCGTCGGTCAGTCGCGAATGCTTTACGGACTCACCATGCCAAGTGAACGGCCTGGGCATCGGATGTTTGAACAGTGCCACCCTCTGGGACCGATAGGGGTTGTCACGGCATTCAACTTTCCCTTGGCGGTATGGTCGTGGAACGCCATGATCGCCATGGTGGCAGGAGATACGGTAATCTGGAAGCCTTCCAGCAAGGTCCCCCTGTGTTCCATCGCTGCAATGCGGGTCATCTCTCAAGTTTTGGCGGACAATGACGTGCCGGAAGGGATTCTGGCTCTGGTTATCGGAGATCGCAAAGATGTGGGCGAACGGTTAATTGCCGATTCGCGCTTACGCCTCATTTCCGCTACCGGAAGCGCAGAGATGGGCAGGCGGGTGGGGAAGGTAGTGGCGGAACGCCTGGGGAAATCCCTCCTCGAGTTGGGGGGTAATAACGCGGTCATCGTCACGCCTCATGCGGACCTTGACCTCGCCGTGCGGGCAATCCTTTTTGGAGCAGTGGGGACTGCCGGCCAGCGCTGTACCACCACGCGCAGGGTCATTGTTCATCGGGATGTTTTCAAACCTCTCACCGAAGCTCTCATCCGAGCCTACAAGCAGGTTAGGATCGGCAACCCCCTCGACCGAGACACCCTGATGGGGCCATTGATCGACCGGCATGCCGTGGCAGCGATGCAGGCAGCCCTCAGGGCGCTGACGGACCAGGGCGGAAAGATATTGTACGGCGGCGAGGTCCTTTCCGGGGGAATTTATGACACGGGAACGTATGTGAGACCGTCTCTATGCGAAGCTCGGAACGACTTCGCCATAGTGCAGCAGGAAACCTTTGCCCCTATCCTCTACCTGATCGCGTACACCACTCTTGAAGAGGCCATCGATTACCATAACGCCGTTCCGCAGGGGCTTACCTCCGCCATTTTCACCAATCACCTCAGAGAGGCCGAAATGTTCCTCAGCCACTTGGGAAGCGATTGCGGTATAGCCAATGTCAACATAGGCACTTCGGGAGCCGAGATCGGCGGAGCGTTCGGCGGTGAAAAGGATTCCGGCGGCGGCCGGGAGTCTGGCGCCGACGCTTGGAAAGCTTACATGCGGAGGCAAACCAATACGGTCAACTGGTCCGATGATCTGCCTCTGGCCCAAAGCATCCGGTTCGAACTCGGCTGATATGATTGACGCTCCCGTGACCCGTGCCTAACTTGACCTAAGAGAATGAGGCGCGCGCGAGTCTACAGGTTTTCGGGCGCTCCCGGTGACTTATGAGGGAGGAGTTCATCTCCAGAGCGGAACGGGGAGGTGTCATCATGTCTGCAGAACAAAACAAAGCCATAGTGCAAAGGTACTATGAGGAAATATTTGAAAGAGGAAGACTGGCGGATATCGATAAGATTTTCGCCGGGGGGTATGTCAACCATCAAAAATCTGATCCCGGTGGAAGCGATGAAGTGCGAGGTCCGGAAGGCTTGAAGAAGCTTGCGGTTGATTTCTTTTCGGCCTTTCCCGATCACCACACGGCCATCGACGATATTATTGCGGAGGGAAACAAAGTCGTTACTCGTTGGACCACCCGAGGTACTCATCAGGGCTATATTTTTGGTATTGCCCCTACCAGCAGGCGCATTGCCATCTCGGGAATCACGATCGATCGCATCATGGATGACAAGATCGTGGAAACGTGGACTCAGTGGGACCTGATGGGATTGTTTCAGCAGCTTGGCGCCGACTGCGAGTGGCCCATGGCTGCATAAGTTCTTCAATTATCCTTACTGTTGAGGATATTCTCGGGTTCCGGTATTCGCCGGCAAGGAGGTCCCGAGGTGAGCGCGATTGCGCAGATCAGTTGGAGGGCAGTAGAGATGGAACATAAACGAGGCGGAGAAGAACAATTCGTATGTGGAGCTTGTGGTGCAGACTTCGGTCGCGAAACAGCGGTTGCCGAATGCAGGATGTGCCACCGGGCCTATTGTGACCAATGTTTGGACGCCAAGGGCTTTTGTGTGCCTTGTGGAGAAAAGAGCTAGAATCGTTGATGGAGGCCAGTCTCTTTAAAATGAACCGGCCTTGGAAGTGCTTTGCGGGCAGGCCTAGACCTGTTTGAGCTGAATCATTGCCTCATGCGAATGCATGGCAGGAAGTGGTCCTTATTAGGGTAAGGGGTTTGCCTCGTGAGTGCGAGAGCTATTTACGCAAATTCACGACCGTTCAGTTTCTTAATCACCACAGAGGCGACCGAGGAATGCTTACAGTCAACCTCGGCATAAACAAAGTCCTCTGTGGTGAAAAGATCAAAATTTCTGCTTTCCTTCGACATTCTTCGGTTCCTCGTTCGATATTCTATATTCAATCAGATCGGTATTTTTACCCTACGGCCCACCTCTGGCTTTCTGCTCTTCTCGAATCATGACCGACCCGGTGGGGTCCAACACCGCATTTGGCGCGGGCAGGGCTTTCCAAGCCGCGAAACAATTATTAGCTATAGAATTTAAGTGCAGGTGGACTTTGATTGTTCCTGACAGGGACAAAGCAGGAGAGACGGTAATGATCTCGGGGATAGCCAGGAGATGTCGACAGATCTGGATGGACGCTGCGATGGTGACGGTTTGTGCAGTCCTTTTGCTTCTTGCCGCATGCGAAACAAAGCCTTCCCATACCCCCCCGCCGCTTCCGAAAGTCACCGTGAGCCGTCCTGCGCGGCAAAATGTAACCGATTACCTGGAACTTTCCGGAAATACCCAGGCCGTCAATAGCTTTCCAGCTTCGGGCCAGGGTCGTGGGTTACCTCGATAAAGTCCTGTTCCAGGACGGGCAGACGGTAAAGAAAGACCAGTTGCTGTTCTTGATTCAGCAGGACACATATTCCGCCAGGCTTCAGCAGGCGGAAGCAAACGTATTGGCGCAAAAAGCCCGTCTGGAGCACGGACAGGTCGAATTGGCACGCTTCACCAGCCTCCTCGGCCAGAAGGCGGCGGCTCAAACGGACGTGGAAAGCTGGCGTTACGAAAGGGATACGGCGCAGGCATCACTGCTGAGCGCACAGGCACAACGGGAACTGGCCAAACTGGATTTAAGCTATACGCGGGTTGCGGCCCCATTCGATGGGCGGATAGACCGGAGGCTGGTTGACCCCGGGAATCTCGTCGGGTCGGATAATAATACCGTGTTGGCCCAACTCACCCAGATGGATCCGCTCTACGTTTATTTCAACGTAAGCGAAACCGACCTGACCCCTCTTCTCACCGGACCCATTGCAGCCTCCGCGCAGGAAAAGAATACCGGACACCCATTCTATGTCGGCCTTGCCAATGAGGACGGATACCCCCTCGGGGGATACCTCGATTTTGCTGCAACCAGTGTGAATCCGACCACGGGAACGCTGCTGGTGCGCGGGGTGGTCCCGAATGCAGACGGCACCATGCTTCCGGGGCAGTATGCCAGAGTGAAACTGCCGCTGGGCGGGCAAAGGTCTGCCCTGCTCTTGCCCCGGGTGGCGATCAATGCCGACGAATTGGGGACGTACGTGCTGGTGGTCAACGAAAACCATCTGGTTGAGCGGCGCCAGGTGAAGGCCGGGCGTCCCCGAGGCAGTCTCACGGTCATCGAGGATGGGTTGACGGAGAACGACTGGGTGATCGTCAAGGGGGTTCTGCGGGCCATCCCGGGCCGCCAGGTGGTTCCCGAGCGGGAAACCATGGAACCAAAGCCGGCGGAGGACAATCCGCCGGGCACCGGTGATCGGGGGTAGCCCTATGATCTCGCAGTTTTTTATCGACCGGCCGGTCTTCGCCAACGTCATTGCCGTGATCACCATCGTCATCGGGTTGCTCTGTCTCTACGAGTTGCCGGTTTCGCAGTATCCTCAGATCGTGCCCCCGACCATCCAGGTGAGCACCCGGTACCCGGGAGCAAGCGCCGAAGTTGTGGCGGCGACCGTGGGAGAGCCCATCGAACAGGCGGTGAACGGGGTCGAAGGCTCGATCTACATGTCTTCCACCAGCGGCAGTGATGGATCGTATTCTTTGACCATTACCTTCGAGGTCGGGAGCAATCTGGACACCTCCTTGGCTCTGGTGCAGAACCTGGTCAATGGTGCCCAGGCCCAGTTGCCGGGAGATGCCTCGCGGCAGGGGATCACCATCAGGAAGGTCTCCCCCAATATCCTGCTGGTAGTCAGCCTCTACTCCGAGGACGATCGGTTCGAGGAAGCGTTTCTTTCCAACTACGCCCTCATCAACCTGCAGTACCCCATGGGCCGTCTCCCCGGTGTCGGCCAGGTGAGGGTTTTCGGGGCGGGCCCATACAGCATGAGGGTATGGCTGGATCCCGGCAAGCTTCAGACCTACAGCATCACCACGACCGATGTACTCAATGCCATCAGGGGGCAGAATGTGGAGGTGGCTTCGGGACAGATGGGGGCGCCCCCCGTGCCTGAAGATCAGCCCTTTCAGTTCACCGTCAAGGCGCTCGGGCGATTGTCCGATGTGGAGCAGTTTGAGGACATTATCATCAAGACGGCAACCGGCGAGGCACCCCAGATCATACGGCTGCGCGATATCGCCAGGGTGGAGCTGAGCCAGCAGAGCTTCAGCAATTTTTCCATCTTCACCGGGCACAAGTCGGCCCAGGTGGTGGTTTTCGCCCTCCCCGAGGCTAATGCCATCGAGGTCGCCAACCGGGTCTATCAGGCCATGGACGAGATGAGCCGGCAGTTTCCCGAAGGCCTGACCTACGGGATCCGCTACGACACCACGAAATTTGTCCGGGGTGCCATCTCCAGCGTGTACCTGACCCTGATCATCGCGGGCATCCTGGTGCTCATCGTGATCCTGCTCTTTCTGCAGGACTTCCGCGCCATGCTGGTTCCGGCCACTACGGTCCCGGTGACCATCATCGGGGCCTTTATCGCCATGGTGGCCCTGGGATTCACGGTCAACCTGATGACCCTCTTCGCCCTCGTCCTGGCGATCGGCATCGTGGTGGACGACGCCATCATCATCGTCGAAAACAGTGCCTACTACATCGAGCAGGGAATGTCGCCCAAGGAGGCAACCGGCAGGGCAATGCGGGAGTTGACCGGGCCGGTGCTGGGGATCACCCTGGCCCTGGTTTCGGTCTTTCTGCCGGCGGCCTTCCTGCCTGGAATCACAGGGCAGATCTTTCGGCAATTCGCCCTGGTGATTGCGGCCACCGCCGTCATCAGCGCCGTCAATGCCCTGACCCTGAAGCCGGTCCAGTGCGCCTACTGGTTGAGGCCCCGAGGCGACCGGCGCCCCAACTGGTTCTATCGAGGCTTCAACCGGGTCTTCCAGGGGTTGACCGACGTCTACATGGGAGTTGTCACCCGGATGGTGCGGCGGCCGTTTCTGATGTTAGTTCTTTTTGTTCTGGTCGTCGCGGTTTCCTTCTGGGGATTCTGGAAACAGCCGGGCGGCTTTCTTCCCACCGAAGACCAGGGTTATGCCGTGCTTCTCTCCCGGCTGGCCGAAGGTTCATCTCAGCCCCGTTCCCGCGAGGTCGCCGGCAAAATCAACAGCATCCTCCAAACCGTTCCCGGGGTTGGATACTGGGTCACCATCGGGGGGTATTCGATCCTGGACGGAGCCAGCGTTTCCAATATCTCAACCACCTTCATCGTCTATACGGACTGGAGCCAACGAGACTCGGGTCTCGACCAGGAGACTATCATCTCCCACATCAACCGCGAACTCGCCGGACTGCAGGAAGCCCAGGCGTTCGTGGTCATCCCTCCGCCGATCAGAGGCCTGGGTCAGACGGGCGGCTTCCAGATGATGATCGAAGACCGCAGAAGCCTCGGCTCCGTCGAACTCCGGAAGGCAGTTGACGAACTGGCGCAGGCGGGGAATTCCCGGGCGAGTCTCCGCAACCTTGCCACCACCTTCAGCACCAGCAGCCCGCAACTCTATCTCAAAATCAGCCGCACCAAAGCGGAGTCTCTCCAAGTCCCGCTGGCCAATGTCTTTGACACCCTCCAGGCCTACCTGGGCTCCTCTTTTGTCAACCTGTTCAACAAGTTCAACCAGGTCTTTCAGGTCTACATCCAGGCCGACAGCCCGTACCGGTTGGATCGTCGCGACATAAAGAGCCTCTATGTCCGCAATCTGAGGGGGGAGATGGTGCCTCTGGGCACCCTGCTGGAGGTGAAGCGCGTGCAAGGTTCCGAGTTGATCACCCGCTACAACCTCTACCCGGCGGCCGCTCTCTTCGGCTCTGCCGCTCCCGGGTTCAGTTCAGGTGAGGCTCTGTCCCTGATGGAACAGCTCGCCCGGGATATCCTGCCCCCCGGGATATCCTATGACTGGACTTCCACCAGCTACCAGGAGAAACAGGCCGGCCGCCAGGCCTATCTCATCTACGCGCTCTCCATCCTCCTGGTGTACCTGGTCCTGGCCGCCCTGTATGAGAGCTGGTCCTCGCCGGCGGCGGTCATTCTGGTGGTTCCGGTGGCGCTCATGGGGGTGCTCCTCGCCCAGATCAGCCGCAGCTACGATACGAACCTCTATACCGAGGTGGGCCTGGTGCTGATGATCGCCCTGGCGAGCAAGAATGCCATCCTGATTGTGGAATTTGCGCGCGAGCTGCAGCAGGGCGGGATGCCGGTCGTGCAAGCCGCGATCGAGGCGACTCGGCGCCGCTTTCGCCCCATTGTCATGACTTCCTTCGCCTTCATCGTGGGAGTGGTGCCGCTGCTCTTCGCTTTCGGTGCGGGAGCGGCCAGTCAGCGCGCCATCGGAACGGTCGTTTTCGGAGGCATGCTTTCGTCAACTCTACTGGCCATTCCTTTTGTGCCGGTGTTTTATGTGATGCTTGTGCGCATGAGCGAGAGGCGGCGGAAGACATAGTGCGGTTCAGTGGTCGATATTCTTCTGAGTCAGTGTTCATGGCCTCAATGGGGATGCATTGGTTCGTTTTCTTTTTGACTTGATTTCATCGCCAAAATCACCGACAAAGTGTCCACTACTTCTCTATTTTTGCCTTGATCTGCGGCCCCTTGGAAAGGATTCATGCTATTGCGGGGTCACCATTTAGGGACGCGAGTCCAAAGGAGGTGCCATGAAAAAGCGTTTCGTGCTGTTCCTGGTGGTTCTCATGGTCATGGCGGGTGTCTGTGGGTTGGCCTACGGCAAGCAGGAAGCAGCGCAGAAGGCGGCGGCCCCGGCTCAGTCGGCGACCAAAGCGACCCCGGCAGCACCGGCCAAGGAAAGCGCTCAAGAAACGAAGGCAGCGGCTCCAGGCCCGGTTATCGGCCAGCAGGCAGACCGGCTGTTGCGGCAGATGAGCGATTATCTGAAAGCCGCCAAACAGTTCAGTTTTCATGCCGAGATCTCCTACGACGATCTGCTTCCCTCCGGTCAAAAACTCCAGATTGCGGCCACGGATGATGTGCTGGTGCGCCGTCCGGACCGCATTTATTCCGAGTATGAGGGGGAAACGGGCGGCAAACGCTTCTGGTATGACGGCAAGACGATCACCCTGTACGATTCCAAACACCATGTTTATGGAACGGAAGAAGCGCCCGCCACCATCGATGCGGTGCTGGACCATGTGATGAAAGTGCTCGGCTTTTCACCCCCTTTTAGCGACCTGCTCCACAGCGATCCCTATGCTATCTTGACGAAAAACGTCCAGTATGGTTTCTACGCCGGCCTGACTCAGGTCGAGGGGCAGCGTAGCCACCATCTTGCCTTTCAGGAAAAGAAGATCGACTGGCAGGTCTGGATTGAAGACGGGGTTCAGTGCGTGCCGCTCAAGCTGGTCATCACCTACAAGACGCTCCCCGGCGCCCCGCAGTTTATCGCGGTGTTTTCCCACTGGGACCTGGCTGCGCCGGCCCCGGATGGCATGTTCGCGGCCAATCTCCCTGCCGGCGCTGACCGAATCGCCTTCCAAGCCACGGCCAATGCCGAGAANNAAACGAAAGGAGGAACACCATGAAGCCTGTACGTTTTCCCAAAACCGTGAAGTTGAACGGCATCCTGCTTGGCATACTGCTGCTGGCGG
>JGI20214J51650_10002209_pt1 | contig 12288 bp, 6 predicted proteins | sample WetSurMetagenome_FD_51650 | JGI IMG/M metagenome (IMG submission 51650)
ATGGCCCAAAGCCAGCCTCGGCGGTGTGGCTTCTTCGTTGTTCTGTTTTGAGAGAGACCCCTATGGCCTCAGCCCTCCATTTCAAACAGCTAAAGTGTTACTAAAATTCTAATTTCTTGTGGTTCTTACGAACCTTTCGATCTTCTATGTTGGTCATGTCTCCGATCTTCGGTACTTTGTTACATTATGCAGTGCGCGCATGAAAAGGGACGGCGGATCGTCACGCCTTACCTGCGGCTGGAAGCCGCAGTCGACCGGCTATCCGAGTGCATACGACGGTTCGGTTGGATGTCTTCTTGTTGCTTCATCCATGAGGGAAGATCTGCTCCCGTCGCCTCCGCGTAGAGGGTCTCCGGAGCAATGTCAAGCCCATCGGCCCATGTCAACACGCCGAGTTCTTTGTTGATCCGGAAATTGCGGAAATATCCTATGGTTCTGAATTTTCTGAACACACCGCCGCGTTTCAGATACTTTGAAAAGTCAACTATCCCGTGTTTGCCGTCATCGAAAAAAATCTCAATGAGATAATCGCCTTTGTACACAGCATCTACAATGTCACGAGTCATGTTGTATCCTCCTATTGGAGAGGCTTGATCTTCTTTAAGGGTTTATCGTTTCGTGCCTTTTCCCAGTTGATCATGAGTTCCTTCTTATGTTGTGAGGCCCATTCTATCACAAGCCCCAATGCACGGGGAGGAAGCTTACCCTCCAGTACTTCCAGCGAATCAATGCCAATGGCCGCCCAGAATTGTCCGTAACGAGCATGGAAATGTGGCGGATTGTGCTCGTCCCAGAACATAGCGATGATGATTCCGAAGAAGCGTGAGATCTCCGGCATAGGAATCAACCCATTTTGAATTCAGGGGGTCCGGTTTAACATGGCGGTCAGCAGGATCACGGGTGCCCCGGCCGGCACCATGAAATCCGCATGCAACGGCGGCCGCGATAAAGTAGTCCACCCCAAGTTTGTCGCATAACCAAGAAAATCTCTGAGGTCCTGATGACCTTCCATGACAACGCCTACCGAGGAAGTCCTACGGCTTCGGTTCCAAAGGTTAAACGCAAGGGTGAAGATACTCTATCAAAATCAAGGCAGGAATTCAAGATCCCGCCCACTGAGGGATCATATCTCTCGTGTTGACCCCAAACGGACTTTTTACGATAATCAAAAGTACGATTCCCTTTTGGTTCCTTCGGGGTGCATTCCTCGGTGTTTCCTGGGAAGTCGTCATACCGGCGAAAGCCGGTATCCAGAAAACCGGACTGGATTCCCCCGTATCAAGTACGGGGCAGGCTCAGTCAAGCACGGAATGACGGCCTGGGAGAGTAGACGATGCTTCGCCGCTAGCGGAGTGCCCCTCACTTCTGCAGGAGGAAGTCATGAAAAGAGCTTTGTGGTTCAGCCTTTGCTCGCTGTTTCTCTTTGTCTCTGCAGCTTCCGGTCAGGAAGCACCCAAAGTGGAATCCTTCTCCCCGCAGGGGACAGTCAAGAACATCCGGCAGGTGAAGGTGCGCTTCACGCAGTCCATGGTCGCCTTTGGTGATCCCCGGAGCATCACCATGCCCTTCGAGGTCGACTGCCCGGTGAAAGGTGAAGGCCGGTGGGCGGACACAAGGAACTGGGTTTACGACTTCGANAAGAACCTGCTTGCAGGGGTTCGCTGCGAGTTCCGATTAAAGCCTGATCTCAAAACACTTGCAGGAGCAAAGCTTGAGGGCCACAGAGCCTTTTCCTTTTCGACCGGCGGCCCGGCCATCAAGGCCTCTTACCCCTATGAGGGGACCAAGCAGATCGACGAAGAGCAGGTTTTCATTCTGACTCTCGACGGGGAACCGGACGAGGAATCCCTGCTCAAGCACGTCGCCTTTTCCATCCAGGGCATCGAGGATCTGGTGGGTATAAGAATTATCGAAGGCGAGGAGAGGGAGCGGATCCTCAAGGAACGATACCGGTGGATGAAGCGTCCTGACGTGCCATTGATTCTCCTCCAGTGCAGGCAGCGATTCCCAGCAGAGACGCCGGTGAGGCTCATCTGGGGAAAAGGGGTGATGTCGAAGACCCTGATTCCCACGGAGAGCGATCAGATCCTTCCCTTTGCCACGAGACCCATGTTCACCGTCGCGTTTCAGTGCGAGAAGGAGAACCCTAAGGCGGACTGCTCCCCGCTTTCAGCCATGCATCTCCGCTTTTCAGCGCCCATATCCAAAGAGCAGGCTGGAGCCATTGTGCTCAGGAGCTCCGACGGGAAGACGTGGAAGCCGCAGGGGGATGAGCAGAATGTCGTCTTCGGTGTCTCCTTCAAGTCACCGTTTCCGGAGCAGACCGTGTTCACGATCGAACTGCCGGCCGGCCTGAGGGACGAAGCGGAAAGGCCGCTAGCCAATGCGGATAAGTTCCCTCTTTCCATCAGGACAGATCGATACCCACCTCTTGCCAAGTTCCCGGCGCGTTTCGGCATCATGGAATGGAAGGGAGACCGGCTGCTCCCTGTCACCCTCAGGAATGTCGAGCCGGAGGTCAAGGCCAAATCCCTGAAGCCGGGCAAGGAGGAGGGGATGGTGGCTCGAATCATTGCGAGAATTCGCAATGTCCCTCAGGAAAGGCCGGCCAATCTCCAGGCGGCACTGAGGAGGGTGGGTTCAGCCTCCAGGGAACGCTCCATGCTTATGTGGGATCAGGACATCAAAGAGTTCAAAGTTCCCAAGCCGTCAGGATCGAAAACGTTCGAAGTGGTGGGTATCCCTTTCAAAGATCCGGGGCTCTATCTCGTGGAGCTTGAGAGCACGCTTCTGGGTCAGGCTCTTCTGGCCAGCCCAAAACCTATGTATGTTCCGACCGCGGTGCTCGTCACCAACCTTTCGGTCCACTTCAAGTGGGGAAGGGAATCCTCACTGGTCTGGGTGACGACCCTCGACAAGGGAGAGCCTGTGGGCAATGCCACTGTCACGGTTATGGACTGCAGGGAAACCGTGCTCTGGACCGGAAAGACGAACGGCAAAGGAATGGCGATCATCCAAGAGAAGCTTCCTTCCCTGACGAATCTTCCCAACTGCCGATATCAACCGGACTCCCAGGACTACCCGCAGATGGGCGCTCTTGCCGGGCTTCAGCAGGGGCTCTTTGTCGTGGCCCAAACGTCGGGCGACATGGCTTTTGTCCATTCAAGCTGGGACAACGGGATTGAACCTTTCCGGTTCAAGCTTCCCAATGATCCCTATCCCCATGGACTCATGGCGCATACCCTATTCGACCGAACTCTCCTTCGCGCCGGCGAAACGATTCACATGAAGCATATTTTGCGCAAGCACACCATGAACGGGANTGCCCTGCCTCCGTCAGCACAGGAACCCAACACGGTGTCGATCACCCATTTCGGCAGCTTCCAGGCCTACGATTTCCCGCTGAAATGGGATGCCAACGGTGTGGCTGAAACCGAGTGGGCCATACCCAGAGAGGCCAAACTGGGGACCTACGGCGTTTCACTGGTCAGGAAAGAGGCGNCTGCCGGAAAAAGGCTGCCTGCCGTTGCGGCGGAAGAGGATGGGGAATTTTACGGGGATGAAATGCCGGGATCACGGAGTTCCGGAACGTTCAGGGTGGAGGAGTTCCGTGTCCCTCTGATGAAAGCTTTTATCAAACCGCCTGCCGAGCCTCTGATCAATCCGGACAAGGTCACCCTGGACCTCGGGGTTCAATACCTTGGCGGAGGAGGAGCCGGTGAACTTCCCGTTAAAGTGAGNAGTGACGTTCGGCCAANACCCTTGCCCGCCTTCGAGGGGTTCGACGGTTTCGTGTTCGCAAACGGCCGCGTGAAAGAAGGCATCCAGGAAAGAGGAAGGGAATGGGAGGATGAGGAAGGCGCCGGACCGGAGACCAGAGGGGGCAAATGGAAGAGCACGGAGCTTGTCCTGGATCCATCGGGATCGTCTNGAGTCCTCATCCCTGATCTTCCGAAAATGGACGCCCCAAAAGAGCTTCTGGCGGAAATGGAATACCGTGACCCGAACGGAGAGGTTCAGACCGCCTCTTCAAGGATTCCTCTTTGGAAATCCAACCTTCTCATCGGCATCAGGCCTGACTCCTGGGCCGCATCCCAGGAGGCGTTCAAGTTCCATGTGGCGGCGCTCGACACTGCCGGAAAGCCGGTCTCGGGCGCATCGGTGAAGGTGGACCTTCTGCAGAGAAAATACTACAGCCACCGGAAGCGCATTGTGGGAGGGTTCTATTCCTACGAACACTCGCAGGAAGTGAAACGGGTCGGAACGATCTTCGAGGGCAAAACCGATTCCAGGGGCCTGCTGATCTGCGAAGCCCGTTCCCCTGTTTCAGGGAACGTGATCCTTCAGGCCGAGTCTGCGGACGGCGCGGGAAACAAGACTTCAGCCTACCGGGAGGTGTGGATCGCGGACAAGGGGAGATGGTGGTTCGACATCTCCGATCANGACAGGATGGACCTGATCCCGGAGAAGAAGAGGTATGAGCCCGGTGAGACCGCCGTCTTTCAGGCGAGAATGCCTTTCAAAGAAGCAACCGCGCTGATCACGGTCGAGCGGGAAGGGGTGATAGAGGGCTGGGTCAGGAAACTTTCAGGAGAAAAGCCTGTGATCGAGGTTCCGGTCAAAGGCTCCTATGCGCCCAATGTGTTTGTCTCCGTCCTGGTGGTGAGGGGCCGTATCGCTGACGTGCAGCCCACGGCTCTCGCGGATCTTGGGAAGCCCGCCTACAAGCTGGGCATTGCCGAGATCATGGTGGGTTGGAAAGAACATGAATTGAAGGTGAACGTAAGCCCGGACCGTCCGGTCTACANGGTCCGGGAAAAGGCACAGGTGAAAATCAGAGCGAGAACGGCGGATGACAAGGTCCCGCCTGCCGGTAGCGAAGTCGCTCTGGCGGCTGTGGACGAGGGGCTTCTGGAACTGATGCCCAACAAGAGCTGGGACATCCTTCCTGCCATGATGGGTCGAAGAGGGTATGAAGTGCAGACAGCCACAGCCCAAATGCAGGTCATCGGCAAAAGACACTATGGGTTGAAGGCGTTGCCGTCCGGAGGGGGAGGGGGGCGGCAGATCACGCGCGAGCTCTTTGACACGCTCCTTTTGTGGAAGGGCCGGGTAGCGCTCGATGCAAACGGAGAAGCCTCGGTCGAAATCCCTCTCAACGACTCGATCACCGGTTTTCGGATTGCTGCGGTGGCAACAGGAGGTCAGGGTCTTTTCGGCACAGGCTCGGCGTCGATCCAGTCCACACAGGACCTGATGATTTTCTCGGGACTCGCTCCGCTGGTCCGAGAAGGCGATCGACTCCGGGCAGAGTTCACCATCAGGAACACGATGCAAAAGAGTGTTGATCTCGAGGCCTCTGCCAGAGCGCAGGGGATTCCCGACTCCCTTGCCCCGCAGGTTGTGCCTCTTGCACCGGGGGAAGCCAAGACGATCGGGTGGGATATCCGAGTCCCTGTCGGCCCCTCGGCGATCGACTGGGAGGTGGAGGTTGGCGAGAAGGGCTCCTCCAGGAAAGATCGCATCAAGGTCTCTCAAAAGGTGATTCCCGCTGTAGCCATCCGCACCTTCCAGGCCGCGATCGCACAGCTTGAGAAGGAAGTGCGGATGGAGGTTGAAAGGCCTCAGGATGCTTTGCCGGAGCGCGGCGGGGTCAGGGTCAGCCTCAGACCTAGGATCGTGGAGAGCCTGAACGGGGTGACCGAGTACATGATGTCCTACCCTTATGGGTGCATGGAGCAGAAGATCTCCGTGGCGGTTAGCCTTCGGGATGAGAACCTCTGGAAACGCCTGATGGCGCAGATCCCCTCACACATGGACTCTGACGGCCTGGTCAAGTACTTCCCCTCCCTGACCCTGGGCAGCCCGGTGCTCACCTCTTACATCGTGGCCATTGCCCATGAGGCAGGATGGGAGATCCCCGAAGGTCTCAGGGAGAAAATGGAAACAGGGCTCAGGGGTTTTGTGGAAGGGAGCATCAACAGGGGCTCACCCCTTCCAACAGCCGACCTTTCCATCCGGAAACTCATGGCCATGGAGGCTTTATCCAGAGTGGACAAGATGGAGCCAAGGCTGCTCGGCTCGATTGCGATTGAGCCGAACCTGTGGCCCACCTCGGCGCTGATCGACTGGCTCAATATCCTTTTGAAGGAGGAGAAAATTCCCAACCGTGGGTCCCGGCTCAAAGAAGCGGAACAGATCCTCGGATCCCGTCTCAATTACCAAGGGACCACGATGACGTTTTCCACTGAAAGAACAGACACCCTGTGGTGGCTCATGGTTTCCAATGATGTGAATGCAGTCCGCACGGTCCTCACGCTTCTTCCTCTGAAGAACTGGAGACAGGANATGGCTAGAGTGGTTCAGGGAGCGCTGGGAAGACAAAAGGGAGGCCGATGGGATCTCACTCTTGCAAACGCCTGGGGCGTGCTGGCTATGGAGAAGTTTTCCAAAGCCTTTGAGGCGGAACCGGTTTCAGGGATTTCCACGGGCCTGTTGGCGGGCCAGAGCAAGAGCTTGGACTGGGGAGAAGCATCAAAGGGCGGTGCATTTGTTTTTTCATGGCCCGAGAGGCGGGAAGCACTGACCGTCTCCCATTCGGGAACAGGCAAACCCTGGGTGACTGTTCAAAGCCTTGCAGCCATTCCTCTGAAGGAGCCCTTTTCGAGCGGCTACAGGATAGAAAGAAAGCTCATCCCCCTGGAGAAGAAAAACCCAGACCGATGGAGCCGCGGGGACCTGGTTCGGGTGAGATTGGACCTAGAAGCACAGTCGGATCAAACATGGGTGGTGGTTTCCGACCCTGTCCCCGCAGGTGCGACGATTCTCGGAACCGGGCTCGGAAGAGATTCTCAACTTTTGACCCAGGGAGAGGAAAGAAAAGGGGTCGTGTGGCCGGCCTATGAAGAGCGCTCCTTTGAGGCGTTCAGGGCTTACTATGAGTTTGTGCCGAAAGGGAAATGGAGTGTGGAGTACACGGTGAGGCTCAACCAGCCAGGCGCATTCCAGCTGCCTTCCACGAGAGTAGAAGCCCTCTACTTCCCGGAGATGATGGGAGAGATTCCGAACGAGGCGTTTGAGGTTCAACCGTGATGGAGATCTTGGGCCATTGCTTCTATGCGGGTCGGGGTGCAATGAGAAAGCGAACCGCAGAATATCGAATAACGAATAACGAAGGTCGAAGGAAACGACAGAAGAGACTTGACTTCGTCATTCGAAATTCCTTGTTCGACATTCGATATTCGCCCTTCTTTTACGGTTCAATCCTCGTTTCTCTCCTGTTGCTCGTTCTTTCCTGTGGAGAGGCGCTGGGGGTGCCTTCCTTTGAGGAGGTGCGCAGAGGTTACCTGAAATCCGATTCTCTTCTTCTCGATCGCCACGGGGAGGTGATTCACGAGTTCAGGGTAAATCCCATCGGGAGGCGGCTGGACTGGACATCCCTTCATGATATTTCCCCTGCCTTGCNGGAGGCGGTGATACAGGCAGAGGACAAGAGGTTTTACCGTCACGCGGGCGTGGATTACCTGGCTATGACCGGCGCTCTGTTCAGGGGCGTGACGTCGGCGAGTTTCAGAGGGGCCAGCACCGTTACGATGCAGCTTGCCTCTATGCTCGATCGCCGGCTTATCCCCACCAAGGGGAAGAGGTCTCTGTCTCAGAAATGGGTGCAAATGGGAGCGGCTTACGACATAGAGGAGACCTGGTCCAAGAAGCAGATCCTGGAAGCTTACCTCAACCTGGTGGCCTATCGTGGGGAACTGCAGGGAGTTGCAGCAGCATCCAGAGCGCTCTTTGGGAAGAATCCCCATGGACTGCTTCAATCCGAGTCCCTGATCCTGGCTTCCATGATCCGGGCGCCGAATGCTTCCTTCGAGGAAACCAAGAGGAGAAGCGTTCTGCTTTGCGAGGCCTTGCAATGGCCGGTGGAGGTCGAAGACCTGGATCTCAGCCTCCGCAAGATCTATCTCGGGCCTAATCCATTGGAGCCTCGTGCAGCCCTTGCTCCTCATGTGGCGCGGCAATTGCTAGCGGGCAATCTGGACCGAGGCGCGGTCTCTTGTACGCTCGATGCACAAACACAGCGCATTGCTCTGGAGAGGCTGAAACACTACCTCGCGGCCTTAAAGAGGCAGAACGTGCATGAAGGGGCTGTACTAGTGGGGGAGAACAGGACAGGAGACGTCCTGGCTTATATCAGTTACTCGGAGCAAACACCCCATGTTGATGGAGTCAGGGCCAGAAGACAGGCAGGCTCTGCTTTGAAACCTTTTCTCTATGCTCTGGCCTTTGATGAGAGAAGGCTCACGCCCGGTTCCGTTCTGGAAGACTCGCCCGTCGACATTGCGGTCCCGAACGGGATCTACTCTCCGGGAAACTACGACAATCAGTTTCGAGGAGGAGTCAGTGCACGAGTGGCCTTGGCTTCCTCCCTGAATGTGCCGGCCGTGAGGACTCTGTCTCTGGTGGGGGTGGAGCCATTCCTCGCTAAGCTCCGAGAGCTTGGGCTCAAAGGTCTCAAGGAGTCGGGGGATTTCTATGGGCCTTCGCTGGCGCTCGGGACGGCTGATGTGAGTCTCCTGGACCTGGTCAGCGCGTACATGACTCTTGCGAACGGAGGAGTTCAGCGAGATCTCCGCCTGGCCCGCGGTGCAGTAGACAACCGGAAAACAGCGCGTGTGTTCTCGCGAGAAGCGGCATTTCTTGTGTCGGACATCCTCTCCGACAGAGAAGCCAGGAGTTTCACCTTCGGGCTTGAAAACCCCCTGGCCACGCGGATCTGGTCAGCGGTGAAGACAGGCACCAGCAAGGACATGAGGGACAACTGGTGCTTGGGGTATTCGAGCCGCTACACCGTGGGGGTCTGGTTCGGGAATTTTTCGGGCGAGCCCATGTGGGATGTGAGCGGAATCACAGGTGCGGCCCAGGTGTGGGCTGAATTAATGAACCGGCTTCAGTTCGGAGAAAAACCCCTGATGCCGGAGGTTCCGCCCGGAATGACAAAGAAGGCGATTGAGGTTTCGGGAACCCTGCGGGACGAATGGTTCATAGGGGGCACGGAACCCTCGGTACGCCTTGAACTGCCCCGCCGAACCTTTCAACGAATCCAGTATCCTGCGCAGGGAACCATCATCACCCTGGACCCGGATATTCCGGCGGCGCAGCAGAGAGTGCTGTTCTCAGCGCATGAACGGTCGAAGGATCACCGTTGGTTCCTGAATGGCAAGGCTCTGGGCTCTGCGGGTGCGGCCGTCGCCTGGAAACCGATGAGGGGAAAGCATCTGCTCGCTCTGGTCGATGGGAAAGGAAAAATTTTGGACTCCGTCTCCTTTGAAGTCAGAGGCTCCGAGCCATCCGAGGGGTAGAGTTGTAATGGTGATTTGGAGGAAATGATGATAGACCACAACACGCTGACCGCCCGTGAATTGTTGTCGTGCATGGAACTGGGTAAGGCCCTGACTTCCGAACTGCACTCTGACGAACTTTTCAGCAAGATCCTCCACAAGATTTCCGAACTTCTTCCGGCTGAGAACTGGTCTTTGCTCCTTCTCAATGAAGCCACAGGAGAACTTCATTTCGAGGTGAGTGTTGACCTGGATCTGGAACAGGTCAGGGATGTGCGCTTGCGTCTGGGGCAAGGCATCGCGGGCAAAGTGGCTCTGGAACAAAAACCCCTGGTCATAGAGGATGTGACGAAATGTGAGTTTTTCTCCGGCCAGGTGGATCAAATTTCAGGGTCTGCCACAAGGTCCATCATCTGCGTTCCCCTGGTTTTCGCCGGAAAAACCGTGGGCGTCATTGAAGTAGTGAATCCCAGGAAACTCGAGGGCGATCCGCTTCCTCTTCTTTCCATCATTGCAGATTACGCCGCCATTGCCGTCGAGAACATGCGCCGCTATCGGGAAATTCAGAATCTTGCCATCCATGATGATCTGACCGGGCTTTACAACACGCGGCACCTGTACAAGGTGCTCGGCAGCCTGGTGAGAACGGCCGAGGAGACCAGGGATTCCTTTTCCCTGATCTTTATGGATATCGATCATTTCAAGAAAGTCGTGGACACTTACGGTCANCTCAAAGGCAGCCAGGCCATTCAAGAGGTGGCCAGAACTATCCGGGAGTGCCTTGTTGAGCCTGCCTTTGGCGTGGCCTATGGAGGGGATGAGTTCGTTGCCGTGTTGCAAGGGTTTGACAAGGCGAGGGCGCTGAAAAAAGCCGAGGAAATCCGCTCCAGGATAAAACAGACGGTTTACCTTGCCAACCACGGCCATCAGGTGAGTTTGAGCGCAAGCTTCGGCATCGCCACTTTTCCTGATGATGCCGGCGATGTGACCGGTCTCCTCGCCCTTGCCGATCGCGCCATGTTCGACGTCAAAGAGACAGGGAAGGATGCCATTAAAGCAGCGTGAAGCCCTTCAAATCAGTGGAGTATTGGAGNGGTGGAGTAGTGATGAAATCATAGGAGGCTGCGCTCGCCCTTCGATACNTCAGGGCGAACGCTTTGAGGCGAACCGAAGTGTCTGATTCTCCGTTCGTGGTGAGGTATCGAACCGCGAACGGAGCGTGTTTGTGACTGTGGGAATCCATCAGTCTCGCAGAGCCGGTTTCTTGCAGAACCAATCCCTTCAGCGCTCCGCTTTAGCCGCGAGTCTTTCCTCAGCCATGCGACGGGCAGCCACATCCGTTGTGATCCCCTCGGAGTCGGACATCTCAAGAATACGCCTGAGGGCGGTCCGGATGCTTCCGGTGACTTCCTTCTCCGCGCGTTCCCTTGACCAACCCAGAGCTTCGATGCCGGGTATGCCGATGGCTCCGCCTGCGTTGATCACGTAATCAGGGGCGTAGAGGATTCCCCTTTTGCTCAGGAGTTCCACATCCTCAGGACGGGCAAACTGATTGTTGGCCCCACCTGCGACGGCTTTGCATTTCAATCGGGGGATGGTGGCGGCATTGAGGATTCCGCCGAGGGCACAGGGCGAGAAGATGTCGCATTCTGTTCCATAGACTGATTCAGTGGGAACACAACGGAAGCCCTTTTCATCCCTGAAACGGCAGATCACGGATTCATCGAGGTCGTTGAAGCACACTTCGGCACCCGCCTGTTGGAGCAAGTCTATGAGCGTCCTTCCCACACTGCCTACCCCCTGAACGAGGATACGCCGATTCTTGAGCGAAGGAGCTCCAAAAAGACGTTCGCAAACGACCTGGATTCCGGCAAAGACGCCCAAGGCGGTGATGGGTCCGGAGTCTCCGGCTCCTCCGGCGTCAGACGTTCGGCCAAAGACATAGGGCGAGCCGGTTTCAGCAATGATGTTCATGTCGGAAGAGGAGGTGCCTACATCAGGACCGGTGTAGTAAAGCCCGCCGAGCTGTTTCACCAGGCTCCCATAGCGCCGCAGGAGACCGGGGCGCAGATNNGGGTCAAACGAAGCGGGGAGGTTGATGACCGCCTTCCCTCCTCCCCGTGAAATGCCGGGGACAGCGAACTTGTAAGTCATCGCCTGTGAAAGGCGCAACACATCCTGTAGAGCGGCCTGAAAATCAGGATAGGATTTCATGCGCGTGCCGCCTGCAGCCGGACCAAGATGTGTAGAATGGATGGCGATGAGAATCCATGAGCCTGTGGTTTGGTCATGGCGAATGATGACCTCTTCTCCGCCCCAGCTTTTGATGAGCGAGTCCATGATGGCCTCCTGCTTAAGGTTTTTTCTGGAATTATTTTACAAAGGAAGAGATTTTTTTGCTAGAAAAGGTTGACCCCAATCGTCTGACTAAGGAGGTCTTATGAAAGCAGCTGTTTACGAAGCGTTTGGTCAACCTCTGAGCATTCAGAACGTCCCTGATCCAACCCCTGTTGACGATGGGGTTGTGGTCCGCGTCATGGCCTGCGGGATCTGCCGCAGTGACTGGCACGGGTGGATGGGACATGATCCTGATGTGCGGGTGCCCCATGTTCCCGGCCACGAGCTCGCGGGTGTTGTGGAAGAAGTGGGAAAGGGCGTATCGGGATGGACGAGGGGAGAGAGAGTCACGGTGCCCTTTGTCTGCGGGTGCGGGAAATGTCCGCAATGCGCCTCCGGCAACCATCAAGTCTGTGATCATCAGTTTCAGCCCGGGTTCACGCACTGGGGAGCTTTTGCCGAGTACGTGGCGATCGAGCGAGCGGATGTCAATCTCGTAGGGCTCCCTCGGGAAGTTGGTTTTGTGACTGCGGCGGTTCTTGGATGCCGGTTCATGACCTCCTTCAGGGCTATCGTCGCGCAAGGCCGTGTTTTGCCGGGTCAGTGGGTG
>JGI20214J51650_10002211_pt1 | contig 12287 bp, 13 predicted proteins | sample WetSurMetagenome_FD_51650 | JGI IMG/M metagenome (IMG submission 51650)
TCAGGCCGCGCATAGAGCGCAGCTCCTCGAGCATCGCGGTCTGCTCGCGGCGCGGCGTCGCATCGGCGGCCGGCGCCGCGGCCAGCATCGGATCTGGCGCGCGCAACTCCTCGCGCAGCACCGGCGGCTCGCGATGCGCAGCGGCCGGGCGCGCCTCGGGCTGGCCGGGCTGGCCCGACTGACGGGTGCGCACTGCGATCGGCGTCGCTGCCGGCGTCACCGGCGCGGAGGCGGCCGGTGCGGCCTGCGCGGCCAGCTCGCTGCGGCGGCGCTTGAGCATGCGCTCGCGCACGTAGTCCTGGAACGACAGCGTGCTCATCTGCAGCTGTTCGACGTCGTACTCGACACCGGCATCGGTGCGCGGCTCAGCCGGCGTCTCCAGCCGTGGTTCGGTGCGCTCGGTGCGCGGCGTGCCGCGCGCCGTCGGCACCCGCGCCGTGGCCGGACGCGGCGTCTCGTTCGCCGAAGCGCCGACGCGCTCGAGCTGGAGCACGCTCTCGGGCGCCATCGCGAGTACCTCGACTCCTTCGGCGCAGGGGCGGGTGGACATCACCACCGCGTCGTCACCGAAAGCCTGCCGGACCAGGGCCAGCGCGTCGCGCGAGGTGCGCGCAGTGAAGCGTTTGACGTTCAAAGTGTGCCTCCGATGATCGAACCGATCCGGATCGAGTGGGTCTCAGGGATCTCGCTGTGACCGAGCACCTTCAGGCGCGGCGCAGCACGTTTGAGCAGCCGCGCCATCGGCGCGCGGATCAGGTCCGGGACGAGCAGGCAAGCGGGCAAGCCCAGCCCTTCCTGGCGGCGCGCGTTGTCGGCCGCGCTCTTGGTCAGCGTATCGGCGACACCGGGGTCGAGTGCGGCGCCGTGCGGCGACGTCAGCGCCTGCGTCACCAGACGTTCGAGTTCGGGCTCGAGTGCGATNACGTCGAGTTCACGCGTCGGGCCGTAGATCTGCTGCACGATGACCGGCGCGAGATGGGCGCGGATGCGCTTGACCAGTTCGCCAGCATCGGTGACGGTGGCGGCGTGCTCGGCCAGGCATTCGACGATCGAGCGCATGTCGCGGATGTGCACACCCTCTTCGAGCAGCAGTTGCAGCACCTTCTGCAGCGTCGCGATACCGATCATCTTGGGGACCACGTCTTCGATCAGTTTGGGAGCCAGTTTGGTGACATGCTCGACGAGCTGCTGCGTTTCGACGCGGCCCAGCAGTCGCGCCGCATTCACCTGCATCAAGTGTGAGAGATGGGTCGCGACGACGGTCGCGCAATCAACGACCGTAAACCCGGCCATCTGCGCGGTCTCNCGATGGCGCTCCTCGATCCACACCGCAGGCAGGCCGAACGCAGGGTCGGTGGTGCGCACGCCGGGCAGCTGCTGTTGCACCGCGCCGGTCTGACCGCCCGGGTTGATCGCCAGGAACTGACCCGGCATCGCCTCGCCCTCGCCGACCACCGCGCCGCGCAGCGTGACGCGGTAGACGCTGGGCTTGAGCTCGAGGTTGTCGCGGATGTGCACCGGCGGCGGCAGGAAGCCGACGTCCTGCGCGAATTTCTTGCGCACGCCCTTGATGCGCGCGAGCAGGTCGCCCTGGCGCGCCTTGTCGACGAGCGCGATCAGCCGGTAGCCGACCTCCAGGCCGAGCGTATCCACCGGCGCGAGGTCGTCCCAGCTCGCCTCTGCGTTGGCCGCCGCAGGGTCGGGAATCGCGCCCAACGGGTCCGGCTCGGCCGCCGCGCGCAGCTTGCGCTGGCGTAGCGCCCAGGCGAACGCGCCCAGGCCACCGCCGATGAGCAGGAACACGAGGTGAGGCATGCCGGGGATCAGGCCGAGCGCGGTGATGATTCCGGCGGTGATGAACAGCGCCTGCGGCGAGTCGAAGACCTGGCCTCGAATCTGGGTACCGATGTCCTCGTCCTTGCCGACACGCGAGATCACCATCGCCGCGGCAACCGAGATCAGCAACCCCGGGATCTGCGCGACCAGCGCGTCGCCGACCGCGAGCAGGATGTACGAGTTCGCTGCCTGCGACGCCGATAGCCCGTGCATCGTGATGCCGATCACGAAGCCGCCGACGACGTTGATGAACAGGATCAGCATGCCGGCCATCGCGTCGCCGCGCACGTACTTGCTCGCGCCGTCCATCGAGCCGAAGAAGTCAGCCTCCATGCCGACCTCGAGACGCCGACGGCGCGCCTCCTTCTCGTCGATCAGCCCGGCGTTGAGCTCGGCGTCGATCGCCATCTGCTTGCCCGGCATCGCATCCAGCGTGAAGCGCGCACCAACCTCGGCGATGCGCTCGGCGCCCTTCGTGACGACGATGAAGTTGATGACAACCAGGATCGCGAACACGATCAGGCCGACCGCGAAGTTGCCTCCGATCAGGAAATGGCCGAAGGACTCGATCACGTGGCCTGCGGCGCCCGGCCCGGTGTGGCCCTCGAGCAGCACGACGCGCGTCGACGCGACGTTCAGCGACAGGCGCAGCAGCGTCGTCACCAGCAGCACGCTGGGCAGCGCCGCGAAGTCCAGCGGCCTGACCATCTGCGCCGAGACCATCATCACGATCAGTGCGAGCGCGATGTTGAAGGTGAACAGCAGGTCGAGCACGAAAGGCGGCAGCGGCAGCACCATCATCGCCAGCATCAGCACGACGAAGAAGGGCAGCGTCAGCACCTTCACCGCGCCAGCGTGCGGGCCGAGCAGCGCGTTCAGGCGTTGCATGAGCGCGTTCATTCAACGCCCCCGGCCGCGGCCGGGTCGAGCCCCGGCGGCACGATGACCTCGGGCGCCGGCGTCGCCAGCGGCCGGCCAGCAGCCATCGCGGCGCGCAGCTGATACACCCATGCCAGCACCTGGGCGACGGCGCCGAACAGTGCCGCCGGAATCTCCTGGTCGACCTCTGCGTGGGCGTACAGCGCGCGCGCCAGCGGCGGCGCCTGCAGCACCGGCACCTGGGCGCCCTTCGCGGCATCGCGGATCCGAAACGCCATCAGATCGGCACCCTTTGCGACGACACGAGGCGCGCCCATCGTTGCCTCGTCGTACTTGAGTGCGACCGCGAAGTGGGTCGGGTTCATCACCACCAAGTCGGCCTTGGGGACGGCGGCGACCATGCGGCGGTTCGCCAGCTCGCGCATCTTCGCCTTGATCTTGCCTTTGACCTGGGTGTTGCCCTCGGCGTCCTTGCTTTCCTTCTTCACTTCCTCGACGCTCATGCGCAGCCGGCGCAGTAGCAGCTGACGCTGCAGCGGCACGTCGACGAGCGCGAACAGTGCCAGCGCGAGCAGCAGCAGCGCGAGCCCGCCTTCGAGCAAGGTGCCAGTCGAGGCCAGCGCTGCCGGCAGCGGCACGCGCAGCAGCGCCGCGAACTGCGGCAGCTGGTTCTTCAGGTAGAGCGTGCCGATCGTGCCGAGCACGAGCGCGAGCAGACAGGACTTCAGCGTCCCGGTAAGCGCCTGTGCCGAGAACAGATGGGCGATGCCGGTAAGCGGGTTGAACTTGCCAAACTTGGGCTCGATCGCCTTGAGCGTGAAGTTCCAGCCCCCGGCGAGCACGCCGGCGACGACCGAGATCAGCGCGATCGCGGCGCCGAAAGGCAGTACCGCGAACAGCATGCCGAGCGCGGCGCCGCCGAGGCGCTCGCCCATCGTGCCCGGTCGGGCCAGCGTGGTGGCGTCGAAGTGCAGGCCCTGCTCGACGAGCCGGGCGAGCCAGGCGGTAAGCTGCGGCGCGAAGGCGATCAGCAGCACGCCGCCGGCCCCGAGCGCGGCGAGGTGGCCCAGGTCTCGCGAGCGCGCCACCTGGCCCTCGGTGCGGGCCTTCTGCAGTTTTCGCGCTGATGCGGGTAGGTGGCGGTCCTGGGCGTCGTCGGCCATGTTGGGTGCGGCTCATCGGTGAGCCACGCCATGGTGCCGCCGGGGCGGCTCAACTTGAGCCGGAAAAGCGGGGCATTCCGGGCCGTCCACGAAGGCTAGGAACGTTGGAGACTGCAATCCGACCCGCGCCGGCGCGTTGCGCGCGCGCCGGCGCCCGCTCTCAGCAGCCCTTCTGAAACGTAAACTGCCCCTCTCGCCCGCCACGCAACGCCGAGGATCCGCGCATGCGCCCGACACCCCGCTCCTACCTGCCCCTGGCCGCCGGCCTGGCCTTCGCCCTGCTGCTTGCCGCCTGCGGCAGGAAGGACGAGGCGCCGGCGAGCGCCGCTCCGACCTCGGCGTCAACATCCACGGTGGCGTCCGCGCCGACGCGGACCTACCTCGTCGGCACCGACGCCGCCTACGCGCCGTTCGAGTCTCAGAACCCAAAGGGCGAGATCGTCGGCTTCGACGTCGACGTCGTCGGCGCCGCCGCGAAGGCGGCCGGCCTGACGGTGAAGTTCGTCAACACACCATGGGAAGGTATCTTCAACGCGCTGGCCCAGGGTGACCGCGACCTCGTCGCCTCTGCTGTGACGATCACCGACGAGCGCCGCCAGACGATGGACTTCAGCGACCCCTACTTCGACGCCCAGCAGCTGATCGCGGTGCCGGTGGCGAGCCCGGTCAAGTCGTTCGCCGACCTGCGGACGCTGAAGATCGGCGTGCAGACCGGCACCACCGGCGACGAGGCAGTGTCCAAGCTGCTCGGAAAGACGAACCCGAACATCCGCCGCTTCGAGTCAACGCCGCTCGCGCTACAGGAACTGCAGGACGGCGGCGTCGACGCGGTCGTGGCCGACAACGGCGTCGTGATCCATTACGTCGTCAACAACCCGGGCGGCAAGTTCAGGACCGTCGCCGACGACAGCTTCGTGCACGAACGCTACGGCATCGCAGTCAAGAAGGGCAATACCGAACTGCTCGCGAAGCTGAACCAGGGCCTCGCGGCGATCAGGGCCGACGGCGAATACGCACGCCTTTATGCGCGCTACTTCGGCGCGACGCCCGCGGCGCCCGCGCCAGCAGCGTCGCACTGACGCTGAACGCGCGATGGGCCTGCATTGGGAGATCCTGGCCGGCTACGGGCCGCTGTTCGCGAGCGGCCTATGGACGACGATCGAGCTCACCGGCGTGTCGATCGCGGTCGGGCTGCTGCTCGGCGTGGGCTTCGGCCTGATCAGCGCCTCGGCCGACGCTCCGGCGCCGACATCGCGGCCGCTGACCTGGGCGATGAAGGGCGCGCGCGCGATCACGCTCGCTTACGTGAGCTTCTTCCGCGGCACGCCGCTGTTCGTCCAGATCCTGCTCGTGCATTTCGCGCTGATGCCNGCGCTGATCAACCCCGACCACGGCCTGCTGCTGGCGGGCGAGCTGGCGCGCGAGTTCCGCCAGAACCATGGCGCGTTCTTCTCCGGCTGCGTCGCGCTGTCGCTGAACGCCGGTGCCTATATCAGCGAGATCTTTCGCGCCGGAATCCAGAGCATCCACCGCGGCCAGACCCAGGCGGCGTACAGCGTCGGGCTGACGCATGCGCAGGCGATGCGCTACGTGGTGCTGCCGCAGGCCTTCCGGCGCATGATGCCGGCGCTCGTCAACGAGGGCGTCACGCTTATCAAGGATTCGTCGCTGGTCTCGGCGATCGGGCTGGCCGAGTTGGCGCTGGCTGCGCGCACGGTGGCCGGCGCCTATTCGCGCTACTGGGAGCCCTACCTCGCGATCGCCGCGATCTATCTCGTGCTGACGCTGCTGCTGTCGACGCTGGCCAAGCGGCTCGAAGCGCCGGCGCATCTGCGCGGCCGCTGATCGGCGGCGGCCCGAACCAGGAACGACACCGATGAACGAACGCTCGCAACCCATTCCTGTCGCCCTGCTCGCGGTGCTCCTCGCGGCCGGTGCAACGGCGGCAGCGGCCTCTCCGGCCACGACCGTGAAGACGGTGTTCGTGATCGCTCTGGAGAATACGGACTGGGTCCGCCCTGACGGCGACACGACGCTCCAGATCCGCGGCAACCCGGCCGCCCCGTTCCTGAACGCGCTGACCGACGGCTCGCTGCGCACTCGTGTCGACGGCCGGCCCATCAGCGCGCAGACGGCCTACGCCGCCGCGTACCACAACGTCCTGGCCACGCCGGACGGCGCCAACCCGCACGTCCACCCGTCCGAGCCGAACTACCTCTGGGCCGAAGGCGGCACCGATTTCGACGTGCGCAGCGACGCCGACCCCTACGGCGACGGCGGCACCGCGCAGAGCACGACTCAGCACCTGTGCGGCCTGCTCACGCGTGCCGGCGTACCGTGGCGCGCGTACCAGGAAGACATCGACCTCGCCGGCGCCGGCGACGCCAAGCGCAACGCGCTACTGCCGCGCTCGGCCTGGACCGTGCCGCTGGCCAGCTTCATCGGCCGCAGCGCCGCCTACACAAACGCCTACAACGGCTCGCACCAGTACGGCTACGCCGCCAAGCACGACCCGATGGTGTTCTTCGCCGACACCAACGGCGGCGGCGACACGACCCCGGCGAATCCGGCGGTGCATTTCTACGCCCCGCTCGAACAGCTGCGCGCCGACCTGCGTCAAGGCCGCGTCGCGCGCTACAACTGGCTCACGCCCGACCTCTACAACGACATGCACACGCCGCTGGACGAAGGTATCGTCGTCGATGGCCGGCGCTACCGCGGTGCGCAGGCCCGGATCGCGCAGGGCGACCACTTCCTCGCCCGCATCGTACCGATGATCATGGCCTCACACGCCTACCGCGACGGCGGTGCGATCATCCTCTGGTGGGACGAATCGGTCGGCCGTGGCGCCGACTCCTTCGCGGCCACGATTCCCGAGATCGTTATCTCGCCGCTGGCACACGCCAACGTCGGCGGCAAGCCGTACGCAAGTGCGCTGAACCTGAGCCATTCCGACGACCTGCGCACGCTGCAGCGGCTGTTCGGCATCGACCCGTCGGCCGGCCAGCCCTGGCTCGGCGACGCCGCCCGCGCACGCGGCCTGGACGATTTGTTCGCGCCGGGCGCGCTGGCCCCACGTCAGGACCCGAAGAAGTAGTGCTTGAGCCCGGCCAGGATCATNTCGACCGCTACCGCAGTCAGCACCAGGCCCATCAGCTTTTCCATCGCCGCGACCACTGACGCGCCGAGTAGCCGGCGGATGCGCTCGGCGGCGAGCAGTACGCTGCCGGAAACCGCCATCGCGGCGCTGAGCGCACCGACCCAGGTGGCGATTCGCTCGGGCTGGCGCGACGCGAGCAGCAGCACGGTAGCCATCGCCGACGGTCCGGCCAGCAACGGCACCGCGAGCGGGAAGACGAAGGGCTCGCGCCCGCTCGCGTCGGCATAGATCTCGGCGCCGGTGGCGAAGATCATCCGGATCGCGATGATGAGCAGGATCACGCCGCCGGCGACCTCGAGCGAGCGCTCGGAGAGCCGCATAAGTGCGAGGAAGCCCTGGCCGCCAACCATGAAGCCGAGCAGCACCACAAAGGCGATTACCGCCTCGCGCAGCGCGACGCGCTTGCGCCGCTCTGGCGCCACGCCGCTCAGTACCGAGACGAAGATCGGCAGACTGCCAAGCGGGTCCAGCACAAGCAGCAAGAGCACGAAGGCGGAAATGAAGCTGTGTTCCATGGGACGCGATTCTCGGCGACGCGCGGCGGCGCCGGCTCATACCGACTTGCGGTCGAGCGACCAGCAAGAAGAGGCCGCTGGCGGGCCGATGCGGCCACTCGCGGCCCGGCGCTTCGCACAGGTAGCGTCAACGCAACGCAACGCGGCGGGCGGTACCAGGCCGGGTTTCGGGGTTCGATGGTCTGCGCCGGGCGCCGACTGCGCTTGGATGCTCGCTCCGGGGTCGCGCCGCACAACTCATTGTGTTCGCTGCGCTCTCTGCGCTCGCACAGATGCGACGAATCAGTTCAAGCAGCGCGCCGGCGCGCGCCAACCCCGAACCTGTGCTCCTCGCCGCATCTCTACTCACCCCGCCCGGGCACCGCTTGCCGCGCTGCCACCGGCTTTGGTCTTCGAGCCAACACCACCGGCGGTGCCGGCAAAGGCACCTCCGGGCAGGCCGCAGTGCACCTGGCAGGCGCCAAGCATCGCAGGGTTGGTGGCCGCACGCGAGGTCGCGCGATTGGTCATCTGACTCGTCGCATCTGTGCGAGCGCAAAGGGCGAAGCCGATGCAGCGGGCTATGCGACGGGCCACAAGACCGAAAAGCGCGGGGCGGTCGCAGCGCAGACCGCCGAGGACAAGTGCTGCGGCCTGCCCGCGTGCGCCTTTGCTCGCTCGCAAGCAGACCCGCGAACGGCCGCAGCGGGCCGCGAGCCGCCACATGGCTTTTCTCGACAGTCAATCCGCGAATGGGATCAGATCGCGCAGTCCACCGGCTTCGCCCCCAGCGCGCGCGTCAGCACCTCGGGCGCGACGCCGACGAGGTAGCCGCGCCGGCCGCCATTGATCAGGATGCGCGGCAGTGCGAGCACGCTGGCCTGCACGTAGACCGGCATCGCCCTCTTCGTCCCGAACGGCGAGGTGCCGCCTACCAGGTAACCGCTGTGGCGCTGCGCGACTTCGGGCGCACAGGGCTCGACCGTCTTCGCCCCAATCGTCCGCGCCAGGTTCTTCGTGCTGACCTGGCGGTCGCCGTGCATCAGCACGATCAGCGGCTGCGCGCGCTCGTCCTTCATCACCAGCGTCTTGACGACCTCGTGCTCGGGAACACCGAGNTGGCGCGCTGATTCGGCCGTNCCACCATGGTCCACATAGTCGTACGGATGNTCGCTGAACGCGATGCCCGCGCGTCGCAGCCACTGCGTCGCCGGGGTTTCGCTGACGTGCTTGTCTCTCTTGGCCACGGACGGACCTCCAGGCTCAGTCGTCTTCCACTCACTCGATGTGTGCGCCCAGCGCGCGGATGCTCTCGGCGAACCGCGGGTGGGCGCGTTGCACCGGGGTCGCGTTTCGGATCACGCCCCTGCCGGGGACGCTAGCGGCTAGCGGCTTGCCGCCGAAGGTGATGATGCGGTGCGGGTCGGCCATGAAGGCGTGGACGCCAAATTTGCCCAGCTCGCTGGTCCAGCCCGTGGCGCCCTCGTAAGCCTTGTTCCAGAGCATCACGCTGCGTTCGGCTTTCACGCCCATCGCGACGAAGATCGGAAACAGGTCCTCGGCGAAGGTGAACCGGCCGCCACCCAGGCGCTCGACGCCGTGCACCGTCGGCTTGCTGGTGCCGATGCCCTCGATTGCGCTCCCCGCATCGTCATGAGGAGGCAAAACTCCTGCACGTGCGGCTCGCTGGAGGCGTTCACCAGCGTGCTCGTGCCGCGCACAAGTGCTGCGCTGGGGACGAAGTTCTCGGTCGTCGTGACGTTGGCGCAGTCCAGCCAGTGGTCGTTGGCCTTGAGGCCGCCGTCGTCGCAGAGCACCAGCACCGCCCGCCGGCGCTCGACGATGAAGCCGAGGCGCCCCATNACCTCGACATGCGGGTCGATCTCGCGTACGCCCAGCGTGCAGCCCTTGACNNCGTTCGCGACCCGCACCACACCGAAGCGTGCCAGCGGCGGCTGGCACCAGCATCACCGACGATCGCATCTCATCGGGCAGGCGGTGCTCGGCCGGTTCGAAGCGGGAATCGCGGTGGCGAAGCTCGAGCACGCCCCTGGCGTAGTCGACTGCGACCTCGTTTCCCAGCGTGCTGAGGATTTCGGGGATCGTGCGCACATCAGTGATCGCCGCAATCCCAACCAGGCGCACCGGCTCGCGCTTGAGCAAGCTCGCGCATAGGATCGGCAGCACCGCGTTCTTGTTCGCCGACGGCACGATCCGGCCGATGAGCGGCGCGCCTCCGTGGACGATAAGGTTGGCCATGGGGTGGCAGGTCAGAAGCGATTGCAGCCGCGATTGTCGCGCCGCGCCCGGCGCTGCGCGCGCATGTTCGCGAAACGGGCGATCCGGCCGCGATCGGGCCGATCGGCGCAGAAACCGGCCGCGTCGTACTTGCCGGCGAGCGTACCGAAGCTGAGCCACGACTCAGCCGGCGGGCTCACGCCGCTGCGGCGCGGCGCCTCATCGAGACCGTTGCGCGTTGTCCTGTTCATGAGCATGAGCGCTTGCGGGTTCTGCACGCTGGCCGCGCGCGGCAGGCCATGCTGCTCGGCCAGGCGGACGAATTCGCAGATACCCAAGGGCGTCTAGTTCGACCGCCTGAGCTGGCGCACCTTGTCCGCGAGCGCCAGGCCGGCTGGCGCCTGCAACCGCTCGAGCGTGCTCGTTTACTCGCGACCCTGGATCGGGTCGAAGTGCAGCGCGCCGAAGGCCGACATGTTGCGGTTCGGCCAGTCGATCTGGTAGAGGTCGATCACGTCGGTCGGCAACCGGCGCAGGCTGTCGTCGCGGGCCCGCACGATCTATGCCGGCCTCAAGTCGGTGCTGCCGCCGCGCACAAAGTCCATGTTGCGCGACGGCCCGGCGACCTTGGTCGCGAATACGACGCGCCGGCGTGTGCCCGGGTGCTTCGCGAACCCGCGGCCGAGGATCGTCTCGGTGGCGCCGTAGGCCTCGCGTCGACACCGCGGACCTCTCTGGGGTGTCGATGAAGTCGATGCCGCGCCCGAGCGCACGGTCGAGGATCGCGTGCGAGTCGGCCTCGCCGACCTGCCCGCCGAAGGTACCGGTGCCGAGGCAGATCCCGCCGACCCGAAGACTGGAGCCGCCAAGGGTGAGGCTGTCCATCACGGGTCCGTGGGCAGGCTGCAAAGGCGGCGCGGCTGCAGCGAGGCGGCGCGCCGGCGTCAAGTTCCGCCGCATGCCGCCGAAAACCTCGCCAAGGGACGGGCCTTGCGCGAGCGGGCCTGATTCAAACGTCTTTCACCCCCGCGAGACACCATGAAGTTCACAGCGCTGTCGGCCGTCAGACACCGGATCCGGGTCGGTGCCCCGCTGCCCTTCGACGTCCGCGACGCCGACCGCACGCTGTTGCTGGCGCGCGGCCAGCTGGTCGACACAGAGCGCCAGCTCGAGGCTCTGGTCCAGCGCGGTGCGCTGATCGACCTGGCCGACCTGCAGACTCCCCGCGACAAGCTGCGCCAGGCACCGCGCGAGCAGTTGCCGCGGCTGTGGACCGATTGCCTGAACCGCGTCGACCGCGCGCTCCACCATGCGCCGCACCACGGCTTCCAGGGCGCGCTCGACGACGCTGCGGAGCCGGTCGTCGCGCTCATCGAACGCGACCCCGACCTTGCGATCTTCCAGGTGCTGCGCCAGGTGGACGACAACGCCGCCTACGGTGCGCGACGCTCGATCAACAGCGCGATCACCGCGCACCTGGTCGCGCACCGGCTGGGCTGGGACGCCGATGCGGCCGAGAAGGTCTTCAAGGTCGCGTTGACGATGAACGTCGCGATGTTAGAGCTCCAGGGCAAGCTTGCGCGCCAGCGCACGGCGCCGACCGACGAGCAGCGCGCAGCGCTGCAGTCGCACCCGCTGCGCGGCGTCGCGCTGCTCGAGCTGGCGGGCATCACCGACCGCGACTGGCTGCATGCGGTCGAACGCCACCACGAGATGGAGGATGGCAGCGGCTACCCGCGCGGCTGCACCGACGTCGGCGACCTCGCGTCACTCGCGCGCCGTGCCGACGCCTACACCGCGAAACTCGCGAGCCGCTCGCACCGAGACGCGCTCGCGGCCGACGTCGCCGGGCGCCAGATGTTCATGCAGGATCCCGGCCATCCGATGACGGCCGCGCTCGTGAAGGAATTCGGCATCTACCCGCCGGGCAGCCACGTGCGGCTGGCGAGCGGCGCGCTCGGCATCGTCGTCGAACGCGGGCCGACGGTGACTACCCCCGTCGTCGCCTGCCTGACCGGGCCGAACGGCATCGCGCTGTTGGCCCCGCAGCGGGTCGACACCTCGCTGCGCGAGCACGCGGTGACCGGGATCGTCGGCGAGCGCAGCGTCAATGTTCGCGTCACCGCCGAGAAGCTGATGGCGCTGACCGTCAGGTAGGGCGCCCGAAACGCTGGAGCGCGTCGCCCGCGACGCGGCAGATTCGCCAGTCCGGCATCACCGAAGCACCCATCTTTTCGTAGAAGCGGATCGCGTTTTCGTTCCAGTCGAGCACGCTCCATTCGAAGCGGCCGCAGTCGCGCTGGACCGCCAGCGCTCCCAGATGCGACAGCAGCGCGCGGCCGATGCCGCGGCCGCGGAACGCCGGCTGCACATAGAGGTCTTCCAGGTACAGCCCGGGCTGGGCGAGGAAGGTCGAGAAGTTGGTGAAGAAGAGCGCGAAGCCGACCGCCACACCATCGGCCACGGCGACGACCGCCTCGGCCACCGGCTTTGCGCCGAAGAGGTGCTTGTCCAGGG
>JGI20214J51650_10002214_pt1 | contig 12282 bp, 14 predicted proteins | sample WetSurMetagenome_FD_51650 | JGI IMG/M metagenome (IMG submission 51650)
GGAGAGGAGCGGGCGAAGCGCCCGGGGGGTCTTCCCCTGCCAACCGCTCGAAAAAGCCGGCAATGGCGGCGTCGTAGCGGGCGGTGTGGTCGAAGGCNTTGCGCGCGAGATGCACACNGGTAGNCGCCGANAGCGATCCCTCGGTGTCCCGCAGCTCCGCGAGGACGGCCGGATAATCCCCGGGGTCCGCCAGCACGGCGACGCCCGCGAAGTTCTTGGCGGCCGAGCGGAGCATCGCCGGGCCGCCGATGTCGATCTGCTCGATGACGTCTGCCACGGTCCGATCCGGGTTCGCCAGGGTCTCCTCGAAAGGATAAAGATTCACGGCCACCAAGTCAATGGGGGCGATTCCCTGGGCGGCGAGCTGGCGCGCGTGGTCGGCGTTCCCCCGCACGGCGAGCACGCCCCCATGGATGGCGGGATGCAGGGTCTTGACGCGGCCGTCCAGCATCTCGGGGACGCCGGTGACATCCGCCACGTCGGTGACGGGGAGGCCGGCCGCGCGCAGGACGTGTGCGGTGCCGCCCGTGGAGAGCAGTTCCACGCCAAGGCGCACGAGTCCTTGGGCGAATTCGACCAGGCCCGTTTTGTCGGACGCGCTCAAGAGCGCGCGGCGCACACGGATCATCGGCGTCGTCACATCTCCCCGTTCCCGGCAGCGGCCGGGACGGCGTCGGGCAGCGGATGCACGATCCCGTGACACGCACCGGAACGCATCGCAGTCTTTCCGGGGATCGAAGGCATCGCCGCTGAATCAGAGTCCGTCGGGTGACGGGATCTTGGAGGTCTGCGAGTCATTGGAGAAAGCGCCCGGATGCTACCAAAAAGCGGTGGCGCGGGCAAGCCAATTCCCGGCCGGGGCGGTGTCCCGCGGCGGTCAGACGGTCTCCGCCCCGACGGCGTGCTTGTCGCTGAAGTGCTCGGCGGTGAACATCTGCAGCGTGGCGCCGCGCTGCCAGGCGTCCGGCGGCAGCCCCGCCTTGCGGCAGACCTGGCAGAGAAAGGTCTCGCGGTCCCAGCGCTGCTCGGTGGCCACCTGGGGCAACAGGAGGCCGTGGGCGCTCCCCTCGCTGACGTAGAGGCCGTGGCGACCCACCTGGATCTCGTGGGGGTCGGCGATCGGGCGCAGGGGAGAGAGTACGGAGATCTCCACATACAGGTCGGGCAACTCCTGCGCCGTGACGGCAGGAAACCGCGGGTCCTCCATCGCGGCCGCGGCGGCGCAGTGGGCGACCGCCTTGGCCAGGGGCCGGATGGCCTGCATGTACCCGATGCAGCCGCGGAGGGCCCCGGCCCGGGTGAGCGTGACGAACGCCGCGCCCGGCGCGCGCAGGACCGGATCCCGGGTGGTGGGCGCTGTGGCGGGCCGGCCGGCCACCCGGTCACGAATGGCCTGGCGCGCCGTCGCCAAGAGTTCGGCGCGCTGCGCGGGCGTGAGCGGGGAGGCGCTTGTGGACATGAGCCAACCCTCGAGGCGATCTGTGGTTAGCGGCGTGGGACGCGGCGTTCCCGTCGGCGATCATGGGGCCGGACACGTCCCGGTCAGAATATAGCCCCGGGGGTGGGGATTTGCAATCATGCGGGCACGGGAATCGGACCGGCCGGGCCCTCGGGACGGTGGCATCTGGCGGGTCGGGTCGCTTGACACCCCCGAATCAGTATGTTAATACTCGACTCAAGTAGTCGGCTTTTGAATCTCTCGGACCGAAAGGTTGCCGTTCTCTCGCTAAGCACGCCAAGGACGCCAAGAAAAGCGGAGCGTTATCGAGAGAAGACCGAAGAGCCGGGTGGGGGTATTCCTTTCCAGGGTCGTTCCATGAAAGAACAGTTCCTTGCTTACCTTGGCGCCCTTGGCGATCTTGGCGTGAAGAAATCGGGTTGAAAGGAAAGCCGCGATGAGAATTTCGACGAAGGGGGATTATGCCACGCGAGCTTTGCAGGATCTGGCCCTGCATTATAATCAGGGACCGATTCCCATCGAGAAGGTCGCNTCCCGGCAAGGGTTGCCGGTCCGGTACTTGGAGCAGTTGCTCTTGACGCTCAAGCGGGTGGGGCTGCTCCAGAGCAAGCGCGGGGTGAATGGGGGTTACTCCCTGGCACGGCCGCCGGCGCAGATCTCGCTTGGGGAGATCCTGCGGGCGGTCGAGGGTCCCATCGACGCGATTTACTGCGTCGGCGATCCGCCCCGNGACCAGTGCGCGTTTGAGACGGAATGCGTCCTNCGCGAGGTGTGGACGCGGGTCAGCCAGGCGGTCTCCGCCATCGTGGATCANACGACCCTGGCGGATCTGTGCGNNCGGGCGAAAGCCGTCGCCGGCCGCCCGGTAATTTCGAGTGAGCCCGGACTCGATCACACAGGGGACTGAGCCGTTGTCAAAGAATAACNTGACCAGAGAAATTCCAGCAACGGATCGAATGACCATGGGTGAGGGCGGTCTCATCATGACCGAGGCGCAGATCCGGCGGTACAGCCGTCACCTGATCCTGCCCGAGGTCGGCGGCAAAGGGCAGCGACGCCTGCTGGGCAGCAAGGTGCTGCTAGTCGGCGCCGGGGGACTCGGGTCGCCGGTGGCCCTGTACCTGGCGGCGGCGGGGGTCGGGACGCTGGGGATCGTAGACTTCGACGCGGTGGACCTGAGCAACCTGCAGCGGCAGATCCTGCACCACGGCCACGACCTGGGCCGTCCCAAGGTACAGTCGGCGGTCGACGGCCTGTCGGATATCAACCCGGATGTCAAGGTGGTGCCATACCAGGAGGCCCTCAGCGCCGCCAACGTGAAGCAGATCTTCTCGGAATACGATGTGATCGTGAACGGGAGCGACAACTTCCCGACTCGGTACCTGGCCAACGACGCGTGCGTCTTCTTGAAAAAACCCCTGGTGGACGGCAGCATCTTCAAGTTCGAGGGGCAGGCCACGGTGTTCGTGCCGGGCCGTGGCTGCTATCGGTGCCTGTACCCGGCGCCCCCGCCCCCGGGCGTGGTGCCGAGCTGTGCCGAGGCCGGTGTCCTGGGGGTGATCTGTGGAGTGATTGCCTCCATCCAGGGGGTGGAGACGATCAAGCTGTTGCTGGGTCTGGGCGACCCATTGGTGGGCCGGCTGCTCTTCTTCGACGGCCTGGCGATGGAGTTTCGGCAGGTGACGTTCCGGCGGGACCCGGCGTGCCCGGTGTGCGGCGACCACCCGACCATCACCGACCTGATCGACTACCAGGCGTTCTGCGGGATGCCGCCGACGGCGCGGCTCAGGTGACGGGCGACCGGGACGGAGGGTGGAGTGCGAAGCACGGCGAGCCACGAGCCAGGAGCCGCGAGCCGCGTGACGGGTGACAGAGACGGAGCGTCGGGTGGGTAGAACGGTGAATGCCGATCACGGTGAGTCGCGAGACGCGAGCCGCGAGCCCGGAGTGGGAGAGCGGGGCGCACTCCCGATGCTGCCCGGGGAGATCCTGACGGAGATTGTCCGCCAGGCGGAGTCGGGGTATCCGGAAGAGATCTGCGGCCTGGTGATCGGGTGCCCGGGTACACCGGAGACCTATGGGGTGCGTCCCGTCACGAACATCGCCAACCGCGAACCGCAGGACGATCCCGGCGGCCAACCTCGCGATGCGCGGACGGCCTACAAGATGGATCCCCTGGAGCAACTGCGGGTGCTGCGGGAGGCGGATGAGCGGGGGTGGGAGGTGCTGGTGTTCTATCATTCCCATCCGGATCACGCCGCGTACTTCTCGGCCATGGACCGGGAGCGGGCGCTCATGGCCGACGGGGAGCCGCTCTGGCCGGGTGCCACATACCTCGTGGTGTCGGTGATCGGTGGGCGTGCACATGGCACGGCGTGTTATCGCTGGAATGCGGTGCGCCGGGAATTCCGTGANCACTCGGTGCCGTGTCCGGTCGCGCAGTCGTGACGGGCCGCGCCGAAGGGGCCACGNCCTGACGCGGATCGCGGAGGCGGGGTCGGCGCNGGCGGTCAACGGTGTGGGAGCGTGCGCTCGGGGGAGCGCTCGGAGACCTGACGGGGAACCGNGGGAGGGACCTGTGCAGACCCAAGACGCGCTCAGCTTGCTGGTCGCCCTGAAAGANCGGGTGGCGCGAATCTACTTCCGGTTTTTCCGCGCGTTCCGGGCTGACCCGGTGGCGGCGCGATGCTGGTGGGACTTTGCCCGGGACGAGTACGGCCACGCCGGGATCCTGAAGATGGTGCGGGAGCTGGTGGTGACCGGTCCGGAGTGCGGCGAGATCGGGCCCCGCCTGTGGACCCTGGTCGAGACCGTGGAGCGCTGCGAGCAGCAGGCGCTGTTGGCGGACGGCTTGGGGCGGGCGCTGGAGGTGGCGATCCGGCTCGAGTCGTCCGAGCTCAACGTCTTGAGCCGCCGGATCCTCCAGACCCTCGAGGCCGACTTGCCGGAAGAGGCCGCCCGATCGTTCGTCGGGGCGGACACCCACCACCGGCGCCTGACGGAGGCGGCGGGGCAGATCGGCGACCGGAAGCTGCGGCAACGCGTGGAAACGCTGCTGGGTGGGTCCCGGGANCACTGAACCGTACGGCTGCGGGTCTCTCGCGAATCACGCCAAGGACGCCAGGACGAGCGGAGCGGTATCGACAAAACACCGAAGAGTCGGGTGAACACTACGGGGCTTGGTGAGACGGCGTAGTGCGGACGGAGGACGGGACGATCATGAATGTGGTGGTGCGAATTCCGACACCGCTCCGGGCGATCACGAACGGGCGAGGCGAGCATCAGATCGAGGCGGCGACCGTGGAAGAGGCGATCGACCGGCTGGATCGAGAGTATGCCGGGATCAAGGGGCGGNTGTGTGAAGACGACGGGACGGTCCGGCGNTTCATCAACGTCTACGTGAACGAGGAAGACATTCGGTTCCTGCAGGGATTGGGGACGCCGCTCAAAGCGGGGGATGAGATCTCCATCGTGCCAGCGATGGCCGGGGGCCGGTAGGTCGGGTTCGNCTTTCCGCTTGGAAGCATAACGTGGCGCCGAGTCTGGGCGTTGACAGCCCCTTACCCATGACGTACACTATCACTACATAACGTACGTCACAATGAGGTCAGGGATGCAGACCAAACTCACACTGCGACTCGACCGAGATCTCATCCGGCGAGCAAAATCGCACTCCCGCCAATCAGGGAAGTCGTTGTCTGCCCTGGTAGCCGACTTCTTCACACTGTTGGCCAAAGATCGGCCAGAANCCGAGCTCCCACTTCCCCCCCGCGTCCGGTCACTCGTTGGCGCATTCAAGGGCAGCACGGCTACCGAAAAGGACTACCGGAAACNCCTNGCGGAGAAATACCAGTGAGGGTCCTCTTCGATACGAATGTCGTCCTCGACGTTCTTCTAGAGAGGGAGCCTCACGTCCGGAACGCCACAGCGCTGTTTGCTGCAATTGATCGTGGCTGGCTGACAGGACTCCTCTGTGCCACAACGATCACCACGGTCTACTACATCGGAAGTCAGNGCCAGGGACGAGCCTACACCCATAAGAAACTCGAGGAACTTCTCGCGATGTTTACCATCGCGCCAGTCACCCACCCAAGTCTCGTCACGGCGCTGCGTCTCAAACTCCCAGACTTCGAGGATGCGGTTCTCCACGAAGCCGCGGTCGCCGCGGACGCTCAAGGTATCGTCACGCGTAACGAGAAAGACTTCAGACCAAGCCCGCTTCGCATCTACTCCCCTGCTGCCCTTATTGCTACCCTGCGCACCCTTCACGGCACTGCGTGAGCCTTCAGCACAACAAACGATGTTCCGCGGTATGTTTTGGCTTGACCGGCCGACGAGAGGTGTGAGAAAGTTTGACATCTGATGTCAGATGAGTATAGATAACATGTTATTAATCAGGTAGTTATGGAGCATATCAATCGCTCATGGTCGCGGTCGATGCGACCGAAAACGGCACACGGCGCCAAACACTCCCTGCGTCCTCTGCGGGTGGCGTCGGGCAAGGACTCGATCGTTTCCTCGGTGATTGACCGCATCCGCGAAGCCCTGCTGCGACGGGACCTGAAGCCTGGGGACTACCTCCCCTCCGAAACTGAATTGACCCAGACGCTCGGCGTGAGTAAATCCAGTGTCCGCGAAGCGGTGAAGATGCTGCAGGCGATGGGCGTGGTGGAGGTGCGGCGCGGCCAGGGAACGCTGGTCCGGACGCATCCGGGCGCGGCCTACATCAGCCCCATGATCTTCCAGCTCATCCTGGAGAGCGGGTACCCGGAGGACCTGGTGGAGCTCCGGCTGATGTTCGAGCCGGCCTTCACGGTCATGGCCATGCGCCGCGCGACGGACGAGGACCTGGCCCGGATCGGGAAGGCGCTGGAGCGGCTCGAGGCCTCCGTCCGATCGCGCACCCAGGTCGCCGAGGACGACCTCGCCTTCCACCTCGCGATCCTGCGTGCGACGGGCAACCGGCTGGTCGTCCGGATCGGCGAAACCATCTTCCAACTCTTCGAGCCGTCCATCAGCATTTCGATGCAGCACATCCCCGAACGCGCCGTCCAGGACCACCGCAGGATTTACGAGGCCTTGTGTGCGCGGGACGAGGCCCGGCTCCGCGAGGCGGTGCTTCAGAGTTACGACGGGTGGAAAGAGAGCCTGCACCGGACCGCGACTGCGGCGGGCGAGGAGTCGGTCGCGACCGGATGAGCGTCCCGGATCCGCGGCGCGCCACGGGGCGGCCCGGGTCGACAGGGTCCTGCGAAGGGAGGGCGAGGCGTGGGGTCGAGCTTGCGACGGCTGAGTGATGGGGCGGACCGGATCGCCCGGATTTTGCTCGTGCCGATCGGGATCGCGTTCATTCTGGTGGTCTTTCTGGGTGTCCTCACGCGGTACGTTCTGCACGCGCCCATCGTGAGCTCGATCGAACTGGCACGCATTTCCTTCGTCTGGGCGGCCTTCCTGGGCGCCTCGATCTGCTTCAAGGGAGAAAAGCACACCCAGTTTTCCTTTCTCCTGGACGCGTTGTCGGGCCGCGCTCGTGCGATGCTCAAGGTCGGGATCGCACTGCTGTCCGTCGGCTTCTTCGCCTTCCTGACGGTCAAGGGGGCGCAGATGACGGAGCTGGTCCGGGCGACCTACTTCCCGGCGCTGGGGTGGTCCCAGCTCTGGTTGTACCTGCCGCTGCCGGTCTGCGCCGCGTTCATGCTGTGCCATGCCCTGGCGTTTCTTGCGCGGGACCTGCACGAGCTTGCCAAGAGCGGCAGGCCGGGAGGTGCGGCATGATCACCGCCCTCCTGATCGCGTTCGTGCTCCTGGCGGTGGCGGGAGTGCCCATCGCCGTGGGGATGGGGATCGCCGTCATCGTCACCATGGCCTTCTTCACGCCGCTGCCGACCATCGGGGCGATCCAGCGCATGGTGACCGGCGTGGACTCCTTCGTCCTGATTTCCATCCCCTTCTTCATGCTGACCGGCCGACTCATGAACGTGGGCGGGATCACCACGCGACTGTTCGCGTTCGCGCGCAGCCTGGTCGGCCCCATTCGCGGCGGCATGGCCCACGCCAACGTCATCGCCAACATGATCCTGGCGGGGATGTCGGGATCCGCGGTGGCGGATGCGGGGGGCATGGGGGTCGTAGTCATCAAGGCGATGCAGAGCCAGGGCTACCGCAAGGAGTTGGCGGCGGCCATCACGGTGGCGGCCTCCACCATCGGGCCCATCATCCCTCCCAGCATCCCCATGGTGATCTACGGCGCGATGGCCGAGGTGTCCGTGGGGAAGCTGTTCCTGGGCGGGTTCGTCCCCGGGGCGCTGATGGGCCTGTCGCTCATGGGGCTCATCGCATTCTGGGGTCGGCGCGAGCGGCTGCCGGCGGATCCGCCATACCACCTGCGGGAGATCTGGAGGGCGTTCCGCGAGGCCTTTCTGTCGCTCCTCACCCCGATCATCCTGATCGGCGGCATCCTGAGCGGGATTTTCACCCCCACCGAGGCCTCGGCGGTCGCCGCCGTCTACGCCTTCATCCTGTCGTTCTTCATCCTGCGGACGGTGAAGGTGGCCGACATTCCGGGCATCATCGTGGATACCTTCGTGACCACCGCCGTGGTGACGTTCATCATCTCCACCACCTCGGGGTTCTCGTATCTGCTGATCATCGGGAAGATCGGGACGCTTCTGGTCGAGAGCACGCTGGCCCTGACCCACAACCCCTACGTCGTGCTCCTGATCGTCAACATCGCGCTCCTCATCCTGGGCTGCCTGATGGAGGCGGGGGTGCTCTTGATCCTACTCACGCCGATCCTGGTGCCGCTGATGAAGAGCCTGGGCGTGGACCTGGTCCATTTCGGTCTCATCATGGTGCTCAACCTCATGATCGGGGTAGCGACGCCGCCGGTCGGGATGTGCCTGTTCGTGGTGAGCGAGGCGAACAACGTTAAGCTCGAGCGGTTGATGCGCGAGGTGATCCCCTGGTGCATCCCGCTCATTCTGGTGCTGCTCTTGATCACCTACATCCCCGGCCTGGTGATGTGGGTGCCGAACTGGCTGATGGCGGGCAAGTAGAGGCGGGGCCCGACGGGCGGACGCGACGTGGCTCCGCCGACGGTCGAGGCGAGTGGACGCTGTAGCACGTTGCGCCAGGCCGCACGCCTGCGCGCGGGAGGAGTCGCATGAAGCGGATCGGCATGTTGGCGGTAATCGTGGGATGTGTCGTGACTCTGGTCGCGGGGGCGGCCGCCCAGACGGTGACCATGAAGATCGGCGTCGGGCATCCGCCGGGGCAGTCGTTCGTCGTCGCGTCCGAGAAGTTCAAGGAGATGGTGGAAAAGCGGTCCAACGGGCGCCTCAAGGCGGACATCTTCCACAGCAGCCAACTGGGCGGCGAACGCGAGATGCAGGAGATGGTCGCGCTCGGGACCCTGGAGATGAGCGTGAGCGGTGTCACGGTGATCTACGAGCCGCTCTACGCCATGCTGGAGGCCCCCTTCCTGTACCGGGACCGGGACCACATCAAGAAGGTCATGGCCAGCCCCATCGTGGCGGAACTTGGCGACAGCCTGCTGAAGAAGGGGATCCGCTATGTGGGGTTCTACGAGAACGGCTTCCGGAACATCACCAACAGCAAGCGGGCCATCAACGACCCCGCCGACGTCAAGGGACTGAAGATCCGGACGCCGGAGAATCTCGCCCAGATCGAGACCTTTAAGGCGCTGGGCGCCGTGGCGACGCCGATGGCGTTCAGCGAGCTGTACAACGCCCTGGCCCAAGGGGTGGTGGATGGGCAGGAGAACCCGCTGCAGAACATCTGGACGGGGAAGATGTACGAGGTCCAGAAGCACCTGGCGATGACGGGCCACATCTACAACAGCGCCTACATCCTGGCCAGCGACAAGTTCTGGACGGGCCTGCCGGCCGACCTCCGGAAGATCGCCGAGGATTCCATCAAGGAGGCCAGCTACTGGCAGCTTGACTACATCGCGGGTCTGGACAAGAAGCTCCTCGACGACTGCAAGGCGAAGGGTATGCTGGTGACGACGCCGGACCGCGAGGCGTTCCGCAAGGCGACGGCCCCGGCCTACGACGCCTTCTACGCCAAATTCGGCGACAAGGGCCGAAAGATCATCGAGGCGATCCGCGCGATGTAGCAGGCTGCTGAAAAAGCCCATCTGCGGTGACCCAGCCTGTGGCTGGGTACCCCGCTTGCTCGGGCACTCGCTGCAGCGTACCTGGAGTACGCTTCACTCGGCCCCGGGTACCCATCCGGAGGATGGGTGACGCCGCCTGGCATCTGGACATTTTTGAGCAGCCTGGTAGGCCACTTCTCCGGCGGGTCGGCGGCTCGGGGCCGGCCCGCTGGAGGTTTCCCGACGTACGACGGAGGACACCGAATGGCGGGACGTGAGGTCATGGTCGTCGTCCAGAAGGGCGACCATTCGCTGGGCTATTACGATTTCGAGACGGGACACGAGTTGGGGCGGGTCGCGGTCGATCCCTTTCCCCATGAGTTCACGCTGAGCGCGGACACGCGCACCGCGTACCTGGCAGGGTTCGGCGTGGCGCTCGCCGAGCATTCCGGCGACGGCGGGAACACCGTCTCCATCGTGGATGTCCCCGGGCGCCGCCGCATCGGGACGGTGCAGTGCGGGGAGTATCGGCGCCCGCACGATGTCGCCCTGGACGGCCGGGGCACCCTGTACGTGCTCTGCGAGGGGTCGAGCCGTCTGCTGGTGGTCCGCGACCCGGCCTCGGGTCGGTTCGACCAGGCGCTGCCCACATTGGGGCACGGCTCGCACATGGTCACCGTGCTCCGGGACGGCTCGGTGGCCTTCTCCAGCAACATGGAGTCGGGTACCGTGACGGCGCTCTTCCCCGATGCGCCGGACCGCCCGGGGGTGGTGCTTTCGGTGGGGAACCACGCCGAGGGCTCGGTCCTCGACGCCGAGGAGCGGCATCTGTACGTCATGAACCGCGAGAGTGCCGAGATCACCGTCATTGATGTGCGGCAGTTACGGGTGGTCCGGTCGGTCCCCACGCCCCCCGGTCCGGTGCGGGTCTGCCGCGACGGGGAGCGGTTGCTGGTGGCGCTGTACCACGGCTGCGGGCTGCTGATGGTGGACCTGAAAGATCCCGCCAGGCAGCAGGTGGTGCCACTCCCGGCCAAGGCGATTTCGGTCGGGTATCACCCAGCAAGCCGGACGGCCCTGCTCAGTTGCCACGACCAGCGGGTCTACCTGGTGGACACCGTGGCGGGCGCCGTCATCCGCTCGATCGCGACGCGGAGCGATCCGGATCCCATCGCCGTGGTATCCCTGGATCTGTGACCGCATCGGAGCGACGGGAGGAAGCACACCTCCCGTCGCTCCGCGGGTTGGGACGGCTTACGCAGCGCGGTCCTTCCGTGCCCACCCGCAAGACGGGCGGAAGGCCGCCTCCGGCTCCACCTGTTTCCCACAGCCTGCGCAGGCGTTCGGGGTGATGACGTTTCCGCCCGGACGCTCCTCGTCTTTTCCATCCACGCTGGACTTGAATCCGCGGATGGCTTGTCCGAGGGCTTTGCCCGCGTCGGGGAGTCGCTTCGGGCCGAACACCAGCAGGGCGATGAGCGTCAGCACCCGCTCAACGTCCGACCCGACCGGCTCCAGCGTGAGAGCGTCTCCCTGGATCCCACGCGCCAGGGTGGAACCGTCCAGGTCAAGCACGTCGAACGTTAGGAAAAACACCAGAGCCAGGCCGGCAAGCGCACCCACCGCCCATCGCGGCCGGCGTCGTTGTTTCCGCATCCTCCGCATGGTTTCGACTACCGTCACCGCCTGTGCTCCGTTGCCAGGCTCGTCTAAAGGCGAAAACGCGTCGTGTCGGCGCGACGGCGACTCTGCTGGGGGAGGAGCGTCGATTGTTGACCGGGAACGTCTCCCGGCAGGATGGGTCGTTCCGGAAGGACGCATTGGACCTCCCGTGTCTGGCCCTCCCGGAACACAGTCAGCCGTATGGTAGCGCCGACCGTCAGATCTCGCATCGCGTCCGCGAGTTTCTCCGGTGTGTCCACGACCTCTCCGTTCACGGCCGTGATGATGTCGCCGCCGACCAGGACCGCCTGTCCGTCGATCGTCAGGTCGATTTGGCCGCCGCGAAGCTCCGCTGCCTCGGCCGGGCTGCCGGGCTCGACGATCTCGATGAGCAGGCCGTCCGTCAGGGGGATGCGGAGCAACTCCCGCAGGGACCGCCCGACCAGGTGCCCCTGGACACCCAGCCAGGGTCGAATGATCCGGCCGTGCGCGACCAACAGCGGGAGTGCGGCTTTCACCAGATCGATCGGGATGGCGAAGCCGATACTCTGCGCGTCCGGCATGATGGCCGTGGTGATCCCGATGACCTCTCCGCAGCGGTTGAGGAGCGGGCCACCGGAGTTTCCTGGATTGATCGGGGTGTCGGTTTGAATCAGCGGCTCCCGGAGGGACAGCGGGGTATTCGGCAGGATCCGATTGATGGCCGAGACCACACCGCGCGTGAGGGTCTGGTCGAGGCCGAAGGGGTTTCCGATGGCCAGGACTTCCTCGCCCACACGCAGCCGCTCGGACACGCCGAGGGGGGCAGCGGGGAGCGCGCCAGAGCGGGGCGACGGGATCCGAAGGACCGCCAGGTCGAAGAGCACATCCGTCCCAACCAGCTCTGCGGGCAGAATGGTCCCGTCGTCCAGCGTCACGGTCACGTTTTGGCGACCGAAGACGACGTGAGAATTGGTGAGGACGAGCCCAGAGGCGTCGAAAATGACGCCGGATCCCGAGACGCGCGAGATACGCTCAGTGGTTTGGTAGGGGTTGATCGATCGGG
>JGI20214J51650_10002215_pt1 | contig 12280 bp, 20 predicted proteins | sample WetSurMetagenome_FD_51650 | JGI IMG/M metagenome (IMG submission 51650)
GCACCGGAAGCGTGACGCGACCATGAGCACCGACGACCTATCCCGCATCCGCAACATCGGCATCACCGCCCACATCGACGCCGGCAAGACGACCGTCACCGAACGCATCCTGTACTACGCCGGTAAGACCTACAAGATGGGCGAGGTCCACGAGGGCACGGCCGTCATGGACTTCGACCCCGAGGAGCAGCAGCGGGGCATCACGATTCACGCCGCCGCCACGACGCTTCCCTGGCGCGGCCAGACGATCAATCTTATCGACACGCCTGGACACGTCGATTTCACGATCGAGGTCGAGCGGTCCCTCCGCGTCCTCGACGGGGCGGTCGTCGTCTTCTGCGGCGTCGCCGGCGTCGAGGCCCAGAGCGAAACCGTCTGGCGCCAGGCTGACCGCTACGGCGTGCCGCGCCTGGCGTTCATCAACAAGTGCGACCGCACCGGGGCCGACTGGGAACGCGTGGTCCAGGAAATCCGCACCCATCTCCACAAGGGGGCCGTGCCCGTCCAGTTGCCCATCGGCCAGGGCGGCGACTTCGCCGGCATCGTCGACCTCGTGAAGATGAAGGCGCTCTACTACCGCAACGACCTGGGCACGCAGATCGACGAGACGCCGATCCCGCCCGCCCTGCGGCCGGCCGCCGAGGCCGCCCGCGAAGAACTCCTGGCCCGCGCCGCCGAGTGCGATGATGCACTCATGGAGAAATATGTACGCGAGGAGCCGGTCACGCAGGAGGAACTGCGGGCCGCCATCCGCAAAGGCTGCATCCGGTGGCAACTCATCCCGGTCCTGTGCGGGTCGGCCCTGAAGAACAAGGGCATCCAACTCCTGATGGACGCCGTGTGCGACTACCTGCCCTCGCCCCTGGACAAGGGCGGGGTGGTGGCNCACGAGATCACGAAACGCGGCGAGACCCAGGAGGTCCTCGTCGAGGCCGACCCCAAGGGACCGTTCGTGGGCCTCGTCTTCAAGATCGCGGCCGACGCCCACGGCGACCTGCACTGGGTCCGCATCTACCGCGGCACCCTGGAGACGGGCACGCGGCTCCTCAACTCGACGCGGGACCTGAAGGAGAACGTCTCGCGCATCTGGCGCATGCACGCCGACGAGCGGATCCGCGAGGAGCAGGCCCTGGCCGGCGACATCGTCGCCCTGGTGGGCCTGAGGGACTCCGTCACCGGCGACACGCTCTGCGACACGCACCACCCGGTGGTCCTGGAGAAGATGGGCGTGCCGCGCACCGTCATCTCGATGGCTATCGAGCCGCGCACCGCCGACGACCGTCAGCGCCTCGGCGAGGTGCTGCGGGTGCTGGCCCGCGAGGACCCGACGTTCGAGTACCGCGTGGATTCGGAGACGAGCCAGACGATCATCGCCGGCATGGGCGAACTGCACCTGGAAGTCCTGAAGAACCGCATGCTGCGGGACTTCAAGTTGGACGTCAAGGTCGGCCGGCCGCGCGTCGCGTACCGCGAGACGATCCGCCAGTCCGCCGAGGCCGAGGGCCGGTTCATCCGGCAGACGGGCGGGCGAGGGCAGTTCGCCGTCGTCGAAATCCGCGTCGCCCCCCGGCCCAACGCCGACCTCGACGCCGAGCCCGTCACGTTTATCGATAAGACCAAGGGTGGTGTGATCCCGCAGGAATTCATCGGCCCGGTGGAACGCGGCATCCGCGAGGCCGCGGCCGCCGGCATCGCCACAGGCTATCCGCTCATCGACGTCACCGTGACGCTGCTCGACGGCAAGGCGCACGAAATCGACTCCTCGGAGATCGCCTTCGAGGCGGCCGGCAGCATCGCCCTCCAGGCGGCCGTCGAGAAGGCGGGGATCCGGCTGTTGGAGCCGATCATGCGGCTGCAGGTCGTGGCCCCGAACGAGTTCTTCGGCGACATCACGGCCGACCTGGGCTCGCGGCGGGCCGAAATCCACAACACCGAACTCAAAGGCACCACCACCCGCGTCATCACGGCCATGGTGCCGCTGGCGGCCATGTTCGGCTACTCGACCACGGTCCGCAGCCTCACGCAGGGCAGGGCGACGTACTCGATGGAACCCTCGCACTACGCCGTCGTGCCGGATGAGATCGCGAAGACACTTCTCGATTGATCTCCGGCGGCGGGTGACGGAAGGCCCCCACGGAACGGTATGTTTTGGGGGGTGTGTTCAGTTTCTGTAACGTTTCCCGGAATTCCGGGAAAAAAGTGATTGACAGGCATCCGGCAGGTGATAAACTCTCCCGTCTCGGCACTTACAGAAAATGCGGGTCCGGTGTGGTCCGCTTGAAGTGATGCGTCCAGGCGGCGGCTAAGCCGGTTCGGACAACGACGAGGTCGCACGGCAGGGATGTATCGTCATTTATAGGGTCGGTTGAACCGGCCAGAGGCAGGGCATGGTAGGCGATCGAATCCGAATTAGAATGGAAGCATACGACCACCGGGTGCTCGACCAGAGCGCCGCGGAAATCGTCGAGACCAGCAAGCGCACCGGCGCCCGGGTCAAGGGNCCGATTCCCTTGCCGACCCGGATCGAGCGGTATACGGTTCTGCGCTCGCCGCACATCGACAAGAAGAGCCGGGAACAGTTCGAGATCCGCACGCATAAGCGGGTCATCGATATCGAAGAACCGACGGCCAAGACCGTCGACGCCCTCAATAAACTCAGTATGCCGGCGGGCGTCTTTATCAAGATCAAGGCGTAGAGCGATGCCATCTATCCTCGGAAAAAAAGTGGGAATGACCCGTGTCTACGACGGCCAGGGCCGGCATGTCCCGGTCACCGTCATCGAGGCGGGTCCGTGCCAGGTCCTCCAGGTCAAGACCGTCGAAACCGACGGATACTCGGCCATCCAGTTGGGGTTCGGCGAGAAGCCCGAGCGGCTGACCACCAAGCCCCAGATCGGACATGCCAAGAAGGCCAACGGCACGCCCAAGCGGTTCATTCGCGAGTTCCGGACCACCGATACCTCGACGTACGAGGCCGGCGGCCAGGTGACCGTGGCGGTGTTCGATGGCGTGGCCCTCGTCGATGTCGTGGGCGTGTCCAAGGGCCGCGGGTTCCAGGGCGTCATGAAACGACACCGGTTCGGCGGTCAGTGCGCCAGTCACGGCACGGAGCGTAAACACCGGTCCAGCGGCGGCATCGGCGAAGGCGCCGGTATCCCCGGCCGGGCCATCCGTCTTGGCAAACGCATGAGCGGCCACATGGGCGACATGCGGAACACCGTTGAGCGCGTCCGCGTCATCAAGGTCGATGCCGAGGCGAACCTCCTGGTCATCGAAGGAAGCGTTCCGGGCCCCAGCGGCGGTTACGTGATGGTCCGCAACGCCCGGAAAGTCGGTCCTGAAAAGAAGCAGTAGAGCCTGAAAGAAACGAACGGCCATGATTGAAGTTCCCATACTGAAAGCCGACGGCTCGAAAGCCGGCTCCGTCCAAGTGGACGAGGCCTGGTTCGGCGGCAAGGTGAAGATGGAGATCCTGCGTCTGGCGGTGCGCCGTCACGAGGCCAACCAGCGGCAGGGTACCGTGGGCACCAAGAGCCGCGGCATGGTCCAGGGTTCGACGAAGAAGATTTTCGCCCAGAAGCACACCGGCCGGGCCCGTGCGGGCACGATCCGCAGCCCCAAGCGCCGTGGCGGCGGTGTGACGTTTGCCAAGGTCAACCGCGATTTCAGCCTCGGAATGCCCAAGAAGATGCGGCGGGCGGCCCTCGATTCGGCCCTCCTCTCGCGTATGCTCGATAGCGAAGTGGTGGTCCTGGACGGCCTGACGCTCGATGCCCCCAAGACCCAGACGGTGGCCAAGGCCCTGAAGGCCGTGGGCGTCGATCGCACGTGCCTCCTGGCCCTGCCCGGAGGCGATGGCGACAAGATGCTGTACAAGTCGGCCCGGAACCTGGCCCGCACGCGGGTGCGGCCGGTGGCGGAACTGACGGCTTACGACGTCCTGTGGCCCAAACGCGTGGTCTTCACGCGGCAGGCCTTCGAATCGGTGCTGGAGTCGAGGAAGAACTGATGGACCCGTACCAGGTAGTCATCAAACCGCTCATCACCGAAAAGGGCACGGCCCAGAACGAAGAGAACCAGTACGCGTTCCACGTTCACAACCGGGCCAATAAGCAGCAGATCCGCGAGGCCGTACAGAAGATTTACGAGGTGCGGGTCTTGAAGGTCCGGACGATGAAGCGGCTAGGGAAGGCGCGGCGGACCGGCCGCACGCTGGGTCGCACAGCGGCCATGAAGAAGGCCGTCGTGACGCTGCACGCTGAAGACCACATTGACTTGTTCTAGCATGCATCGCGGCCGGCTGGCCGCGGACAGAGGATAGGCCTATGGCGATCAAGATCTACAATCCGACGAGCGCGGGTCGGCGGAATTCGTCAGTCCAGGATTTCTCGGACCTGACGAAGAAGCGGCCCGAGAAGGCGCTGACGAAGCGCATCGCCCGCAATGGCGGCCACAACGTCCATGGCGTGACGACGATGCGGTTCCGCGGCGGTGGCGCCCGCAAGTTGTATCGCATGGTCGACTTCCTCCGCAACAAAGACGGCGTGGCGGGCAAGGTGGCCTCGATCGAGTATGATCCGAACCGCAGCGCCCGCATCGCCCTGATCTGTTACGCCGACGGCGATAAGCGTTACATCCTTGCTCCCGAAGGCCTCGCCATTGGGCACACAGTGATGAACGGCCCCCAGGCCGAACCCCGCCTTGGTAATTGCCTCCCCCTGACGAATATCCCCGCCGGCCTCGCGATTCACAACATCGAACTCGTGCCGAACACCGGAGGCAGACTGGTCCGGGCGGCCGGCCGTGCGGCGATCCTGAGCGCGAAGGAAGGCCCCTGGGCTTTCGTCACGCTGCCGAGCGGTGAGATGCGGCGGATCAACGTCAAGTGCCGCGCCACGGTCGGCACCATCGGCAACGCCGATCACAACGCGGTGCGGTGGGGCAAGGCCGGCCGGATGCGCCATAAGGGCCGCAAGGGGCACAGCCGCGGGTCGGCGATGAATCCGATCGATCATCCGATGGGCGGCGGCGAAGGTCGCCGGTCGGGCGGCCGCGACCCGGTGTCTCCGTGGGGCGTTCTGGCCAAGGGCGGCAAGACCCGCAAACGCCGTAACCCGACGAATGTGCATATTATTCGCCGTCGCATCAGCCGGCGATACGGCGAGGCGAAGATTCCCAAGTAAGGGGCGCGGTTGACCATGGGACGTTCAACGAAAAAAGGGCCGCATGTCGACGTGAAACTGCTTCGGAAGGTCCAGAAGCAGGCGGACGCCGGCACGCACGACCCGATCAAGACGTGGGCCCGCTCGAGCACGATCGTGCCGGAGTTCGTGGGCCAGACGTTCCTGGTTCACAACGGCCGGGCGCACCTGAAGGTGTTCGTGACGGAAGATATGGTGGGTCACAAGTTGGGCGAGTTCGCGGCGACGCGCGTGTTCCGCGGTCACAGCGGCCGCAAGGCGGCGATGGCAGCCGCCGGTGCGGGGCCCGGAGCGCCTGGCGCACCGGGTGGCGCGCCCGCAGGCGGCGGAGCAGGCAAGAAAGAATAGTTGTCGGCAGGCACCGTTAGCCGCCCACCTTGGTGGGCGCTTGCTGCGAAGAACGAGTAACAGGCAGGCTGTCGCCAAAGTGTACGGGCGGTGGCAGGCATCAGAGAGGGTCGGAAGATGGGATTCAAAGCAAGCCATCAGTTCGCACGGATCAGCCCGCGGAAAGCGGGTCTTGTGATGGATATGATCCGCGGTAAGCCCCTGGAAGAGGCGCTCCGGATGCTGGACTTCAGCCGCCTGAGGGCCGCCAAGATGATAGCCAAGGTGCTCCGCAGTGCGATGGCGAACGCCGACGAAAAAGAGGCTGATCTGGAATTGTTGTACGTGTCCGAGGCCGTGGCGAACCAGGGCCCGGTTCTGAAGCGCATGTGGCCGCGGTCTCGCGGCTCGGCGGATATGCTGAGGCGGCCGACGTGCCACCTCATCGTGGAACTGGAAGAGGAAAAGGCCGGCCAGTAGCCAGGCAAAGCGAGCAGGTATGGGACAGAAGATCCATCCGACGGGGTTTCGCATCGGCATCACCGAGCCGTGGCGGAGCCGCTGGTACGCACCGAAGCGTACCTTCGGCCTGTTACTGGTTGAGGACGAGAAGATCCGCCGGTTTGTGAAGGCGAACTACGGGTTCGCCGCGGTGGCGCGCATCGAGATCGAGCGGACGCGCGAAGAGGTCAAGGTGATTCTGAGTTCGGGCCGGCCGGGGCTGATCATCGGCCGCAAGGGTTCCGAGGTCGATAAACTGCGCGAGGAACTCGAAGAACTCACCGGCCGTCGCATCACGGTCAACATCATCGAGATTACGAAGCCCGAACTGTCGGCCCAACTGGTGGCCGAAGGCGTGGCCCAGCAGTTGGAAAAGCGTGCGGCGTTCCGTCGGGCGATGAAGCAGGCGGTGGACGCGACGATGACGGCCGGGGCCAAGGGCATCAAGATCCGGACCGCGGGCCGCTTGGGCGGGGCCGAAATGCACCGGTCCGAGGTGACCGTCCGCGGGTCCGTGCCGCTCCAGAAACTCATGGGCAACATCGACTACGGGTTCGCCCAGGCGTATTGCACGTACGGCGTGATCGGCGTCAAGGTATGGTTGCATCTGGGTGACTACAAGACTAAAGTAGAGGAGACCGCCGATGGCCCTAATGCCTAAGCGGGTTAAGTTCCGCAAAAGCCAGCGCGGTCGCATGAAGGGCAATGCCCAGCGCGGTAACTACGTGGCGTTCGGCGATTTCGGCCTCCAGGCGATGGAACAGGTGTGGCTGTCGGCCCAGCAGATCGAAGCGGGCCGCGTGGCCGCCACGCACTTCCTCCGCCGCGAAGGCAAACTGTGGACCCGGGTCTTCCCGGACAAGCCGATCTCCGGCAAGCCGCTGGAAACCCGTATGGGTAAGGGCAAGGGCGAACCGGAATACTGGGCGTGCTGCGTTCGTCCGGGTCGCATCCTGTTCGAGTTGGGCGGCGTACCGGAAGACCTGGCCCGCCAGGCGTTTCGGCGGGTGTCCAGCAAGATGCCGATCAAGGTCCGCCTGGTGACGCGACGCCGTGGCGTGTAGGTGAAATTATGAAAGCACAGGAAATACGCGAAATGAGCCGCGAACAGATCCTCCAGGAACTGGAGGCGCTGGAGCGGAAAGTGTTCGACCTGAAGACGCAGGCCGAGACCGAGGAACTGCACGTGCCCAGCGAGTTGGGCAAGGCCCGGCGCGGTATCGCCCGGATGCGGACGATCCTCAGGCAGCGCGAACTGGCCGGTGGCACGGCGCCCGTCGCCGCGGCCAAGGAGAAATAGCGGGTATGACGACAGCGAGCGAAACCCGGCGCCGCCTGCGGGGCGTGGTGGTCTCCGAGAAGGGCGCCAAGACCATCGTGGTCGAGGTCGTCCGGCACGTGCGGCATCCGAAGTATGGGAAGCGCGTGCGTCAGGACCGCCGCATGCACGTGCACGATGAGACGGACACGGCCCACGAGGGTGACGTGGTCGAGATTATCGAGTGCCGGCCGATGTCGCGCCTGAAGCACTGGCGCCTGGAACGCGTCGTCGAGCGTAATCCGGACGCCGGCTTGGTGACGCCGGAAGCCGCCGCGGAAGTCAAACCGGCCTGAAGAAAGCCGAAGGAACCGTTTCGATGATCCAGATGCGTACTATACTCGATGTCGCCGATAACACCGGCGCCAAGACCGTGCGGACGATCCGCGTGCTCGGCGGCTCGACGGCCAGGGGCCGGTTCACGCGGCCGCTGGCCTACGTGGGCGACATCCTGATCGCCAGCGTCCAGAAGGCGATCCCCAGCGGCGAGGCCAAGAAGGGCGAGGTCGTCCGCTGCGTCGTCGTCCGCACCGTGTATCCGACGCGCCGGGCCGACGGATCGTACGTCCGTTTCGACCGCAACGCCGTCGTGCTGATCGACAAGGAAGGCAACCCGCGCGGCACGCGCGTCTTCGGCGCCGTGGCGAGGGAACTCCGGGAAAAACAGTACATGAGGATCGTCTCGCTTGCCAGCGAGGTGGTCTGACGGATGAGGGCTTCTCGATGACGATTCGACGGGACGATCTGGTGGTGGTCATCACGGGCGATGACAAAGGCTCGCGGGGCAAGGTCCTGCGCGTCGATCCGGACAAGGGCCGCGCCATCGTCGAAGGCATCAACCGCGTCTATAAGCACCTGCGTCGGTCGCGGAAGAATCCGCAGGGCGGGCGCCTCGAAATCGAGGCCGCCGTCGCCGTGTCCAACCTTCAGGTAGTCTGCCCGAAGTGTGACAAGGGCGTCCGCACCGGTATCAGCCGGGCGGACGGAAAGAAACGTCGCGTGTGCCGCATGTGCGGCGCCGACCTCGGGGAGCTGTAATCACCCATGTCCCGAATGCTGGATCGTTACAGAACGGAAGTCGTCCCGATGCTCCAGACGAAACTGGGGCGTCAGAACGTCCTCAGCCTGCCGCGCCTTGAGAAGATCGTTCTCTCGGCCGGCCTGGGCAAGGCGCAGGAAGAACCCAAGCGCATCGAGGCCGCCGTCGAGGACCTCTCCGTCATCACCGGCCAGAAGCCCCTGATGACGAAGGCCAAGAAGAGCGTCAGCGCGTTCCACCTGCGAGAGGGCGTCACGATCGGCGCCAAGGTCACCCTTCGCGGGGCTCGGATGTACGAGTTCCTCGACCGCCTGATCAACCTGGCCATCCCGCGGTTCCGCGACTTCCGCGGCTTGGACCCGAACGGCTTCGACGGCCATGGCAACTATAACATGGGCATCCCGGAACAACTCGTGTTCCCGGAGGTCCGGGTCGAGAAGGTCCAGTTCCAGCAGGGCATGAACGTGACCTTCGTGATCCAGAGCAGCCGGTCGGATGAGGAATCGCGGTTCATGTTGCAAGGATTCGGGTTCCCGTTCCGTCGTGATTAGGACGGCGGGGCCCGCGGAGACGCCATGGCGACCAAGGCTCAAGTACTGAAATCGAAGCGGGTTCCGAAGTTCTCGACGCGCCTCAGGCGCCGCTGCGAATTGTGCGGCCGGCCTCGGGCGGTCTATCGCAAGTTCGGCATCTGCCGCATTTGCTTCCGGAACCTGGCCCACGAGGGCAAGATCCCCGGCGTCAAAAAGGCGTCGTGGTAACGGACTGCCGTTAAGAGGAGACTCAGAGGGCGATGACTAAAGATACCATCGCCGACATGTTGACCCGGATTCGCAACGGCCTCAAGCGCGGTGCGGCCACGGTGGACGTGCCGGCCTCGAACATCTGCCTGGGCATTCTGGCGGTCCTCAAGGCTGAGGGCTACATCCTCGGCTTCGACCAGATCCAGGATGAGCGGCAGGGCCTCGTTCGCATCCAACTGAAATACGGCCCCGACGGCGAGGAGATCATCACGCGTATCAAGCGTGAATCCAAGCCCAGCCGTCGCATTTACTGCAAGGTCGAGGATATCGAGCCGGTCCTTGGCGGACTGGGCATCGCCATCTACACGACCCCGCAGGGGATCGTCAGCGACCGCGAAGCCCGCAAACGCAAGGTCGGCGGCGAACTGATCTGCACCATCTGGTGAGCGACTTTCGAGGAAGAGGATACGATGTCGAGAATCGGTAAAATCCCGGTCGCTATCCCGGACAAAGTCAAAGTGTCCGTGACTGGCAACACCATCAACGTCGAGGGGCCCAAGGGCAAACTCGCGTGGACCTTCCACGAGACCCTCAAGGTCGTCGTCGATGAGGCCAAGAAGCAACTCCGCGTCGAGCGGCCCAACGACGAGCGGCAGAGTCGGGCCCTCCACGGCCTGACGCGGGCCCTCATCGCCAACATGGTCAAGGGCGTGACGGTCGGCTACGAGCGGGGCATGGAGATCTACGGCACCGGTTACTCGGCCAACCTTCAGGGCAGGAAACTGGTCATTCTGTGCGGGTTCGCTCATCCGGTCGAGAGGATCGTTCCGGCGGGCCTGGAAGTCGTGGTCGAAGTGGCGGCGACGCGCGGTAACGATACGCCGGCCAAGTTCACCGTCAAGGGATGCGACAAGCAACAGGTGGGCGAGTTCGCCGCCGAAATCCGCCACATCCGGCCGCCGGAGCCGTATCTGGGCAAGGGCATCCGGTACCTGGGCGAGCAGATCCGCCGCAAGGCCGGCAAGACGTTCGTCAGCGGCGCATCCGCCTAAAGCGGGCAACAAGGACGAGACATGGATATCAAAGAGAAACGGGCGGGCTTGAAGCGTCGGCACCTGAGGCAGCGCAAGCGCCTTGAGGGCTCCGCCGAGCGGCCGCGCCTGAGCGTGTATCGCAGCCTCAAACATATGTACGCCCAGATCGTCGACGACGTGACCGGCCGCACGCTGGTTGCCGCCGGCACGCTCCAGGAGCCCCTGAAGGGGACCCTCAAGAGCACGGGCAACAAGGCGGCGGCAGCCAAGGTGGGCGAGGTCATCGCCGCCAAGGCCAAGGAAGCCGGCATCAAGCAGGTCTGCTTCGATCGTGGCGGCCGGCTGTATCACGGCCGGGTCAAGGCACTGGCCGAGGCCGCTCGCAAAGGCGGATTGAAGTTCTAGGGCCCCTGGGCCCGGTAGCGTGGAGGTAGAGAGCGCGTGGCAACCGAGCAGCAATTCTTCGGCGAAGGCGGCGACCTGTCGGAGTCGGTCGTTTCGATTAACCGGTCCGCCAAGGTCGTCAAGGGCGGCCGCCGATTCAGTTTCGCGGCGCTGGCGGTTGTCGGCGATCGTCGCGGCCGCGTCGGCGTCGGCTACGGCAAGGCCAACGAGGTCCCGCCGTCGGTCGAGAAGGCTATCTCCGATGCCAAGAAGAACATGGTCCGGATTCCCCTGCAGGGCGATACGATCCCGCACGAGATCATGGGCCGGTTCGGTGCGGCCCGCGTCTTCATGCGGCCGGCCGGGCCCGGCACGGGCGTTATCGCGGGCGGCGGCGTCCGGGCCGTCTGCCAGATGGTCGGCATCCGCAATATCCTGACGAAGGCCATGGGCAGCACCAATCCGGTCAACCTCGTCAAGGCCGCGATGGACGGCCTACAGAGACTCAAGAATGCCAGGGACGTGGCCCGGCTTCGCGGCGTGGTACTCGATGAGACGGCCCAGCAGGATCAGGCCGTTGCCGAGCCGCCGATGCCGGAGCCGTCGCCTACTACTGAAGGGCAGCCGCAGTGAACCTGACGGATATCAAAAACAGCAAGCGTCATGCCAAGATTCGGACCCGTGTGGGTCGCGGTATCGGCTCGGGCCATGGCAAGACTTCCGGCCGCGGGCACAAGGGCATGAAGTCGCGGTCGGGGTACTCGCGGCGTCTGTCGCACGAGGGCGGGCAGATGCCTCTGTTCCGCCGCATGCCCAAGGTCGGTTTCAGCAATTTCCGGTTCAAGGTCCCGGTGACGGTCGTCAACGTCGCCGACCTGGCCCGGTTCAAGGCCGGCACCGACGTCGGTCCGAACGAACTGCGCGATGTGGGCCTGGTGAAGGGCAAACTCGTCGCCCTCAAGGTCTTGGGCCGAGGCGACATCGCCGTGGCCCTGACCGTCCGTGCTCACGCCTTCAGCGCCGGGGCTGCCGCCAAGATCGCCAAGGCCGGCGGCAAGACAGAGGTCATTGAAGCGTGATTGACTCCCTGATCAACATCTTCAAGATCCCCGAACTCAGGAGGAAGATTTTCTTTACCCTCCTGATTCTGGGCGTCTATCGCCTGGGCATGTACATCCCGATTCCCGGCACGGACGTCAACTACCTCTTCAAACTGGCCCATGCCTCCGGCTCCAGCAGTTTCGGCTATCTGGACCTGATCTCGATCATCACCGGCGGCCGCATGCAGCCGTTCCTCTTCTGCCTGGGCATCATGCCGTACATCAGCGCCTCGATTATCCTGCAGTTGCTGACGACGACCATTCCGTCGCTGGAAAAACTGGCCAAGGAAGGCGAGGCCGGNCGCCGCAANATCAACGAGTACACCCGCTACCTGACGGTCCTCCTGTGCGTCATCCAGGGGGCGTTCATCGTCAATTCCCACAGTTTCGCCGACGGCGGCTGGCGCGGCGGGGTCAGCCAGCCCCTCTACTTCCTCGTCTCCGTGACGGCCATGACGGCTGGCACGATCTTCCTGATGTGGCTCGGCGAACTCGTCGACGAGTTCGGCATCGGCAACGGCATCTCGCTCATCATCATGGCGGGCATCGTCGACCGGCTGCCCGGCGTGTTCAAGTACCTGTATGAAAGCGGCACGATCGAGTTCGAGAGTTTCCAGGCCAATTCCGGCCTCA
>JGI20214J51650_10002216_pt1 | contig 12277 bp, 9 predicted proteins | sample WetSurMetagenome_FD_51650 | JGI IMG/M metagenome (IMG submission 51650)
TTGTACCAGACCTTCCACCCAGACCAGAAGAATTTTGTGCTCTAATATAAGCCTCAGCAAATTTAACATCTGATTCATACCCACGAAACTCAGCAAGTGTTTCGTACATATAGTACCATTCAATCGGATTTTGTGATTTATGCTGAAGGGTTGCTTCTTTTTTTAATTCCATCACTTCAGAAATATCAACATAGTGTGTCGGTACAAACTGATATGTTTTTGTATGTGGAGTATTTGTAGTTTCATAAAAAAACAACTCAAAATTAAATCTTGGATCCTGAAAAACTCTCCACGCTAATATTCCAGTTGCTTGATGATCGCTATGAACATCCATTGGCCACGAAGATAAAACAATATCAGGATTTATATCTAATAAAATTCTTTTTAATTTTTCAGTATTAACACTATCAACATTTAAATGTGCATCAATACCGCCAAAGAAAACTTCTTTGGCACCTAAAACTTCTCCAGCGTTTTTAGCTTCAATTGTCCTTATGCTCCTTGCTTCTTCAGGAGATTTATTCCAGATACCATATTCACCACCGGTCATATTTAATATTATTACATCATCTCCATTAGCAATGCAGTTTGCAATTAGCCCACCGCAAGATGCTTCAGCATCATCAGGATGTGGAGTAATAACAACAATTGTTTTTTGACTATGTTCTGAAGTAGGACTCGCAATGTCTTCGGCAAAGAGGTTAAAACATAATAATATTGTTATGTAAAACACTGTAAGAAATGAATTAAATAATTTCATTTTAGTCTTTCAGTTATGTTAAAGTAAAATGTATTACTATGCTAAAATAAACACATAGTGTTTTATCAATCTATAAAATGATTGAGATATTATTAAAAGGTTCAATTATGTTTGATGGGAATTAGCCCCGCTTAAAAAGTTACCGGTATTATTTTTTAAATGATTCAGACAAAAAAATTATATTTATCCGCAATGTCATCTTCTCGAAAAACGGTCAAATTATTTTTCTGTGGGTGATACCTTTCTTGTAACTTCAATACCAAGCTGCTCCATCCGGTAACGAAGTTTTGATCTTGAGAGACCTAAAACTTCCGCGGCTTTTACCTGGTTGCCGTTAGTAATACGCAATGTATCTTCAATAAGTTTTCTTAAGACCAACTCTATCTTAATTCCCTTTGAAGGTACTTTGAGGACAAACTCATCGCTTTGTTTAATGCTTACCTGTCCTTGTGGAATCAAAAAATGGAAATGCCTTTCTTTAATTTCATCCTCTTCTAAAAGAAGTGTTACACGTTCCATGATATTTCTAAGTTCACGGATGTTTCCCTTCCAATGATAATCCTGCAAAAGTTCTAATGCAGCAGGATCAATACGTTTAATTTTTTTATCAAACTTTTGTGCAAACTCATTAAGAAAAGCATAAGCAAGTATCGGGATATCTTCCTTTCTTTCTCTGAGTGGAGGAACAATTATATTCCCAACATTTAATCTGTAAAAAAGGTCTTCACGAAAGTTCACTTTTTTTACTTCGTCTTCAAGATTTTTATTTGTTGCAGCAAGCACTCTTACATCAACATTAATTTCTCTTTCGCCGCCAACCCGATAAAATTTCTTTTCCTGCAGAACCCGAAGAAGTTTAACCTGCAAATCCTGGGAAAGTTCTCCAATTTCGTCCAATAAAATTGTTCCGCCTGAAGCGAGTTCAAACTTTCCAAGTTTTGTTTTTTGCTGCGCTCCCGTAAATGCTCCTTTTTCGTGTCCAAACAATTCACTTTCAGCAAGTTCTCTAGGAATAGCTGAACAGTTGATCTGTATAAATGGTCCTTTTGCGCGTGGGCTGTTCTGATGGATAAACTTTGCAATCATTTCCTTTCCCGTACCACTCTCCCCGGCAATAAGAATTGTGGTATCCATACTGTTAGCAAGCTTTTCTACAGAAGAAATGATTTTTTTTATTTTACTGCTTTTGCCAAAAAAATCTTTTGTAAGAATATCATCTTTAACCATCGCCTGTAGTTTATCAACCTCAGCTTTCAGGTTGATATTTGAAAAAGCCTTTTCAACTATCAACTTTAACTGATCAATATCAACAGGTTTAAGCAGAAAATCATAAGCCCCGAGTTTCATAGCTTTAACGGCAATGTTAACATCGCTGTATCCTGTAATCATAATAACTGGAATATTAAATAACTGTTTTTGAAAATCTTTAAGAAGATCTAATCCATTAACAGTAGTAAGGTATATATCCAGCAAAATCAGATCTGGTTCGTATTCTTTTACTTTGTCCAGGGCGGATTCACCATCCAGACAATACTCAACTTCGTAATCAAGTTTCATTAAAACTCTGTGCAGAGTTCTGCAAACAAGTTCGTCATCATCAATAATTAAAATTCTGTTCATTATAGTTATTTATCGTTTAAATTGAATTTAATAAAAAACTTTGATCCCTGTCCGTAAGTACTTTTAAAATCAATTTCAGCATTAAATTCATTTAAAAGTTTTTTACATACACTTAGACCAAGTCCTGTTCCATGTTGTTTGCTTGTATAAAAATCTTCGAATATTTTTTCTTTATGTTCGTCTTTAATACCCATACCGTTATCTTCAACTTCCCAGTAGATGATCCTTTTATCCTCGCTATCATCCAAATAACTTCTAACAAAAATTGTATTCCTGTGATTTTCAGCTTCAATAGCATTAGTGATAAGATTTAAAAAAACCTGTAACAGCTTATCTTTCTGGAAATATATTGAAGGTAAGTTTGGTTCTAGTTCTGTTTCTATGTACATATTAATTCTGCATGCATTGCTTTGTGTAATATTAACGGCAATTTGAGTAACATCATTAATAGAGCAAAGTTCCGTTTCTAAACTATGCTTTTTAGAAAAATCAGAAAAGTTATGAATTAAAAACATCAACCTATCGGTTGCTTCGGCACAAGACTGTATGCTTTCGGCTACATCATCAGAAATCTGCGAACGTATAGTTGATAGGTAATCCAGGTTAAGTTTTAAAGCAAATAGCGGGTTCCTAATTTCATGAATTAGACTTGCCGAAAGTTTACCAAGTAACTGAAGTTTATTATTGAGTATGTCTGAATTACTCATATTGCTTACAAACTAAATTGATAGACGAAAATTATGTGGCGGTAATATAAAGTATAAATTCTAATAAAAGAAGTTTTGAGGAAGGGATAGAAAAGACCGGCTAAAGCCCCCTTATTTGCCGATCTCTTTTAATATTGCATCTGCTACTTTGCTGATAACTGCTTCAGAATTATAAAAACCGCTTTTAATTTTTTTCTGGATATCCGCAAGATTTTTTGTTTCACCTGTATTCTGCAAAGCTTTTGCCTGTTCTGATATTTCAATTTTATCTTTTTTGGTTGTTTCAGAAGTTTTTCCTGAAGGTGTTTTAAACTTGTCATCGTTTTTGTAAACCGATGATAAAATACTTCTAATTTCCATAATTTTACCTGCTATAGATTGTAATTTTTTTCTGATTCTGCGATAATTCTATTTCCTTTTGAACCAGCTTGAGCTTATTTGCCCAATCTTTAGTTACATTATCGTACTTTTCAGCAATAAGTTTAGCCAATTGTATAATCTTTTTAGATGATCTAAAAAGGTCTAATTTTGAACCGTTTTTGATCTTTATCTCATTAACTAACTGCATTTTTTTCTTGGCTGATGGAAACTTTTCATCAAAATTTTCTTCGGTTAATCCACTAAGATCTTCAAAAACCTCATCTAAAAGGTTTTCGATTTTTTCTACCGGACTATTTGTACTGGAGATTGATTGCATAATTTTTATGAGAAAAGATCAGCTTCAAATGAACCAGTTGATGACAGTAGTTCGCTAAGCTGGCTTTGTAATTGTACATACCTGTTTCTTAGTACCTCAGCATCCTTTTCAATCTTAGTTTGGATCCTGGTTATAGAATCGCTCATTGATTCAATATTATCATCAATCGTATTTTTTCTATTAGTAAGATAACCGTTATAACCTGTGTAGGGTAGTAATTTGTTATAAAGATTTGCAGCGATTCCTGAATTTGAATTAAAAGTTTGCTCAACTTCTTCTGTGTTATTTTCTAATGCATCATTTAGCTGATCTGAATCTGTAATTGAAAGACCTGTATTGCTGTTAAAAGTAATTCCCATTTCTGTAAGAGAATTAATTGTACCTGTACCTAATCCACTGACGGGGGAATATGCGGTTGAACTTAATAAACTTAAAAGAGAACTGCCGGATGAATCACCCAAAAGAACCCCTCTAATACCATTACTGGAAGTTGTATTTGATTTGATGTAATTATAAACATCATTAAATGAAGTAATAAATTCATCTATTTTTGATTTAACTGCAGTTATATCATTGACTACATCCACAGTTACATCATTATCATCAACTGACATAACTGATTTTAAATTTAATGTAACACCAGTTACAAGATCTGAAATGCTGTTTGAATTTCTTTCAATATTTAAACCGTTAAAAGTAATTTTAGAGTTAAGTATTGCTAAATCATGTACAAATCCCGCTGTATCAGTGCCGCTTTCATTTTGCACAAAAGCGGTCCTGGTTGTACCAAGATTTAATCCGAATTGATCAAGCATTCCACCAGATATGTCTGAAATATCTTCAATCTTAAAACCCAAACCTGAATTCTTTGCAGTTAAAGAAATTTGGCTCAATCCATTTGACGGAGAAAAAGAAGTTGCTGAAACAATTCCGGAAGCGCCTTTTTCCTCGTCAACACTAATCCCAAGTTCAGATACAAGAGAGCCGGTATCACCATTTATTGAAATATATTTTGAAGAATCTGTTACAGTTAATTTTAGCTGAACGTTTGATCCATCAACAACTTTTTCTGCTGCTAATCCGGAAATATCCTCTAATTGTGTAATGATGCTATCGATTACTTCTTCATACGTACCTGCCGAATAATCAATTGTGGTTTCTGTTCCATTCAAATCAAATGTAAATGAACCGGATGATAATGTGCTTCCGGAAACAGAGTTAGATTCTACGACCGCCTTATCATCATTTATTGCTTTTGCAACAATATCAGAAAGGTCCTCAAACGAAATATTTCCATTGGTAAAATCATCGGTTTCTAAAACAACAGATACATTACTTGAAAATTGTCCACCTTCACCATCTCCGCCTTTAATCGCAAAAGTATATGTGCCCGGTGTTGTGATGGAAGAAAAATCTGCAGAGTTTTTATCTAATGAAACAACTAAATCATTTTTTGCAAGTTGATTTACACGAAGAGCAAAAGCTCCTTTCTGAGCAGAAGCACTGGCGCTTACTGTAACAGCAGTTGTGTTGCTTGAAGTTGCCTTCTTCGTTGCAAATGCAGATGATGTACCGGTTGCTTTCAATATAGACATCTTACTTTTTAAAGCATCTACCTTGCTTAGTAGACCAGAATAGATATTTGAAATGCTCGTATACTTTGATTGACGTGTTGTAAGGGGAGATAGACGTTTTTGTGATTCAGTATTAATATATGAATTAACTAATGAATTTATCCCCGAAGTTGTTAAAAGATCATAAGCCATAATAGAGCCTATTTATTCTGAATTACCTGTAACCAGCTTTCTCTAAGCCCGGTTAAAATTTTTGTAACTATATCAAAATTACTTTTTCGTGCCTGATCCTGGCAGTACTGATAAAGCTTTATTAAATTAATTGAAAGGTCTTTATAACTTTCATCATCAAATCTTAACAATCCAATAAGTTCCTGTATGGCATTATTGGTTTTAATCATATCCTTTTTTTCGGAGTTAATAACAGCAAAATCAAAAATTTTAATCAAAAGCTGTTCCGGTGAAGCATTAAGAATTTGATTTGCCAGATATGGATTGATTTTACTTTTTTGTAGCACAGCTGCCTGATACATTTTTGCTTTCCCAGTTCTTCTTAAAAAACCCCCGGAGCTTATTCTCCGGGGGAACACCCAGTTATTCTATATTAGGATCATCGAAATAAGGATAGGATATTTTGTGGAGCTGCGTTAAGTGTACCTAACATAGCTGTTCCAATTTGTGTTCCTATCTGACCTTTAGTCGCATTTAATTGTTCCATTGCCATATCTGCATCGAATATGCTTGAGATCAATGCTGTGTTATTGGCAATTGAAGATGTAAGATATTCTTCTCTTGAAGCAAAGGTTTGGCTATAGTTACCAATGTAACCTAAAGCTGTCTTTACATCAGCCTGGAATGCTGTTACATCTTGGGTTAATGATCCAGCGTTTCCTGCCTGAACTGCTGTTAATGCAGCCTGGTTGCTGGTCAAATCAATTTGTGCACCGATGTTTATTACAGATGATGCAGAGCCGCCTGAACCAAATGACTGTGCAACACTTGCAAGTACATCTGTTCCATTAATCTTAGTATTATCAAGAATACTATCGATTTCGTCAGCCAATGCTTTTATATCATTTTGAAGACTTGCAGCACTCTTCAATGGATCTTTTGCATCTTCTTGTTTTGCAATTATCTGATTTAATTTGTCGTCAACGAGTATTAAAGCAGATTCAGCGGTTGATAACCAGTTCTTACCTGAAGAAATGTTATTCAACTGAGCTTTCATTTTTAAGTTACCTGCTTCAAGCTCTTTTCCAACTTTAAAACCAGATGTATCATCGGCTACGCTGTTGATTCTTTTCATCGTAGCTAAGCGCAATTGAGCTTTGCTGGTTTGTGCACTAACTTTTGATAGCGCGTTGTATGCATTAAATGCATCAAGGTTGGTGTTAATTTGAAATGCCATGAGAACCTCCGTGTTGTTTAATCAAGCATCCTTGCTTGATTGTTTGTTAATGATGTTTGTTAAATGAACTTTTTGTGTTCAATTAGATTATCGTAGGTGCTTTAGATTTGTTTAGAGTTTCTTAAAATATTTTTTAGCCCGTGTGTTTTAATAGGCGGATGCACTAAGTATTGGATTTAGTTTTTCTCTTAAAATATCAATTTTTTGCTTTATCCGGATATTTTTTGAAAATCTATTTTGAAGAATATTAAATGTCTCTTTTACTTTAGAATAATCTTTCTTTGAAATATAAATTGAAATAAGTTGAATATACGTTGAAGGGTCATCTTCAATTTCTAACGACTTATTAAAGATTTCAATCGCTTTGTCGTTATCAGAATTAATGAATAGTAAAGCAAGGTTTCTATATAGCAAGGCCGAGCCCGGAAAATACTGTAACAATAAATTAATGATCTCATTCAATACTAAATTATCATTACATCTTTTTATCATATCCAGGATAATAGTCAAGTGCGAAGAACTGATAAGCTTTCTTAATAAATCAGCATTTGAATACGATAATGAATAATTAAGCAACAGATTTTCAAAAATCGAAAAAATAATCTTACTATCTATACCATTTTCTTTTGATAAGAATTCAGAGAATTCCTCAATCACTTTGTAATCATCATTTTCATTATTAAATGTGATATTAAGTTGGATAGCTCTCAAGTATAGTTCAATTTGATCTAAGATGTTTTCATTTTTAAATGAACTACTATTATCTAATAATTTTTTATTTGTTTTTATGCAAGTTAGCAGATACTTCATGGCTTCTTTCTTTTTGTCCATTCTTAAGAGAATCAAATAAAGAAGATAGTTTAATTCCGGTTTGTCAGTTAGATTTCGATTAGCTTTTAGAGAAAATTCCAGCGCAGAACTTAAATCATTCCTTTCAAATTCTATGGAAGCCATATAATAATAAGATAAGCTACGTTTTTCACCGGACAGAGATTTATCATTCATCAGCTTGTTTAATCTTACCTCGGCTTCATCATATTTTTCCAACGAAATAAGAGTTTGAATTAATTTTAGTTTATCATAAATATTAGATTTATAGTTTTCAGATGACAAAAGTAAAGCAAGGTTTCTTTCTTTTTTTTGTTTTAATCCTTCATTATCAAGCACATATCCATGATGGATAATTTCAATATTGGAATCAATGAGTGGTACTTTGTTTTTTTTCAATGAATCTATTATTTGCTCGTGAACTTTACCATTAAACTCAATACCCGAAACATTTGCAAACAAGCGTGGATATCTGATTACACTTCCATTTGCAGTTGACGATCCACGGCTTTTAATTGTACAATAAATACCTGCTGGCGGGCGTGTTTTAAAATTGTTTATCTCTTCAATATAATCAGGATTCAACTCTTCATCGGCATCCAGATAAAGGATCCAATCACCAGTGCATTTACTCAATGCAAAATTTCTTGCCGATGAAAAATCATCAACCCAATCAAAATGAAATATCTTAGCACCGAATGATTCAGCAATCTCGATAGTTTTATCTGAAGAACCAGTATCAACAATTACAATTTCATCAACAACATCTTTAACAGAGGAAAGACATCTCACCAAATGATTTTCTTCATCCTTAACAATCATGCTTAAACTTAGCGCTGGCATCAGTTAACTTTCTGTCTCAACTTGTTCAACCACGTTTTCAAAAAGTGAATTATGGTTTTCAGGTAAAGATAAAGCTTCGTTTACAGATTTAAGAGCTTCAATGGCTTTTGCATTTTGGGGATTATTTTTGACTGCCCATTCAATCATAGTTTTTGATTCCTCAAACATTTCCGCCTGATAAAATACTTGTCCCAATCCAAAGCAAGCATCTGAAGAAGCTGGATTTAGTTTAAGTGCTTCTTCAAAATATGATTTAGCTTTTTCTAAATTCTTAACAATTAAACTTATGTTTGCAGTAAGAGAATATAAATCCTCCCTGGATATAATTGAGATAGCTTTGTCGGATGATTCAAAATATTCAATTGATAACTCAAGTTCATTTAATGCCAGGTCATACTCTTTATCCTTAATTTTATTTTGAGCCCGCTCAAATGACTTAATAAATTCATCCTTATCAATTGAGATAAATAAACTTCTAGAATGATAAAAGGATTTTTGCTTTAACCAGATTTCATCAGGATCGGCACCCCATTTATTAACAAATATTTGATGATTGATTTTTAATCGTTCAGCATATTTTTTTTCACCCTCAGCCTTAAAACTTTTTGACCCATAGTGATGAATAAAAACATCCTGGGCAATAACGGTTTTAAACCCTGCTAATTGAGCCCGTAAGCAATAATCATCATCTTCATAATTTCCGGGGGTAAATCGCTCATCAAGTCCGCCAATAATATTTATAACTTCCCGCTTGATCAGAGTGCATAAAAATGCAACTCTAGGAAACTGCATAACACTGTTTCTGTTTTTCTCTTTTACAGAAGCAGCATAAACATGCATTTCATCAATCGTTTTGTAATTAGCTTCCTTATCTTTTTGCACACCGCTAACTTCATTACTAATTGGACCAACAATACCAATTCTACCATCAGATTCAGCAACTTCAATTAGTCTTTCAAGCCAGCCATCGGTACACACAATATCATTATTGGCAATTACAATATATTTACCTTTTGCTATCTGGATTCCTTGATTAACTGCAGCAGGAAAACCAAGATTTATTTCATTAAAGATTACTTTTACATTTTGATTACTGGTTGAAACTGATTTTAGATATTCGATGGTTTTATCAATACTTGCATTATCAATAAAAATTATTTCATATTCCATTGTAGTATTTGCTGTAACTGAATGCATAAACTCTTTGGTATAAAGTAAATTATTATACAATGGAACCACTATCGACACTCGTGTATTTTCATCATTTTGTGAATTGTCAATAAAATTTTGGTTTTCAATTATGCAATCACTATCCTCTAATAGTTTAGATGGATTTTTCATAATTTTTATTTTATATATTAATTCATTCACTCCGGGATAATGAGGAAATAGTTTGGAAATATTATTGAGAATGTTCTCTGCTTCTGTTATTCTACTGTTTACTAAAAAAGTCTTTGCAAGATTTTTTGAAATTTCAATTTTCTGAATCTTAGATAAATTATAATTACCAGGCTCTTTAACAAATAATTTTCTTCCCATCCTTTCTTGGCTCATCAAGGCAATAGTATCTGCCCAGTTTTTAAAAAACAACTTAGATGCTTTATAATTTTGCTGGTGACGTTTGGGCTCATCTGTATTTGATTTTCCTTCATAATGATAAACCATTGAAGATGGTTCATAAAATATTTTTTTACCGTAAGCTTTTACTTTGAAGCACAAATCACTGTCCTCAAAATACATTTCATATTCTTCGCTAAACCCATTAACTGCGTTAAACAGTTCTGTGGAGATGAAAAGACAAGCACCGGTCACTGCATCAACAAACTCATCTTTATTTGTAAGAGGATCATCTTTAGATAAATTTAAATATCGGTGAACAGGCCATAAATCATACTCGGGATGCATATTGGAAACAAACTCAATCCCGGCATGTTGAATCGTATCATCTGAATACACAAGTTTGGAACCAACAATACCTATTTCCTTGTTTGCTAATAATCTATTTATTCCAGCACTTAACCAATTTGTGGTTGGAATTGTATCATTATTTAAAAAGACTAAATATTTACCAAGGGCATTTTGGGAACCTAAATTACAGGCTCCTGCAAATTTTAAATTTTTGCTACTCGTAATAACTTTAAAATTTTCATATACCTTTAATGCGAAATTTAGAAAATTGTTGGTTTCATCAGTCGAAGCATTATTGACAACAATAACTTCAAACTCTTTTATTCCATTTTCAGTACCATAAATAGATTCTAAACATTGCTGAGTATATTCAACTTTATTGAACACTGGAATAATTATAGATACAACAGGCTTACTATCTAAGTTTGCAGAGGATTTTATATTCCATTCAGAACAGGTTTTGATCATTGTAACAGGCTTAGGTTTTCTTGCTAAAAATCTTATCTCTTCGCCCATTCCGTCATTTTCAATTTGATGGATAACTTCAGCATAAAGGTTTTCCGATTGCGGTCTATAATACTTTTTGATGACTTCATTAAGTTGCTGACGATTATAATCTCCAGAAACAGTATAAATCTTTTCAACAATAAATCCGGCTTTTTCCAATTGCTGTTTTAATGTTATGGGTGAGTAATGAACATAGTGATAATCGGCGTCCAGCCACTCCCAACCTTCTAGCGTAAAAGTAGAGCATAACGAATTAATATTTGGCACTATTCCACAAAACATCCCATCTGGAATAAGAATATTAAAAATTTTATCTAAAGCTTCTTTAGGTTCTGGCAAATGTTCTAGTACGTGATTTAATGTAACGAGAGAAAAATAATTATCATTAAAAGGAGTATCGAGAAACTGCTCGCTTGTTGCATTGATATTTAATTTTTCTTTAGCAAAGTCTGCACCCTTTTTTGTTATTTCGATTCCTCTTGGAGTAAATCCATAAGATTTTGCATTTTCAAGAAAGGCGCCCCATCCGCATCCAATATCCAAACATTTATCTTTAACATTTAGATATTCAACAATTTCTTTCATCCAATAATCTCTTCTTAACAAACTAGTTTTAATCTCGTTGTTATTTTTAGGTAGAAACATTTGAGGAGCATCAGTATTGTATGCTTGATACAATTTTTTCATTGCATCTTTATTTAACCTGGTTCTTAAATAAACAATTCCACAGTTTAAACATTTAACGATGTCATTTGTATTTCTATATTTTAATGCATGGATGCTGTGGCAATACGGACATGTAATTTGTTCATAATTGGAATTCTGTTTTTTGGTTTCAGAATTTCTAAAAGTTAAAGTGCTCTCATTCATATTTTTCCGTATATAAAATTTTTACTGCTGATTAACCATTTCAATAGAATAAAATAAAGTTTTCGCTTCGGTATTTGTTGGATCAATTACAAGAACATTTTTTAATATTGAATTTGCTTCATCATAATTGCAAACTTGCATTTGCAGTTTAGCAATATCAAGAAGCAATTCAGTATTCTTAGGGTATTGCCTGATAAGCTGTGAATAGATTGAAAAGCCTTTCTTAGTCTCATTGTTTTCAAGATAAATACTTGCTTTAATTTTATATAGATTAAGATTATTCGGTTCTATACTTAAAGCCTGACTAATATATCCTAACGCTGTTTCCAATCTTTGTATTTTACTATTAGCAAAAGCCAATCCTGCAAGTACTTTAATATTATTCGGCAAAGCCTTTAGTAAGTCTTCAAAAGAATTGATTGCATCGTTATACAAACTTTTATTTAATAATTCTTCAGCATCGCTTAGCTCTTGCAAGGCGAAATATACATTTTTGCAGATTTTAGCTGAGACACCAATATTTTTAATTCTTCCGCTTCGCAAAATTGTATAATC